>ERZ795053.1204-NODE-1204-length-33096-cov-5.322841_pt1 | contig 33096 bp, 41 predicted proteins | sample MGYA00375137_ERZ795053 | MGnify/ENA primary metagenome ERZ795053 (study PRJEB30182, sample SAMN05720284) | activated sludge metagenome | isolation source: Anaerobic digester | place: Hong Kong | collected 2014-12-17 ...
TTTTTATTAATGTACTATTTGTACTATTTTTATTAATGTACTATTTGTACTATTTTTATTAATGTACTATTTGTACTATTTGTACTATTAATAGTTAATGTTAGGTACGTTTTGTTTAGCGTTAGATACAATTTTTATATGTTAAGTCCCTAAAGGACGCAATAGTTAAAAAAGACACGCTTTTGTTTTTCGTACAATATCTGACCGTCGTGGTTCATACTGTATATAGCGTGTCTTATCTGAGTGTAGTGCTTACGCACATACTATGTTACGTGTCCTAGTTAAAGGACAAGAGAATAAGTCAAAGACCTATCCGGCAACTTGGATAGGCTTTGGCTTATCGTTTTCGTCTGCGAAGCAGTAGACATAATCACCTTCGCTGACTTCTGTAAGAATCCTAGCGATAGTAAAGTCATTCTCAGCAGCAGCAGCGTCAAAGCTTATAGAAGCTGGACGTGTGCCGAGATTAGGTCTTTCTTTATCGATTGGCAATTCAATGGTACGTACAGTACCTAAACCTTCAGCAGGTTTTTTTGTAACCCATAATTTAGCCATGCATGGTCACCTCCGTTTTTGCGGGATTAGTAGAAATACTCATGGACAAAATCATTTAATATCAGCTGTAAACAGCGAGCGGATGTGAAGATGTGACAGCGCAGAGCGCGGGATTTGGGTGTGGATAGGTATAATCATATGACAAGTCTAATGTATACGAAGTATCATAGGGAATAAAAAGGAGAATAAGTATGAAATACTATAGATGCCAAAGACATGACGATAGATGCGATATAGAATATACTAATAATACTCACGTTATAAGCTCCAGTCTACTATACTAAAGTATAGTAGTGTTTAACGTTAGCACTACATCGAGCAAGTCGACTGTCACTTTGTCGCGTCCTATTAAGTGTCGCTTAGGCGATCTTATCTATACATCATGCATGGCATGGGGGTGGTTCTTAAATGGGGGGTTTATTGGGGGTACGTAATATATAAATATATTACTAGTAACCCACATTCCCCCTCCAACCTCCATTAGCACTCCATAGGACGCTCTGCTAATACTCTGTGAAACATATGTTCCACGAACGCAAAAGTAGTATAAGAGGTGTATAAGAAGTGTATATGTAAAACCTCTCTCCGTCCCTGTATTTAGCTAACTAGGTAGTATATGTAGTATATGTAGTATAAGAAAGTAATTTAAAAAAAGTTGTCTCACGCGTATATAATTAATATATATTATAGGGGCAAAAAAAAATGAGTAGATACTCCTATAGGAGATATACTACATATACTACCTGACCCCTGCAAAGGGCTGAATCTGGCGGAGATTTCTGGTAGTATAAGTCAAAAACTTATACACTGCTTATACACTAGGCCTTCTTGTTCTCACCTACAATCCCTATTTCTAGGGCTCGAAGCTGGTAGTATAAGTTTTTATTCATTATTCATTTTTGACACACGCCATAATAAGGATGCGTCATACCTAGGATGCGACATAAAAAAACACAGCACGTGTTGAAAACAACACAACTTGTGTTTTTATTTTATAAATCTTATTGACAATCTTTTGAAGCTGTAGTATAATTAAATTAGTTCAATAGAACACTCAAGTCCATGGGTTCTGACCCACCGATAACAGACCCATGGCGCCCTACATTGTGGGTAAAATAGATAACGCTATAGGCGTAAAAGACAGGAGATATTGATATGGGATTTACAAATTATTTGACATCACTAAAGATGCATCTCTTAAAACATATAAGAGATGTTTTTGACTTTAGTGATACAACCGGTTTAACGCCGGAAGAGATTAAGGCGTATGTGAAACGCTTGACAAGCGAGTCAGCAATACCTATACCATCGGAGACATTCGAGTGGTTAGCTGACTATTTTAAAAATGTGAAAGATAAAGGTGATCTGTTTGTGTACGACAATGTCAGGGGGCTGTGGCATTTTGAAGAGGATGATACATCCTTGCGTAACGTTTTGACAGATTATTTTAGTTTGGTTTCGGAAGAGGCTACGAAAGCAAAGGATCAAATCTTTCAAGGGTATGCTAAGTATTTCTTTAGTCCAGGTAGGATTCCGAATCTGGCAAACAGATTGAAGCATGCTATTATCTATACAATCAATCGAGCCGATGATATTGTAGCGATGACGGAGTATTATAGATACTTCCAAACAGATGATGGTAGAAGAGCCTTACTGGATATGAAACAACAGAAGTTCAATCTGAAATCTAAGACCTTTAAAGAAACACAACCATTACTCTTGCAGTATCTTAACCCAGTGCCAATCGCAACGACCGATGCTGATCCTAAGTTATTCTTATCATTGATAGAAACGTACATGATGAACGACCCTGAGAAGGTGGAGTACTTCCATAAAGTCTTAGCTTATATTATGGCGCCTTATAATTATAACCAGTGCTTGATATACTTCGTAGGGGATGGGCGTAATGGTAAGAGTACAATCCTTAAAGTTCTGCAAGATATATTAGGACCGCACGCCGTGAGATTGAATTCAGAATTGCTGAATGCTAAACCTAGTCCGTCGTTTAAAAAGGATGATGCCTTAGCTGCAACCGAAGGGAAATCACTTTTCATATTCAATGAGATCGATGAACGTATGCAAGCATCAACACAGAACATTAAGGATATAACCGAAGGCGGTCGTGATGAATTTAATAATAAGATTATGACAGTGCTTCGACCTGCTTACAGTAAGAATTATGAAGTCAATATTTGTGGGACGCCCCTCATCGTGGCAAACAGTTTGATTAACTTCGGGGACTGGTCAATGTTAGACCCTGTGTTTAAAAGATTGATCCTGGTTCCGTTCGATTACCACATTAAGAAAGAAGACCCGACATTGCTTAACAGACTTGCACAAGAGTATCCGAAGATACAAGCATGGTTGTATCTTAACTACTTTAAACATAAAGGGTTGAGATTGAAAGAAGTTCCTCGTCCAGATGACTTTGAAAAATTGTTTAATCAATATAGAGCGGATGCTGACATCATAGGAATGTTCTTTGAAGACTGCATTGTATTTACAGGTAAAACAGCTAATGAGATGTTACGTTCAGATTTGTATCGTATGTATGAACTGTACTGTAAAGCAAATGGACGGCACCCTATTAAGAATAAAGGAACAAATGGATTCTCAAATTTAATTGAACCAGTACTTAGACGTAACGCCAATGTAGTTGTGAAGAACGGATCCTATTACGTTCAAATGGTTAAGAAGTCAGCTTACTTCGATAATGAAGTAGCTGGTATCCGTTAATGCATACACAATTACTCAACATCGGGTTTACCAAGGTTGGGGACAATATTTACTTTAATCAAGAAATAGGAATCACTGTCGAACTGACGGATGATAAAGATACGGTAATAGTCCACGTACCGAAGACAGGTAAACAACTAGCTACAATAGAAGAATTAGAAGAAGCTATGATCAGTGGCAGCTTAGGAGAGTTTTAATATGAATACTACAGACTTTTTAAATAACTTCATACATCCAAGTTGCCACAAGGTTCAACACGATGTAACGGAGTACAATCAAATAAAACAATTAGAAGGTATCAAGATGATTAAGGCAACAGCGCTTTATAATATTTATAAACATAATGTGTTTACAAATGTGGACCGTAGATTAACAATGAAACAATTTTTTCATATCTGTGGTCAGTATCTGTACTATGATAAATATGTATGTCGCCATGGTACAGAGTTTTACTACTATGTTAAATTCAATGATGCTAATGAGCTTTATCAAATAGCTGAACCGATCTTGTTGAAGCAAATCGATGCTAACGCTCCTGATACGTTGGATGATTTAAAATATGTTATTGAGGCGGTGACTAGAGTATGAATAAGAATCAATTAAAATATTTAGGTATACTTAGTAATAAGTATGGTAATGACCCTGATGAAAACATATACCCTAAACCAATGACTGATAGAGAGTTTGTTGAATTTATTTCGAAATACTTACTCGGTGAGAATTACTTGGTTGTTGATCCTTTAAGTGAGCAACAAATAAATGTTATACGTGCACGTGATATCATTTATAAATTTAAAGGAGGTAAATAAAGTATGATGGAAATCACTATTAAATATATCGATACAAAGTCAAGACCTACAGAAGATCCTATGTGGGCTTTAGCAAATCCTACGATATTAATTAAAATGAATAAAGATGGTGTCCGAACAGGGAAGACCTTTATATGTACTGATACAGATGAGAGTGCAATTAAGGAGTGTATACCAGAATTTCTTAAAGAGTTTTTGGAGGTGTCTTTATGATTAAGATAAACTTAAGAGATTATAAAAAACTTGCAGAACTTTTTGGGCCTTTCCTCATAGTTAAAAATGCTGAGATCTTACGTGACAGGTTTCGCGGTATCCTAAGTGAAGAAGCTTTTCATGCCTTTATGAAACATGCTTATGAACATAATAATATTGTTGCAACAGTGCGGGAAGGTATTATCGACCCTTTGGATAACAGCGCATTCAAAGCAGAAGAAAGACAAAATGTAGAGTTAAGACGTAGAACAGCTGATGGTGGTTGGGAGAATTTTTCGATTAAAGTAGATCCTTCTAAGATACAAGAAGAAGTAGCAAGAGCAACAGCAGCGCGTGCAGTGCAAGAAGAGCTGTATCGAAGCCGCATATTAGGCGAACGCACAGAAGGAGCATTAGAAAGAACTGTAAAAGATTTACGTGCAGAAGTATCTTACTTACGTAGTGAACTTCAAAACAGAGATAAAGACATTGCTGATCAAGTTAACCAAGCAGTAGATGAACTTCGTCAAGAGCTGATAGATGCGGGGTATATATTATGAGTAAACAAATTAGTTATGGCACCGTACTTTATCAAGTACAAATAACATACATATCGCCTAGACAAATGTATGGAGACAAGATTGCTAAGAAAGGTAATAACCTACTTATCAAGATAGTGATTGAAAACATAGCATATGATTTTGAAGTTAATGAAACAGAGTTCAATGAACTTGATGTTGTTAAACGGTACCTACCCGCATATCTGGAAGAGTGTGCTGGTAAAGCTATCAACATGCACAAAGCTTATCTTGATTTAAAGAAACGTTTAACTCCAAAAGAACAAGATTGGTTGAAAGCCTACCATTATCGTAGGACTTTGGTATAATAGAAACGGAGGTATATTATGGGAGAAATTAAAACTAAGTTGATTTGCAGCGTATGTGGACATGATAAGTTTACAGAAGGTGGTGCGCGCGTGTTTACGTGTAATCCTCCTATCCACGTACAAGATTACGTCTGTGATAAGTGCGGTAATATTGAGAGTGTGTCGAACCAAGAAAAACTAAAACCAAATAAGCCAAAGGAGGTCTGGTTATGAAGAAAGTGTTATTGTTATTTTTGTTTCTGTTCACAGTGTTTTTAATAGCCTGTGAACCTAAAACAACTGTTACAACAGAGGGTGAATACACGGTACAAGAAATGGAAGTGAAAGATGTAACATCGATAGGGTACATCTTAGAACTGAACGGTTTGTTTACTAACACCTTGTTTACTGTGGAGTCTGATTTAGATCTTACAATCGGAGATATTGTTTATGTTAAACTTTATGAAGATGAAACAGTTGTTATTGTTTCTGTTAAGACAACCACTATAACAACGGGGGTTACATGAAATGAAGAAGCTGTCATCATTAATTCTGTGGGGCTCCTATGGTAGTACATAAAAGTTATAGGTTTGTAAATAAACCTAAGAAAGAAAAGAAGTGTGACTACCCCGAACCTTATTTAACAAACTGCCGTAAAGCAAGGGATAAACTAAAGGAGGAAAAACCTAATGGGTAAATTTGATTTAGAACACCGCTTTACTTACCACACACCTAAAGAAGGACAACCTGAAAAGTATGTAGCAATTAGAGAGAAGGCTAAAGAACTTGCATTTTTATTAGACGATCTTTGTCCTGAATCTAGAGAAGCATCTTTAGCGGTTACCAAATTAGAAGAAGTCGTGTTCTGGGCTAACGCTAGTATTGCGAGGGAATAGTATGAAATTAATAATCTGTTATTCATCTCCTTATTATTATTTGTACGACGAAGACACGAATGAATGTCTTTTGAAAAGTGTAATAAAAGATGAAGTCATAAAGAGAAAAGAAGATTTAGAAAACGGAGGAGATTAAATTGAAAGAAGTTTTTGGTATTAAGTTTGAAACGAAGATGACAGTCGAAGCAGCTACACCTAAAGTAGGTGAAGAAGTTGCCAAGGTCGTTAACAAAGTTTTAGATAAGGCGATGCCGTACCTTGAAAGAATTGCAGAAGCTGCTACAAAAGAAGTAGAACGTAACACTAATGAGAAGGAGAACAGTGATGATGGACAGAAAACTACAGGCTAAGTTTTGTAAAATACTTATGGTATCACTAGGACAAAACCCCGACGTAAGTGATGATGATGCTATCTCGTGGTTTAACTTTAATAAGTTTGATATTACTAAAGGGGCCAGTGTTGAGGTTTTGGTAAGTCGTAATGATATGAAAGAAATATTTGATATCTTAGAAGATATTGAGACTCCTACTGCAGACAGCGCAGAAGTATTTATGGAAGGGGATCTCGTTACTGTTACAACTAAAGATGGTATTATTGAAGGAACTATTAAAAATATCGGCTATCAAATAAAAGGTGCCGGTAACAAATATTATAGTAAGGAGGAAATGAACCGTGGCTAAGGAATCAAAAGCTATTAAAGACATGACTCGTGAAGAGTTAATTGAGATGGCAGAAAAGCAATCAGATTTGTTGCTTCAGAAAGAGCAAGAGATCGCAAAGATTAAAGAAGATAATAAGAAAAAAGTAGATAATTTAATCAGCGTAGTTAACGATGAGTTTAAGAAATTGTCAGATTCGTTTAGGTCTATTCAAACAACTTGTCAAATGTCAGTAGAACATATTGCAAAGATAGGAAAGTGATAACATGTCTTCATTCGATGATATAAAGAAATCAATTAAAAAGGATATAGAAATGCGTCAAGAGAACCCTGAATCTGAGGGGGCTCTTGACACCCCTACAACACCAGTAGATAAAAAAGGAATGCCTGCGCCACAACCAACAGGCACAATCGGAACAGTTATATCTAAACCAGGTACTGAACAGATAATGCTTAATGCATCTACGTTTCAATTAATGGTTTGTGAAGCTGTTGCAAAGAGAGGCAAGCAGAGATACTGTGTTATAGAAAAAGGTGTTAATGCTAAGTACGGTAACCAATTCATAAACGCAGCAGGTGAGCGCGCACATGTAGTAACTAAAGAAGTATTTAATTTATTCCACGGTGTTTTAAACACATTAGCTAAACAATTACTTAAAACAAATGATGCACTTGAACTTGCAAATGAAAGAGTCTCTTTACAAAAGATGACGCTCGATGCACTAAAGAAAAATGGCATCATCGATTAAGTACGAAAGTAAACAACATATTACAGGACGTGGAACCATATATGTTGTAGATACAAGTAAAGTAGGACATGGATTCCGTATAGGAAATAAAATTATCTTTGATGATAAAGAATTTCAAATATGTGGGATAGAAAGAACCATGAAGCTTATGGACCCTCCGCTCCCTGGATCTATTATTGGAATTCTTGTTCGACCTTGGTTACCGGAGGCACATTAATGGCTGCTAGCTTTGAAAAGAAACTTGAAACAAATTTTGTACATTGGTGTAAAGAAAGAAATATTATACCTATCAAAGGCCCTACACAAAATTCAAAGGGGTTCCCTGATAGGTTCTTTCAGCTTCCAAATTATGGTGGCACTCTTTATGTTGAATTCAAAGGATCGAATGATTATGGTTTATCCCCTATGCAAGACTGGTGGAAGGACTATTTAAAAGCATCTAGTCCTAACCGCTATTTTATTGTAGACGATTACGAAACATTAGAAAGACTTAAACGTGCTTGTGAAACGTTTATTACATTAGGCCCTAAACTTTATAAAGCCGAAACAACTATTATCAAAAACTATCTACAATAAAAAAAGAATTATGATATAATGAAAATAAGAAAGATAATAGGAGGTTTATATATGTTTGAAGATATTATTGTAAGTTTAGATGAAATGGGTGTACAGTATACCGAAAACTATGATGACAGTGTAGATGCTAGTACTTTAACTATTGATATTAGTTCAGTTGATAAAGTACAGTTAATTGAAATTATCCAACTCGCCAACGCTTCTAGTTTTGAGTTCACAGTAGATGAGAGTTCTTTAATCATTACAGGAACTAACGGCCCTGCGGAAGCGCCTGTACTAGACACACCTGAAGAGTACCCTGCAGAGGACGCACAAGAAGCAGCGTTTGCACAGTACTTAGAAGAATAATGCTTGAACACACTGAACTTTATATTGAAAAATGTAAAGAGATCGGTATACTTACAGAAGATAAAATTAGAAAGTATCCTTTAAGAGATGCTAACCTTGTATTTGTTTTAAAAGCTTTTGCTATAGATACCAATAGACCCTTCACCATTCATAGTACTAACTTTGATATTGTGACAGATCATGAACTTTACTTGACTGATGGAGGGCTTGCTTGGTTATTTGATTTTTTTGGAACGCACTCATACCAATATTTAAAAAGTGTTTTTTCTTTTGTATTTACACAAGCGTCTGAAAAAGATATAACAGATTTTGAAAACTATCAGGGTTATAGTAATTTTAAAGGATTAACGGGGGTACGTCCTAAAGCCGGTACTAAACAACGTGCTGTTTTGGTGCACACTTTTGGGCCTGTTAATAACAAACAAACTGTAGAATATAAGTTCAACAATTTAAATGATGCGCGTACGGAAGTGTTAATGCTTACCAGGTACTACCCAATAGAAGAATTTACACTTTATAGAATACGCAAGCTTACTAAGCGCGGGAAAGTATATTACTACAGAAATGAAATACCTCTATTTCTTGAAGAATCAAAGCGCGGCATGAATACGAATCTGCCGCACTTAAGGAGATAATTATGATACCATTTGAATTGTTTGACCAATCAGAACCTAAGATGTTACATTTAGTTAATTTGTGGAACACAGCTGAAGCTAATCAAGCTGTGTATAAAGACATGTTCACAGCCAACCCACATGACTTAGCAAGATTAATAGGGCAGGGGACAAACTATAATGATTGGCAAATGTTCTTAACTGATAGTCGTGTACAAGAATATATTGATAAAATTCTTTATGTAATGTCAGGTTTAATAGTTGCGCACTATATGAAACAAGGTGTGCATGTAGGTGTTGCTGATGCAACTAAATTAAATTCTGCAATTAAATATCGTGATGATCACAAACCAGACTTTGCTACACCTGTCCAATATATCTATATCCAAACACCTTTAACGAAAGATGAACAGGAGTTCCTACCGGACGTCCCTGAGAACAAGCCCATTAAAGGTGTTTTATAATGGATGATAAAAAACCTAAAAGTATTATTGATATCGATATAGATGATTTGGAAATTACGTTTGAAGATTTAGAAGAACCTAAACAAGATTATACACATCTAAACCCTCACGCAGGTATACAACAGGTACAACCTGTTGTCTTAAAACAAAGACCTGTTGTTAAGAATTTAGAGAATTTAACCCACTGTCCTAGATGTAGTAAACCCCTGGTAAAAGCCATTACTATAGATAATACAGAGAGTATATCTTTTTTAGAATGCCCGGAGTGTGGCACATTAATCAATACATTTAAACCAACTACATATCAAACACGTTTCTTAATCCGTAAAGAAAGATACAAGATGACTGCCGGTGGTTTTGGTACAGGTAAGTCTAGAATTAATATTGAGGATGTTATTAAACATTTACTTCTTATTAAATATGCACGTGTTGTTGTGTGCGCACGTACGTATCCTGTCTTAGATGCAACTTTTGTAAAAGAGTTTTATTCTATTTTTCCTGGGAAGCTTGTTAAGAAAAAGAATGAAAGTAAACATGAGATGACATTAACCAATGGTAGTGAACTTTTATTTAGGTCTTTTGATGACCCTAATAAATTAAAATCCATAAATGCTTCTTTGGTTATAATTGTAGAAGCGTCTGATGTTATGTACGCCGGCTTTACAATGATGCAATCCCGTCTACGTAAAACAGCGGCGTGTATTCCTGAGCTAGATCATAACGGCGATGTTGTTAAATATTATGATCCTAAGTCTAAAGAAATGCGTATCAAGTATCGCATTGATGTGCGTCATATTAATCTTGAAACAAACCCAGACAGCGGGTGGGTTAAAGGCTTTTTATTAGACTCTAAAACTGTAGAGTTCTTCGGTGAAGCACATAATGAAGGGTATAAGTTCAGCAAAAATCCAGATTCTAATAAATATACACAAGTAGCTTCTACAAGTGCAAACCCCTATTTGCCTGAGAACTATGAACAGGAACAAACAAAAGACAAGCCTAAATCGTATATCCAACAATTTTATAAAGGTTCATTTAATTTTTCTAGTGGTCTTGTACTGCCTAACTTCGGTGTGTGTATCAGAGAGCCACACCCATTACCGGATAAGTTCGATACGTATGGACGGAGAACTTTGCATTATCTTATTGGGCTTGACTACGGTGTTAATGATCCTACTCATATTGTATTTGGTGCGTTCTCTACTGTGACAAAGAAGTTATATATCTATGCAGAGATGCGTCTTAATAACTCTGATGTTAAAACAATTGCCAAAGAGTATCGTAAAGAATATAAACAAAACGGTACAGATATGGCAGGGTTAATGATACAACCGCGTTTTGATGGGCGTAGTTACAATAGAAGGCAAGCGGATTTAAAGACAATTGGAGAGATGTTTGAAGATGAAGGGTTATACTTTCAACCATCATTTTATTCTATGGAAGCTCGTATTATAAAAACAAACTCATATATCAACCATGAACAGATTGAAATTTTCTCTACCTGTGAATTCTTAATAGAAGAAGCTTTAAACTGGAAGTGGCAAAAAGATAAACGTACTGGGGAGTGGACTAACAAACCTGTAGATAAAAATGACCATGGTATTCAGGCATTAAACTTTATTACTGTGGAACTCCCACACAACCTTAGTGAACTCAATCTATCTGCTTATATTAAAGCAGGAGATTTAATTAAACATGATGTTACATATAGTGTAGAAAAGAAAAAGGATCCTGTGTTTGATCCATTGAAGGAGGATAATAATGGAAGAAATTCTAATGGCTTTGCTAGTAATATTATTGTCTCTCATCATCTTAATCCTAATAGGAGCTATGGTTTATCTGGCACGCTTTATGAAGATAAATCCGAAGATGAAAATGAAGACTATAACAGACCTCTCGGAGCCTATGTACCTGGAAGAAGAAGAAAATGAAAACGTATCAGAGACAGGATTAATAGGTGATGATCCTGTGCAAGCAAAGGAACAGTTTGAAAAACAAGAGCAAGAAAAACTAGATAAAGCTTTCGAAAAACAAAAAGAAGAATTACAAAAAATTATGGAAACCAACATGAATAAGATGGGCGATGCTTTAACTAACACCTATAAAGAAATCATGACAGGGCGAAAAGTTAAGGAGGATACTAAGTGATGAAACGTAAATACGATGTACAAGATCTTATGCGTAAGTTTAATGAGTATCGTTCTTATAAACAGGCTACTGTTTATGAATGGCGTTTAATACGTTCTTTGTATAAAGGACAGTTTTGGCAAGTCTTCCGTACGTATCTTAAAGATTATAGTATTACACCTGACTGGAATTACTTTGAGTACGTAGTACAAGCTTATTTAAATTCTGTTTACAGCGGTGCCTTTATTGGAACTATAACACCAATCAATGAAGAAGACAGTGCTTTTATTTCTTCATTAAATGCTTTTGTTCGTTATAAGTGGAATCAATGGGGTATGAAGAATAAATATCTTCATATTGGAGAAAACGGTGAACTATATAATTTAGGAGCAATAAGAGTGGACTGGGTAGATTCCATAAAAGATATTAAATTAAGTGCGATTTCACCTGATGAACTTTATTTTGATCCTAGTGTTGACTGTTATAAAAACGGAGAGTGTGTATTTATTGAACGTTCTGTTAATATCAATAAGCTTAAACTTAACAAAGATTACAAAGATGAAGTTGAAACTTACATGACAACACATAAGACAGTTAATGACAAGACACAACCAAACCGCCTAGCTGGGTATGAAAACAACCAAACAACTAATAACAAAACTGTATCTTTTATTGAATGTTTGATTCGTAATGAGGAAGGTTTTATTGATCAGGTGTTTATATTAGATGAAGCTGTTATTGTGTTTGAAAGATTAAACACAGGTTTGAAGAACTTTAATGTTGTAGCGTACGCTCCTCAAAGACCTGATGGTAATCCTTACGGTAATAGTAAGTTGAATAAAATATTAAACACAACAGTTGCGCTTAACATTCTAGACTCTTTAGAAGCTACACAACCTTATCGTCTGCTTAATCGTGTACGTTTTGTTGACGTGAGTGGTCGAATTAATATGAGATCTTTTGCAGACTACGGCAACACTCCAGGCGCTTCATTTGAAGTAAAGGGGGACCCTAGTAAAATTGTTCATTATGTTGACGTACCTGTTATACCTGACTTAACCAATATTAAAAACCGTCTTGAAAATTCTATTTTCCAAGTAACCGGTGTAGACCCTCAGTATAAAGGGCGTATTACAAATTCCCTACAAACAACCGGAGCAACACAAGCATATCAAGCCCGTGTTACAATGTTGACAGATAACTCTCGTATTACAATGCTAGAAGAATTCACAGAAGATGTTACTAGACTTATATTAGATTATTATTTCATGTATGGTAAAGACAACATTTATAAAGTACCTAAACTTTCAGCAACCGGAACAAATAAAGTTATTGGTAAACATGAACTTAATTTTGCAAAACATCGTGGTATTAATTACGATTTCAAAATTAATGCGTCTACGTTGCTTCCATCTAACCAAGCTAACTTATTCGAATCTGCTAAAGCATTATATGAAATGCAAGGGCAGTACGGATTTAAACAAGAAGTTATTACAGCTAAGGATCTCGTTAGATTCTCTGACTTCCCACAAAAAGAATTATTCTTGCAGCGTTTAGAAAAACAAGAGCAAGAAAATACCGGAGAAAACTTGGTGGCCGACTTAACAAACTTTGCGTCTATATTCTCTAGAATGCTTAGCGAAGGGTTGTCTGAAGAAGAAGCGGCACAACAAGCAATTCAAATTCTTATTGAAGAAAAGAATGCTATGCAACAAGATCCTACAATCGGGCAAGGCTTTAAGTAATAAAATAAATAAACACAAAAAACACAAGTTATTTACAACTTGTGTTTTTTATGTTATAATTGTTATAGATAAGGAGGACATATCATTATGCCAAAAAGTAAAGTTAGAAAAGATAAACCTAAAGAACCTGAAAATATCTTTAGAGTTTATATCAAAGGAGATACTGACAAGGGACAAGTATCCTTTCGAACAGTGCCTAAATTAGGCAGTACAACTCAGAAGCAATTGCAGACTCTTTTGAATGTTTTAATCGCCGGGACTGATACCGGTTTAAAACAATTATTAAAAGACATTCCTTTACTACGCCCTGCAACTGATGTAGAACGGGAAGCCAGTGTCTATGTGTTCAAGAATGAAGAACTTGATACTAAGCTATATAAGAACCGTAAAACAATCTATGATTCTATATCACATGCGTTTAATGAAACACTTAATCAAATCTTTCCTGATGTTGTTTATATCGATCACAGCCGACAAATTCAACAAGAAATGGCGTTTGAGATGGATAAAGAGGAACATGAAGAACATCTGGAAAACATTAAAAAGATTACAGATGTTGTAAGAAATATGCGTGATGAAGATGAAAAAACTAAAAAAGCAAATTGATTACAAAGATATCATAGGTAAATTAGTAAAGGATAAACCCGTTAATTCAACGCCTTTTAATATGGCGCCAGGTGTCACAAAATTAATAGACAGCTTACAGCAACGCTTAAAACAACCATATGGTAATCGTGCAAATAAAAAAAGTGACAAGCTTTTGTTGAAGTGGATTAAAATGAATAAACGTTTTTATGGGTATAGCCCTGACCCATATTTACATGCGATAGTCTTGCATTATTTAAAAACGGAGAAAGGAGTACAAAATGATTGAATTTAAAGATATTACTTTTGAAGCTGCGCGTTTAATCGCGTTCAGCAAAGGTTATGTGCCTGGGACTGAGCAGCAAAAAGGTGTTCATACAGTTGCATTATTTTTAGAAGGCTACCCACAGCCTTTAATTGTTGGTTTTGATACCTTAGAAGAACGTGATGATAGTTATGTTTTGTTAGGAAACACAATAGAAACGATACATACTGGTGTGTAATTATGTCTGGAAAAATAGAAAAAACGGTAGATGATTTTTCAAAAGTCCTAACAAATAAACGTTCACGTAGTTTCTTTTTCTTACTATTGTCTTTTCTTATCATCTTAGGTATTAACTCTTTGTTACCTACTATACAAGGTGCTTCTCATTTTACAGCTGATGTAGTAGCAATGACGTATGGAGAATATGAAACGTTAAAGGCATCTAATGAAAACTATGATCTAACATGGCTTACAGAACAAAAAATCCATCTATATAAACAAGACTATATTGATGAACACCCGGAATTAACTTCTATTGAAAAGGCTTTAATTGAAGTTCCATCAGAGTTCCCCGTTAAAGTCTACACAAAATTTTTCTATCAATATACATTCTGGTATATCTCAACGCTTACATCATTAGTCTCTGCGGTTTTATTATTCTATAGTTTGTTTAATTACTTACTAACTATATCCAAGGATAAATATAAACGGTATGTAGAATTAGAAGAAGAGCTTGAAAAAATGTCCCGTTGTAATTTAGACCCTGTTACATTTGAACCGTGGATGGACAACGTTTTTAATCTTAAACGAAAGATAAAACAACATCGAAGTAACGTTAAATACAAACTAGATGTATTAGAACAAAAAACCAAATATGAAAATAAGAAACGACTTAAAAAGTATTTTAGATTAACTAATGAAGAAAAGAAACAACAAGAACTATCCAGACTTGGAGAACTTACTAAAAAAGAAACTGCCTATCTAACTAAGAAAGAAAGATTACAATCTTACTTAGAAGAAGACTACATCAAAGAATATGTCGTCAATGGTAGTGTAAAATATTTTAAATACATACATCCTATGTTTGTATATACAGGCACTAATACAATCGGGAAAACGGTTGATAGTTACTCTCTTATTAAATCCGACACACAGAGACTCAGTAACGATGCAGGTGTAAAAATATTATTCAGTTTATCTTTAACTTTTATTTTCGCTGTCTTATTTACTGTTACAGCAATCGCATCTGTAGAACAATCGGTATTTTGGATTATAGTAAATATTATAGCAAAGATAGCACCATTGCTTATGCAGATCCCGTTAGCTATTAATTATAATAATACATTCATGGAGTCTCAATTATTACAAAATTTATCACACAGGCGTTCAATAGGTCTTACTTACTTAGCAGATATGCAAAGAGGTGTGAGCGTAGAACCACCTGAAGACCCTATTATAAAAGAAACAAAGGAGGTGTCTGCAAATGCCGAGACGTATTAATAATGATGTGGATAAACAAATCATGTTAGACTTAGGACTGGGGCATAAAAATAAAGACATTGCATTACGGTACGGAGTATCACCGTCTTATGTATCTAAACTTCGTAGAGGTAAGAAACAAGTAGACATAGATACGCCGACGCCAGTAATAATAAAGACTGTTGACTATGATGCCTATGAAGACCCTGTAAAAGCTGCAGAAGAATTTTTAGCGGATTTAAATATCGTGGTTGACGAAGCTGATATTGAAAAATATCTTAAAAACAAAATTACATCTTTGATCACAAGAACAAAATTGTATATTGAACTTTTAAAAAAATATAAAGGAGAATAATCATGCCAGACGAAAACGGAAATTTAAGTTTAGATGAAATAAAAGCTATGGCTGCGGGAAACACCGACCCTAAGCCTGTAGATCCAGTGGATCCAGTAGATCCAGTAGATCCAGTAGATCCTGTGGAACAAACAGACCCAGTAGATCCAGTAGATCCTGTGAAACAAACAGATCCAGTGGACCCTGCGGACCCAGCGGACCCAGCGGACCCAGCGGACCCTGCTAAGCAAACTAAGCCAATTGCTGATTTAAGGAAAAATTATAACGAAGCTAAATTAACAAACAAAATGATTACTGAAACCATGAATAAGTTTGTTAAGGGCTCTTATGAAATAAACCTTAAAGATTACCAGACTGAAGACGGTGCTCTTGATTATGCTGAATTAGCTAAAGCTATGGAAGAAGCAGACCGTGCAACCATTGCAAAGGATAAAGGAATTACTCCTGAAATGCAGGCAGAACTTGATCGCATTGAAAGAGAAAAAGTAGAGTTAGAAAAACAGAAGCTACAAGTATCTATGGACAAGGCTATTACAAATTTGCGTATTGAAAAAACATTACAACAAACAGATATTAATAACTTTTTTACAGATGCTTTGAAAGCAAATAAAAATCCTTATCAATGGCTAGCTCAAGGTGGCTCTCTTGTAGATTTATATAACAACATCTATAGTGAGCGTATCGTGCAAGAGCGTATTGATGCTGCTGTTGCTGCTGCAAAAGCTGCTTGGGAAAAAGACAATCAACAACAACCGCCTGCACCTAACCCAGGAAGCCCTGCAAATCCGACCCCGTCTAATAAAAATGGGTTATCTATGGACCAATTACTCGAAGAAGCTGCAAAAAAAATTAAATGATAAACACCTGACACTTCAGGTGTTTTTTTATTTTTTAAATTAAACTATATTCTTTCTGTAAAATTATGCTATAATAGAATTTAGATAGGGCACGGGTGCTCCTGATTTTCGGATCTTGTAAACCGGTGTGTGTAAGATTAAACGAAAGTCATAGCTGACTTTGTTGAAACATAACCAAAATAAAATAGTATATAAACCTAACAGCACTGGATATGTTAACCCTTCCCTATCTACTTTTAGTTTGTAACGGGAGGTTTGCTATGTTAACACAACAAGAATTAATAAGCAGATTAAATCAACTTTTATTAGATTATAATATTGCGTGGGGGGATATCCGTTATGACGCAGATAAAGCTATTGATAAAATCAATAGTTTTCTCGGCACCAAATATCCTAAAATGTCTCTTGTTTTAATCTCACCTACATCTACTTATACATTTCGTAGTGACGGTGTTGAAGTAGAATACTTCCCTGAAGAATATATGCATAGTGTTGTTATACCTTATATAGCTACAGAAATCTTAGCAAGATCAGAAGAATTTACAACTATATACAATAAGTATCTAGCTGAAATAGAAGAAGGTTTGTTTACTATGTTCCAAAAAGAATTTAATCGAGTACCCCTTGCGTATCGTCAAGATCCTGACAGAGGGGTATTTTTTGCGTCTGATAACGCTATTGCTGCAATTAAACATAATACAGTAGCTGCAGCAGATTTACCTATTTATAAATTTTCTGTAACCTATCACATAAATAACCCTAATATAGTTTTACCTGCGGGTGTTGAATTTGTTGAAGATATACGCGCATATTTGTATGAAGACACCTATATCATCAAAGGGTGGAATCAAGACTTACTATCCATCGACGGTACTAAAGTTTATAAATTTGTAGGGTGGTCTAGAAATATTAATGAAGTATCTGAAGATAGTTTAGTACCAGGTGCATCTTTTACAATTATGTCTGATGTAAATTTATATGCAATCTGGGATGAAGTTTCTACATTAAATATTACTGTTGATGGAATTGTTACAATTAAAAACGAATATAAAGCATCACTTACCACACTTATAATTCCTGATATAATCAATGGTGTTATTGTCAGAACAATTCCAACAGATTTCTTAATAGATACACGTTTAGACCCACACCATGCGGAGGCTTTAGAGACAATTCAATTGCCTAATTACCTAACAAACATAGCAACACAAGCATTTAGAAACTTTAAAGGAAGTTCTATCGTATTCCCTGAAACGCCTATAGGAATTACCTATCAAGGTATTAGTATTGCAACACTTGCTTTCCAAGATACTCCTAGCTTAGAAAGTATAATATTGCCTACTAATATTACCGATATAGCTAATCAAGCATTTCCTGTTGTAGGAGATAAACAAATGGTTATTTATTGCAGAGCACTTGAGCAAAACAAACCGGATGGTTGGCTAAATGGTTGGTATACAGATTCAGCATATCCTTACAACGTCACAATAGTCTGGGGCCATAATGTCTAGAAAAGCTGTTCAAGGCTATACTGAAAAGTCTTATTACGAGAATATAAAATTCCTAGGAGTGGTTGCAACAAATGATCCATTACAAGAAGGTTACTTTAAACACATGGTTAACTTTGACATTTCTGACACAGGACAATCTGTCAAACCTAGAAAAGGTTGGTTAACTACATCTTTCTTAAAGACTAATACGTTATTAAATCTTAGCCAAAAAACCATTATGTTTAAAGATAATAAAATACAAAAGCATATTATCTATGATTTCAGCAATAACCGCGGTTATATTGCTGATGTTTCTGCTTATAATGTATCAGAAAAACTTCTACCGATTACACACGAAATAGTTAATCTTGATTGGGCGGATGTTGTTACACACTTAAAAGCAAAGATCCCTGAGATACAGGCGTACTCAATGGGAGGTGCAACTGACGAAGAAGTATTTTCCTATATAAAGCAACATCTAGTTATTGATAAGACACAGAAACCGCAATATATTATTGACATGGATGGTATTAAAAAGTTTATATATAAAATAATCATTGAAGATTCTGTAGCGGGGGACGACGGAATTGAAATCGCTCCTTATGAATTTATCTTAGAAATCTATTACAGAGAAACAGAAACAATAGACTACGCAGCAGATACATTAGTCTTTAGTATAATAGATTTTGATGCTCATTATACTTACGTACCAACTGATCGTAATATTGCAAGTAGAAACTCTATTATTCCTAAACAAGAAAATTCTTATATTGTACAAAATCTATATACAGAAGCTAACAGACCTGCAGGACATGTTAATAATTTAGGACTTATATATTGTAAAGATGCCTTAAATAAATACTATATTAATTCTGTATATAAAAACAAAGCCTATACAATGCACCCACATTTTGACCTTGGGCCTGCGTCATTATCTACCGGAGGCTCTAATTCTAAATGGGCTTACTATTTTGAAATATGGTCTACTTATGAAGGAGAACCTAATGAACTTGATTTAGTCTATAGAAGTGATTGGTATAAATATATTAATAAAACAACACAGCCTACAAAAGTTTTTCCTAAATTAACAGGATATGATTTAGATAATGCTGATGCAAATCTTCGTCATTATGAAAATACAAGAACAATGATTACACTTGTTCCTAAAACCGTTACTAATAATCCTTGTGTACTGTACATAGATAATTACACAGCTAACGGTGATAATAGTTTTGACAATACAGAACCTCTTAATTACACCGCTATACTAAATACATACAACGCATGGAAGACACAAATAGAATCTATTGAAAGTATAAGAACGTTACGGGCAGCTATTAAAGCTATTGAAGCTTCTGGGCATCCTGCTTTATTTGCAATAAATTCTTTTACAGAAGAAGATAATGTTTTCTTAGGAGCGGACAGTTATTTAGATAAAGATGTATACATTAAAAATGAAGGTTCTTCCTATACAGATAATTTTATAACAGCTGAAGAGTTATTAGAAATGATCGATCAAGGTGTATTCAGTAGTTTTAATTTTACCTTTAAACTTTACCCTTATGCTGCTGCGGTTGATTATACTTGGGAAACTCCTTTAGGGCATACTTTAGGACCTGGTGTACCTCTCCAAGAAGACCGTTATTACTTTAGAACTATTGATTTTTGGGGTTCTTACTCTACATATGATTATTTATTTGTACAATATAATCTATATGAAGGCATAGGTATAGACTACAGTTTTGCATGGGCTACTTCAGGGGATTATGAATTATATGTTTCTACAAATATTTTACGTGATTTACCGAATATGCCTTCATTTGTTCTTGATAAGTTCTTTCAACTCGGTTATATTATTAAATTCTATATGATACCTTATGATGAAGATGATGACAATATAAATACGTTAAATATTAATGAAAGAGAAATCTTAAAATTAAAGTGGCTTGCAGAAGCTTACTCATCTGAACTTTCAGTTGTATATGGGTTTGATGACGTATCCGTAACAACAATACAAGAAGTTCAGGAATATGACCCTGATAATATACAAAATTCAAGAAACATGATTGTCTATAATGACAGTCGTTTAGTCGTTTGGAATAGTAACTGTGTATACATATCACAGCCAGGTGATTATTACTATTTTAAAGAAACAGATAAATTAGAATTTGGAGAAAAGATTTTAAAAGTTATTCAATATAAAAATATTTTACTGGCTTTTTCTACGCAAAATCTCTATGCTATTTATATGGAAGAAACAGAAGTATCTAATACTTACAGCACTACAGATGAAAATGGTAATACTACTTCACAAACATCTGTTGGCACAGTATCAACTCCTTATTGGGCTAGTCAATGTGTTCTGTATAATATATTAGTATATGAAAAGTACCTAGATGTGATACAAGTATTCAATGAACATATACTATTTTATTCTGCGGAAGGACAGATGTACTTAATAAAACCTAATACAATGATCGATGATGAAACCAGATTCTCATTAAAATTTTTTAATATAGCTGCGAATGATATTTTAGATAACTATGATACGTATATTAATGAACGTTTAACACAGTACGGTATTACATCCCGTATTGAAAAAGTTGATGTACAAATTAAAGCATTAGTTTCTGTTAATTTTATAAAGCTATTCTTCTATGTGCCTGGGTATATTACATACGTTTTAGTTTACGATGTTGTAAATAACCGTTATATCGTTTATGATACTTTGACGTTCACAGAGATTAGAGAAACTTTATTTATTGAAAGCGGTGAGGCTTACTTAACAGAGCACAATCAATCCATATACATCACATTCCCATACGCTGAAAGTAATCTTACAGATAATAATGTAGATCTTTCTATTATAAATAACTTTAAAAAAATCGGTATAAACTGTTTAATTGACACAGGTAATTTAAGTTTAAACAATCATTTACGTAAAAGGTTCTTAACACTTGCTACAACTTTTAAAAATATAAGTTCTAAAAATGTTTTATTTAATATCGAAACAATGTTAGATGATATCATATCGCACCCTTATTATGATACACAATTAGAGGTAAGAGATATTGGCGGTGTTTCTTACTTTGTTACAGCGCCGACAAGTCCTAACGAAAATGATATTATAGAACTTGTGGATATTAATCAAGTATCTGATGTGGCTTCAAGTGCTTTTCTAAACGCTGTTAAAAATAATTTATTTACTGACGATAACTTACTTATGGATTTTTCTGAATATACTTCTAGTAAATTAATAACCTATAAAACATCTATCCTTGGTAGAGGTAAAGTATTCAGATTAAAAATACAATTCGTTTCAAAGGGTGTATTTAAAATACAAAGCTTTGGAATAGTTTATAAGGAGAGACGCGTATGATAATTCAATTGAGTAAAAAGAAAATTAAAATACTGCCTATGAAGATTCCTGAGCCTACTAGTGGACTGTATATACAGTACACATTCGAACAAGGAACGAACCATTTACTACCAAGGTTAAAAGTAAACGGAAAGACTTATGAAGGCAATAAAATCTATATAGATTTATCAGAAGGCTTTGTAGCAGGTAACACGGAAATGAAAGTAGAGTTACTGGACGGTAATAAAGTTCCTGTTAAAACATACACAGGAATCATACCGCAGTATAGTTATGTACTTTATGGCAAGAAACCTATACGACCAGACTTAGATGACTATAACCGTCAATTAGAGCGGCGTATAATAGAACTTGAAGAGGAAGGAGATGTGATTTAATATGGCTAGAAAAGCCACAATCAATGACTATGAATTTGATTTAGACGTAGATTCAGGCGCCAACTGGAATCTAACAAAAAAAGAAAAAATAAAAATTATAAACAAAATCATTGAGCTAGGACGTCCTCTGACAGTCGATGAAATGATTGCTCTTAATGTTTTAGATGCAAGTGGAAATAAATCCGGTACAGCCCGTATGGATAATGTAATGCAAGCACAGGCAACGTTACTTGAAAATAACCAAGCTAATTTTACTGCGTTAGGCATTGATTACAAAAATGCAATGCAAGAAGCTGAAGAAATTTACTATAATGAAACAGGTAAAAATTATCCAGGAGCATCTCCAACAACAGGAGAAGCTATCTATAACGCTGAGACAGTAATAAATACTGATAAAGAAACAGTAATAAATACTGATAAAGAAACAGAGACACCTGAATTTGGTTGGAAAAAAGTGGGTAATAAATGGGTTTACTATGATAATGATGGGAAGATCATTAAAGAAACTGCGGATGAGCCTACTACAGGACTTCAAGGCGACGACTACATCACAAACAATATGTTTAAAACAGGACAAATTGAACATGTTAAACGTGCTATTGAATATTTTTTAACAAACGGAAAATACCCAGATAAAGATACACTCGGTGTATCAGAAAACGCATATGAAAATATCATCAAAGATTTAGATCTATTCTTATCTAATAGTGGTATAGATCCTGTCGAGTATCAAAATAATTTTTTAAACAGTGAACAAGATGCGGCGCAAGGAAATGCGTTATTAGAAGATTCTGATCGTATCATTGACCCCCAAGAAGCTGCAAAGAATGCTTACTATAATGATTTATATTCTTTGAAGCCAGGTACTGAAGGTAAATTAATGCTTGACACATTGGAGCAAAGTTATAAGAAACAAGCAAACAATGACAAGATACTTGCTGAAGTGGCTTATCAACGCGGAGCACTTAATCAAGCTAAAACAGTTAAACAAATAGCAGATCAAGTCCGAGCAGAGCGTATGGCACGTTTAAGATCTGGTATGTCAGAAGCTCAGCTAGCTAATCAAGATATGCAATTATTAATTGCTAATATGAATTCTTTAAATGAAAATACAGCGGCGTTAAATGAAGCAAGACTCGGTGCTGGTTTAAATGAAAACATGGCAAAAGATCAGGCATACCTTGCTTATTTAGATCAAGCTAATGCGAGAGGTCAAAATGCGGCGGCTATGTATGCTGCGGATAGTGGTAATAGTTATTGAATACTATACAAAACATGCGCACACTTTATGGCGCGGACCCAGCTAAATGGTCGGCTAAACAATGGCAAGATACATTAAAATTAGTAACAGGTCAAGAAGACACTGAATAAAAGAGAGGAGAGTACAGATGGAAAACTTAATGAATTTCTTAGAATAATACTGGGGAGTATCGCTTGTTGGAGGTGTAACTGTAGGTAGTATCATCTCTTTTGTTGTTGTGCAGGCTAAATACTTAATCAAGACGAAGACAAAGGATACGCAAATAGGAGAATTGATGACCGCTGTAGAGAATGCTTTAGAAGCTAAACACGCAGCAGAAACCAGAGAAGCTAGAACTTTAGCAGAAAATAAATATCTGCAAAAAGTAATTAATACTTCCTTTAAAGCTACAGCCTATATTGTAGCAGCCTCTAAACTTCCTATTGAAGAAAAATTAGCACTACAAGAAGACTTCGCACTACTTAAAAATGAGTCTATTGAAACAGTTTCAACTATAGCTAAGACTGTAAAAGAAGAAGTTGTAGAAGTATTAGACGAAAATAAAGCACCCATTGCTGAAGCCGGTATTGAAATCTTAGATAAAGCTGCAGATTTATTTAGTAAGTATACAAACAAAGAAGGTGCTTAATATGGACGCGAAGCAACTTCTTTATAGGAAACGTAAAACATTATACTATACATTGATGTATATTACAGGTTATGTTTTTCCTATTGTTTACTTCGTAATTAGATTAGGTATTATTAAAACTGAAACAAGCACTAATATTGTTGTACCTGTATTGGTAACTTCGGTTATAGCAATCCTTAAACTTGCTATGGATATTCCTAGATGGGTAGCAACATGGAAACCAAGTTTTATGAAAGGGTTAATTAAAGCTATACCAAAACTATTAATCTTTATATTTTTAATGACACTAGGATTTGCTTTACAGTACGCAGTTAAACGTGCTATTGACATCGCATTCACAAGCTATTTTGAAACAGTGCTTGTTGTCTTCGGTGGGCAGGCGTTAGGAAGTATCTTTGGTGCTTTCTATTTAAAGTATAAAGAACTTTACTTAATCAGTATTGGTTACGTTTTAGGAACTGTGAATAAATAATGGGAACAAATCGTATTTTAAAAAAACCTAATCTAATACGAAACGCAATAGATAAACAAATTAAACAACGCGGTGAAGGCCTTACTATTGAAGAATGGAATCAAGTTATAAATGCATTACGTGTTCAAACTAATTATAATACCAAATATTTAGAAGACCTTCACCGCCTATTATTTTGTGACTGGGATCAAAATACAAGTGGATATGCAATTGCAGCAGATGCTTTTGACAACGGTTTTCTGACAGAAGTTTTAGAGGCTGTAGAAGCTATGACTTCTGACGTTGAAAGTTTTAGAATCCAAGTTTATAACTTACAAGGAAGAATGTCTATAGCTGAAACTAACATTGTTGAACTTCAATCCGCAGTGGGATCTTTAAGAACTAATTTAGATTCATTAGTTATACATCACGTAGGACCAGACGAACCTGAAAATTTTAAAGAAGGGGATATCTGGTATCAAACTGACGGCCCATATCCGCCAGTAGAATAAAGGAGATATTATTATGATTATTCCAGCAACTAAAGAACCAAATATGTCTATGACTAAGAAAGAACTGTTGCAATACATACAAGAAGAAACAGTTCCAATAAAAAAATATAAACAAGTGCTTGCTAGATTAGAAATCAAAGGCAATATAACTGAAGAAAAACACAAACAAGATATTGATTATACAGCAAAACTTCAAGAAAAAGATAAATTGATAAATGACATGTCTATAAAGCACAAACAAGAAATCGCAATACTAGAAGAAGAAGTTAGAAAACAAATTAAAGCAATTCAAGTACAAGCCTTTTCTGGAGTAGAAGGTCTTAAAGTTGAATTAGAAACAAAAGAAAATCTTCTTATTGATTCTTATCATGTAATACAAGCTCTAAAGAAAAACACTTTAAATAGCACAAATACGATCGTTGAAATGACAGACGCTTTTTGCACAAGTTTGTTCAATGTTAAAAATAAGGAGGAATAATCCATGAGTGATGTAAATGTTACTATAAAAAGAAGAGGGACTTCTGTTTGGGATACACTGTTTCCAAAAACTATTGTAGACCAAATAGAAGGTCTTGGGTTAGTTGGAGAAAACATTTTAAAACTTACAAACCCTGGAGCTACAAGATTTATAAAAACAAATCCAGACGGTACTATCTCTTATATAACAGCAGAGACTTTAAAAAGTGAAATTGATGCAGCTAGTATAATCCATAACCACAGCCTTGATGAAATTCTAGGATTGAATGACATCCTTGATGATAAGGCTGGAGTTGATGCTAATGGTAAATTATTAGCTGCGCATGTACCAGAATTTTTACTGAGCGGTACTAAGTTCTTAAGAACAACAGATGCAGGGGATTTATCTACAGGTAATTTAAATTTAGATACACTGTTTACATCAATACCTGGTGCAAACGAATCAGAAAGAAGAGGTTATTATTTTATTGTACACACAGACTGCACATTAATTGATGATCCTACTACACCAACTTCTGTCGTACAAGCACCTGGTGATGAAGGCGACTATGATTTAAGTGATGGGATTGCTATCGAATCTGGAGATTGGCTTGTTTATTTAAAAGAATCAGGAGGCAACCATCTTTGGGGCATTGTAAATAATAAACAGTCTTTAGCTACAAATATTTCAAAAGGTCTTGTACAAATAAGTTCTGGAGGTATAGGCGCTAGATATAATTTATCCAACGTTACTAATGGAGAAAAAGTAATCGATGAAAAAGCTTTAAGAGCTGTCATAAAAGATATCCACTATGCAGCGGATTCAGCGTTAGTTAATGCGGTTACAGGTGACCTATTATTTGAAGGCACATTCTCATAAGGAGATGATTTAACATGAATACTAAAATAACCTTAAAAAGAAAACGTGCTGCAACAATAGATAGAATGTTACCAAAAATCAAAGCTACAGATTTATTAAAACTTAATGGTGAAACTGTGGTCGAATTATTTGATTACGATTTTTTAGCATGGGGAGGTAGCACTGATAATTTATATTTGTATGCTAATGAAGACGGTTTGCAAAGAGGTATAAAAACAAGCATAAGAAGTTTATTTAGTATAGCTTATGATGAACACACGCATCCGTCTGATGATTACACAAGAATTACACCAACCCAGTATTCATCTAGCACAAATTATATGCAAGGACATTTTGTTACATATTCCAGTAGAGTTTTTAGATGTAAAGGGGATAATACACAAAATCAAACACCACCAGCAACTGCAACCAGTAACGTTTATTGGGAATATATAGGTTCAACTGTTAATCTTAATGGCGTATTAGGAAGACTTGCTGATACAACTAATGGCAAAGTCAATTTAAGTATATTAGAAGGCGTAGCCGGTTTAAGCACAAGTGCACCAATGAGACCTGCTCCTACGCTAGGGGTTACACTTTTACAAAATCCTAATATTCCTTCGTATCTAAAAGATATATTTAACTTCTTAGACTTTACTTCTGAAGACACAGTTAAACAAGAGATGAATCAATTTGTAATAATAACTAATGAATACGGGTTTGCTAAACAAGGTGCTGATGCGAGTGGACACGTTTACAACTTCAGTGCAATCGAACCTTCAGAAGATTTCTTTGATGCTGATACGTTAAAACTTTACAGTGGAGACATGCTCGTTCTTCAAGCATATGTGAAAGATTCTCCTTCAGCTGGGTTATATACCTTAACATTTGGTGTTGTAAGTCATACAGAAAGACTAGCTTCAACCACACAAAAAGGTATGGTTCAATTAAATAATAACCCAGGGCCTCTTAGAAGATATGATTTAGAAAGTGGCTTCTCTAGCCCTATGAATATTATTGATGAAGCTAAGCTTAGAGAAATTATGCGAGATGCTCTGCTTTACATTAAAATAGATTTAGGCGCAGCTTATGCCGGTATGCATGTCTATTCATCTGTTGATCAAGTAATAGATTTAAGTGCTGGGGGTACCCCAAGTAATAATGATTTAGGTTTTGTAGGAAGCACTGCCGTTAAAGTAATTTATAAATATAATAGTACAACTTCACAATGGGAAGATACAGGAGATACTATTACACTTCCTTTTGCAGACTTTATTTTATACGGTGTGTATGAAATGGTACAAGAAAATAATAAAAAATATATTATAAAAACTATGTATAATATTTTATTCGATAATACAACACAAGCAGAACTAACTGATTTTCTAGAAGACGATCTAATTATGGAAATGGATGATGTAATAACAATTGACTAGGAGGAAGCAGAATGGCTGTTGATGTAACACTAAAAAGAAAAGGAGCAAGTGCATTTGATATCCTGCATCCTAAAACTAATTCAAATCAAATCGAAGGGTTAGCAGCCCTTCTTGATGCTATTACAATAGATTCATTGAATGATATTGCTGATGTCATTATAACCAATCCTGCCGCTGGTCAAGGGTTTTTTAGAAATGCTGAAAACGATGCATGGGTAAACAGAGCTATTAATATAGATGATATCACAGGTCTTCAAGCAGCTTTAGATGCTAAATCAGATACTCATACTCATCCTTACCTTTCTAATACTCATGATGCTTCAGCTGTAACTGCAGCATTAATAAGTAATTGGGATGCAGCTTATGGCTGGGGTGACCACGCTGGACTTTACTCTTTAATCAGCCATAATCATGATTCTACTTATCTAGGCATCTCAGCTAAAGCAGCCGACTCCAATTTATTGGATGGGATAGACAGCTCTTACTTTAAAAACAATACCCACACAGGCTATACGAAAACTAATCTGGCTGTGGGCTGGTACACCATAGCAACAAATAGTGGGGATAGAGCCATTGCTAGATTCGGTTTAAGAGATACTGCTAGTGGAGATCACCAATCTGTTGTCTTTTATGCTTCTCATCATTTTGGAAGTAATTCAGATATTACAGTGTGGCACAACTCTAAATATAGCGGTAATCCTTTACAAAAAATACGTATAAAAGAAGGCGGTACCTATGATGGGGCCTTGCTACAAGTATACATTGATGATGCGACAAATGCTGTAACGGCGTATCTATTAGGAGATAACTTCCAAACTAATGGTTGGGTCCTTAAAGATTGGGTTATTGATGGCACTAATCCTGGCGGAGTTAATAATTTTGCAGCACTCACAAATGTGGCTGCAGAAGTAGATTTAGGAAATGCTCTAGGAGGAATACAAACAACTGGTGAAGTCTGGGCTAATGGAAAAGTATTAGTAGCGACAGATGACGCACGTTTATCTGATAGCCGTACTCCAAACGCTCATACACACGGTCACGGAGATATTACAGACTTTGACGCGGAAGTGCTCGCCTTGTCTCCCGCTGGTTCAAGACCAGCATCTGATGTTTCTGATTGGGCTAAGGCTTCTGAAAAGCCTAGTTATGCATTCTCTGAAATCACAGGCACTATCGATGAAGCACAATTACCTGTTTCAGTGTTTGGCGGATTAAGATATGTAAATACACAATTAAGTAATAAAACTACAAGTGAATTAATGACAGCCATAAACACATATTTATCTTCAAAAGGCGGAACTGCTGAAGGATGTTTCTTTATGGCGGGGAACGACATTACAATAACTGTAAGCACAGGACACCAAGTAAATGTATATATGGGGGATGAAGATAATACAGCGACAGCTACAGAAACATTCATCTTACATACAGGAGATTGGATTATATTTACAAGAAACCAAGGACCTGGATTAGACGATATATGGTCTGTTGTAAACAATACTTATCCTAATGCTCTAACTGACGCGTATGGATTGGTACGTTTGTCCTCACAAACAACATGGGCAAATCTTTCAGGCGATAATGTAATTACAGATGCAAAACTTAAAGCATTAGTTGAATCATATGCATCACCTATCCATACTCATCCTTACTTACCTACATCAGGAGGTACAATGTCAGGCGCTATCAACTTAGCTGCGTATGATCTTATATTTAAAGGAGACGGCTCTTCTTCTGGAGAATTAGTTTGGCAGACAGCGGCCGGTGTGGAAGACCATAGAATATACAATAGCTATGATGACACATTAGGGTACAGAGCTAATGGTGGTACAACATATAAACTTTTACATACAGGCATCCTTAGTGAAATTTCTATTACAGAATCACAGATAACAGATTTACAAAGTTATCTAACAACTCATCAAGATATCTCTCATCTCGCTCCTAAAGATGATCCAACTTTTACAACAAAAATAACAACACCACGAATAGATTTAGGACAAGCTGGTGTAATTAATTTCGACACAGATTCAGGACAAGTTGTAAAAATTTTAGGGCATGATGGCGGTATAAATATATACACTGACAATGAATTTAAATTATGGGAATCTGATTCAAATGTCAATAGAATCGGTGGTACATTAAACGATGGTATATGGTATGCTAGTTCTTTCAAAGAAGATGGAAGTTTATTGAGCGCTAAATATCTAGGCATCTCAGCTAAAGCAGCGGATAGTAATTTGTTGGATGGGTATAATTCAACATCATTTGCATTTGTTTCACATAAATATCACAGTTTTAACAATGGTGAGTATTATTTTGATAGTTATGCACAAGGAAATTTTTTAAGAATGTTTATAGAAAATTCTACATTTGATACAACGAGATTTGGTGCTATTGCGAACGTTGAATATCATAATGGTTCTGCATGGACTGCATGGTCTGGTGGGGATGCTAGCATTCGGTCTATTCTTGATGGTAGAGAAGACACACAAATAAGTATTGACCATACTCATAGAAGATTTAGATTTGAAGTAACTAGAAATGGTCCATGGCCTACAACAGCATTACTCGTACTTCAAGAAAATTGGACAGGTTTATCACACCCAGAATGTACTGTTACAGTAGAAACTTGGAATGGTTCTTCTTGGGATGTTAAAGATACTACATTATTCGGTGCATCAACAACAGGAAACACTTTAGGAATTCATATGAAAGTTACAACATCATTACATGATGGTAAAAACCCTACAAGAATTACTATAGAGTATGATGATTGGACAGACAATGGTTCATATGTTTCAATACCAATCAAACGATTCATGATCTTATCAAACTTTAATGGAATTTCACAACTACCTTGGACTTGGGATTATTATAAAAAAGTTACTTTTGCAGGTAATGTTGTAGCCCAACAATTATATGAAGGAAATAATAGAGTTTATTCTCCAAACAACAAACCAACTGCTTCAGACGTTGGAGCATTAGCAGACAACGATAGTCGTATATCAACATGGAATGCTGCAGCTAACGATGTTCAAGATTATAAATCTGATTGGGATGCAGCTTTTACGCACTCTACATCAGCTCATGCACCTAGTAACGCTCAGAAAAACAGTGATATTACTAAAGCTGAAATTGAGGCAAAGTTAACTGGAGCAATAACTTCACATACACACGCATACGAACCTGCTTTTTCAAAAAACAGTGCATTCAATAAAAACTTTGGAACTGCTGCAGGTACTGTTGCACAAGGTAACGATAGTAGATTATCTGACGCTAGAACCCCTACGTCACATACCCATGGTTATGTATTAAATGATGGTACAATAACTACAACAGGAATGGTAGCCTCTTCGGATGCAATAGCTATGGTTAGAGGCAATGATTCCAAGTTGATTAAGAGTAATATTAGTTTCGGTTCAAATGATGGAACATACTTAAGAAAAGATGGTACTTGGGCTAACCCTGATACAGATACTAATAACTATTTAACAGGTGTTTCCGGTTCTGGTAATGGGACTGTAACATTTACTAGAAGTGGTTTAGGCAATCTCACTTGGGATGCAAGCCATACTCATGCATATATACCTACTAGTCATCCAGCAAATAATATAACATCAACACATTTATATATGGCTGATGGCGATGGTTTTATTTGGGATGACACTAACAATGTGATGAAAGTACGAAAAGATGGAGTCGATTATGAATTATTAGATATTGGTAATTTTACAGCAGGAACAGATTACGCTCCTGCACACACACACCCATATCTAAGTAGTAGCCACCCTGCCAACGCTGTAACATCTACAAAGATTGGTAATTGGGATACAGCTTATGGTTGGGGAAACCATGCTGGACTTTATTTAGGTATCTCTGCTAAAGCAGCAGACAGTACACTAGCAAATGGTTTAGTAGTCACACCAGCGGCAACGAGAAACAACATAGCTAATCAAGTAGTCACTACGAATGCAAGTGGTTATGTAGATTTCGGCTGGATAAATACTACATCAGGAAATACTACAAGTGCAGTTAGTGATGTTTATGTTAATACAAGTGATGGGTATATTAGGAAAAAGACTTTGGCATTATTCAAAACAGAGTTAGGTTCTATGCCAGCTAGTGATGTTGAGGCATGGGCTAAAGCAGCAGAAAAACCAAGTTATAATTTTAGTGAAATAGGAAACACACCGACAACATTATCAGGATATGGAATTACAGACGCAGCTGAGCAATCTCATGCACATGGTTATATTGGAAGTTCTGGGAATGTAACTGTTTTTGGCACGCCTGAATCTTCTGATTATTTATTAATTTCAAACGCAAATAGTTCTCCTGTACATAAAATAATGGGTGGTCCTCAAATAAGTTCTACCCATAATGACCAATTCTTAAGAAAAGATGGAACATGGCAGAATCCTCCTGCTCCATCTCACACTCATGGTAATATAACAAATGATGGTAAAATAGGTATAACTTCGGGGCTTCCTGTTGTAACTGGTAGTAATGGTGTTTTATCAACCACGTCATTAAACACTGCGTTTAATAAGGATTTTGGGTCTTCTGCTGGGCAAGTTGCAGAAGGTAATCATAGCCATGGATACATAAGTAATACAGGAACTGTAACAGCTACAACCACCCCTGCTACTTATGATACTATTCTGATTTCTGATAATACTTATTCTCATCAAGTAAGGCGTGGGCCTATTATTAGTAGTACACATAATGACCAATTTTTGAGAAAAGATGGTACATGGCAAACACCGCCTTCTTCTGCTCCAATCAGTACTACTACAGTTTTGACAGATACATCTTCTTCTTCAACAACGCCTGTAGATTTTACATCATTTAATTATACAATACCAAACGGAAAATTAGTTCGACTGGTTTATAAATTTCCATATTACTCTTCCAATACAAGTAATGGAATAAGATGTGGGGTAAGAACAAATGGTTCTGGTTGTGGTATGTATGGTATGGTAGACGTCAATCAAAATACTACATTTTCATATTCCAGTGTTTATCACTCTACTATTTATGGTGCATCTGGAAGTATGCCAACAACATATACTACTTCAAATACTGTTTATGGAGGTGCTGGACCTATTGGAGATAAACAAGGGGTATTAACGATAGATGTAACTATTTATAATGGTTCTGGCTATAATAGAGTAATTTATGTAGGAATAGGTTCTGAATCGTCATCTTATTCAATTACATATCAAGGCGGTATGACAAGAACCGTTTATACATATAATTAAGGGGTGATATAATGATAATGTATGTAAGTGTTAATTTGAATCAAAATGTTGTTTGGTTTGACGCTTCGCGTGTGAGAGAGGATGCAATCGCAGTTGATTTGCAAGATGA
>ERZ795053.1206-NODE-1206-length-33062-cov-16.325022_pt1 | contig 33062 bp, 26 predicted proteins | sample MGYA00375137_ERZ795053 | MGnify/ENA primary metagenome ERZ795053 (study PRJEB30182, sample SAMN05720284) | activated sludge metagenome | isolation source: Anaerobic digester | place: Hong Kong | collected 2014-12-17 ...
TTTAGCTTCACTCCCAAAGGCAGTTGCTATAATCAAAGACAACATCAATCTAAAGGTTCCCTCTTTTTTAATATGATTTTCCTATAGTAAGTTAGGATCAAAAGATATGGATACCTGAATTCGTGACGCAGCAAGCTGCGGGGAATCCGACCCTCCAAAGATTGAACCGGCGATTTTCGGGACGCTGTTTGAACGCGGTCTGGACCCGGACAAGCGGTCGCAACTGGGCGCGCATTACACCGATGCGGCGGCGATTCGCCGCTTGATCGAGCCGGTGATCCGTGATCCGCTGTTGGCGGAATGGGCAACGGTCCAGGCGGAAATAGCGGGTTTACTGGGGGCGAAGAAACCGAAACGGGCGCAAGCGGAGCAGGCGCTCCAGGGTTTTCTGGAACGGTTGCGGACCTTCCGGGTTCTCGATCCGGCGTGTGGTTCCGGCAACTTTCTCTACTTGGCCCTGCGCACCCTCAAGGATATTGAGCATCAAGTGATGCTGGAGGCAGAAACCCTGGGTCTGCAACGCGGTTTTCCTACAGTCGGCCCGGAAGCCGTGCAGGGCATCGAGATCAATCCCTACGCGGCGGAACTGGCGCGGCTAACGGTGTGGATTGGCGAGATTCAGTGGATGCTGGGGCATGGCTACAGCCTGAATGATCAGCCGATTCTCAAGCCGTTGAATAACATTGAATGTCGGGATGCGTTGCTGGATGGAACAGGTGAAGCGACCTGGCCCGCTGCGGACGCCATGGTGGGTAATCCGCCGTTCCTGGGGGACAAGAAGCAACTGGCGGAACTGGGCGATGACTATGCGGGATTATTGCGTCGGGTCTATCAGGGACGGGTTCCCGGTGGTGCGGATCTGGTCTGCTACTGGTTCGAGAAGGCGCGAGCGCAGATTGAGGCGGGACAGGCGCAACGGGCGGGACTGGTCACGACGAATTCGATTCGCCAAAAACGCAACCGACCGGTTCTGGAGCGTATCCAGGCCAGCGGCGTGCTTTTCCATGCCTGGTCTGATCTGGAATGGGTCAACGAAGGCGCGGCGGTGCGGGTGTCGCTGATCGGTTTCGCTAAAGAAGCGGACCAACCGTTCATGCTCGATGGTCAGCCCGTCGCGGCGATTCATGCCGACTTGACCGGATCAAGCGAGACCACCGGCGCACTGGATTTAACCCAGGCGGTCCCGTTGCCGGAAAATGCCGGGCGTTCATTCTTTGGCCTGTGTCTGGCCGGCGCGTTTGCGGTGGATAGCGACACGGCGCGACGCTGGTTGCATCAACCGAATCCGCACGGTCGCCCGAACAGCGAGGTGCTACGCCCCATTTGGAATGGTGTGGACGTTACCCAAGGCTGGAAAGGCCGCTGGGTCATCGATTTCGGCACTAACCTGAGCGAGAACGAAGCCGCGCTTTACGAAGCGCCGTTCGGCCATGTGCTGGACAAGGTCAAGCCGGTACGGATAACGAATAATCGCAAAGCTCGCGCAGTTTATTGGTGGCGACATGGGGAAACTCGCCCCGGTTTGCGCCGGAAACTGGCCGGATTAACGCGCTATATCGCCACGCCGGAAACCGCCAAGCATCGTTTCTTCGTGTGGTTTCCGATCAGCGCGGCACCCGAACACAGCCTGATCGTAATTCCCCGCGATGACGACACCACCTTTGGCGTACTGTCGTCACGGTTTCATACGGTCTGGGCATTGGCAAAAGGTGGCAGAATGGGATATGGCAACGACCCCCGCTACAACTCGACCATGACTTTCGAGACCTTTCCCTTCCCTACCGGCCTGACCCCCAACATTCCGGCCAGCGCCTACGCCAATGATCCTCGCGCCCAGGTCATTGCGAACGCCGCCCGCAAGCTGAACGAATTGCGCGAAAACTGGCTCAATCCTCCGCAATGGGTCGAGCGCGTTCCCGAAATCGTCCCCGGCTATCCTGACCGCATCATTCCCAAACCGGAACATGCGGCGGAACTCAAAAAGCGCACACTGACCAATCTCTACAACCAGCGTCCGGCGTGGCTGGTCAACGCCCATCGCGCCCTGGACGAAGCGGTGGCCGCCGCCTACGGCTGGCCCGCTGATTTGAGCAATGACGAGGTATTGCGCCGGTTACTGGCTCTGAATCGGGAGCGATCCGAACTCGCATTAACCATGCGTTCACCCACTTGAACGCCCTCTTAACCATGACGCCACTGCCAGACCGAGACCCTCCATCAACCGCTGCCTTTCCCCGGCAACTCGGGATACAGGGCGGCCTGGCGCTCGGTCTATTCGTGTTGATCGCGCTGCTCTCGCCGCCGACCGTGTTCAGCAATCCCCAGGATTATCTACCGCTGCGCTTCGGACTGGGCTTGCTGTCCATCATGGCGGCGGTGATGGTCTTTACCATTGGCTGGTTCTCGTTCAGCCACGCCCGCGAAGTGCGTTTCCAGGTGCTGGCCTGCGCCTTTCTGGCCGGCGCGCTGCTGGACTGCGCCTATCTGTTTTCCTTTCCCGGCATGCCGCCTCTGGTGACGCCCAATTCCCTGGAAAAGGCCCTGAACTTCTGGCTGCCGGCGCGCCTGATGGGCACCTTGGCGTTATTGGCGGTCGCCGCGCTACCCTCCACCGCCGTGCTCGGTCCGCGACAACGCGGATGGCTCCTGATCATGACCCTGGCGGTCGTTGGCGTCATCATCGCTCTTGGCCTGTTCTTCCCCCAGCACGCGCCGCGCACCTTCATCCCCGAACAGGGCCTGACCCGCTTCAAGATCGGCGTCGAATACGCGATCATGGCGCTCTACGGCGTAGCTTTGATCGGTCTGATCCGTGACTGGCGGCGGGAGCATGATGCCTTTCGGGCGTGGTTGATCACTGGACTGTGGATTCTGGGGGTGGGCGAACTCAATCTGACGCTCTTTGCCACGCTCGCCGATCGACATCAAATGCTGGGCCACCTCTGCCAAGCCTGGGGCAGCGGCCTGGTGTTCTGGGCGGTCTACACCGAAGCGCTGGAGGAACCTCATCACCGCTTGCAGATCTCGGAACGGCTGCTGGCGCATCGCGGTCAGGAACTGGAACAGGCGCGGGCGCACGCCGACGCGGCCAACCGCGCCAAAAGCGAGTTCCTCGCCCAGATGAGTCATGAAATCCGCACCCCGCTCAACGCCGTACTCGGCTTTACTCAGGTTCTGAACCGCGAACCACTCACCGCCCACCAGCGCCAATGGGTCGCGCGCATCCAGACCGCTGGCCAATCCCTGCTGGTTCTCCTCAACGACATTCTGGATTTCTCCAAGATCGAGGCCGGTCAGTTGCGCCTCGAATCCCGGCCCTTCGATTTGGCCGGACCGCTGGCCCGGGTCGAGAGTCTTATGGGCCAAACCGCCCACGCCAAGGGCCTCGCCTTGCGCATCATTACCCCAGAGACCGCGCCGGGCTGGCTGCTGGGCGACGCCTTGCGCCTGGAACAGGTGCTGGTCAATCTGCTCGGCAACGCCATCAAATTTACCGAACGCGGCGAGGTCGTGTTGCGGATCGAACCGACCGAAATCACCCCAACGACCGTGCGGTTGCGCTTTACCGTGCGCGACACCGGCCTGGGCATGGCCCCGGAGGCGCTGGCCCGGCTGTTCACGCCCTTTACCCAGGCCGACGCCAGCATCAGCCGACGCTATGGCGGCACCGGCCTGGGCCTGTCGATCTGCAAGCGGCTGGCGGATCTGATGGGCGGCGCCATCGGCGCGGAAAGCCAGGTCGGTCAGGGCAGCACGGTCTGGTTCGAAGCGCCGTTCGCCCGGACCGCCAGCGGCGAAACCATGCCCCGGCCCGCGCCGGCGCATTCCACTGGGCCGCGTCTGACCGGTCTGCATCTGCTGGTGGTCGACGACAGCGCCATGAACCGGGAAGTGGTCGAACAGGCGCTGGCCCTGGAAGGCGCGCGCGCCACCCTGGCCGCCGACGGTCAACAGGCCATCCACCAGCTCCAGGTCCGTCCTACCGCCTTCGATGTGGTGCTGATGGATGTGCAAATGCCGGTGATGGATGGTCTGACCGCCACCCGTCTCATCCGCGACGAACTGGGCCTGACCGCATTGCCGATCATTGCCTTTACCGCCGGGGTGCTGGCCGAGCAGCAACAGGCGGCGCGGGCCGCCGGGGTGAACGACATTCTGGCCAAACCGCTCGATCTGGAGCAAATGACGGCCCTGCTGTTGCGCTGGGTTCAACCCCGGCCCGGGTGGTCAGCGGATCACGCCCGCCCGCACGGACTCGGAGAACCGGTGTCGAGTACGGAATTCCCGATAATCGCCGGGATCGACCGGGAGCGCGCCGCCTACACCTTGGGCGGCAATCGGACGCTGTTTCTCGATCTGCTGGAGCGGTTTACCGGCCCATTCGCCGATGCCGGCGCCCGCACGCGCGATGATTTGGCGCACGGTCAGCGGGAAGCGGCTACTCAGCGGTTGCATACCCTGAGCGGTAATGCCGGCCACCTCGGCGCTATCGACCTGATGCACGCCGCCAACGCGCTGGAGACCGCGATTCAGGCCGGCGACCTGGATCTGGAGACGCGCCTGGCCGCGTTTGAGGATCAACTGGCCGCGCTGGTCGCCGCCGCCGCGCCCTGGCGAGGGATGGCGGCGTCCGACCCACCGCCACCGCCAACGCCGGCATCGTCGTCACCGGACGTTGACTCGTTTACCGCCTTGCGTGAGGATTTACGCGGTCATCGTGCCTACGCCCGGCGGCGCTTCGCGGAACTGCAACCGCTGCTGAGCGATGCCCTGGGCGCTGAGACCGCCGAGGCCCTGGGGCGCGCCATTCACGGATTCCGCTTTGACGAAGCGCTGGCCCTGCTGGAGCAAGCGGCGGACAAGCAAGGCGGAGATGTTATACAAGAGGAGAACGGTAGATGGAATCTATGGCCAGACTGCTGATCGTTGATGACGATCCCGCTGCAATCGCAGTGCTGGATCATGCGTTGGAAGGCATGGGTGAAGTGCGTTGCGCCACCAGCGGCGCGGACGCCTTGGCCCTGCTAGCCCAGTATCCCATTGACCGGTTCTGTTGCGTTAATTTATCTCAGGCGCGAGGTAGTTCCTCTCTCAGGTTGTTAGGCAGCCAATGAATAGAATTGACCTGCGACAGACAATTTTTGCCCGCTGGTGGCGATCATTTGGCCTTTCTTGATCATGTGCATGAGTTCGATACCTTGTAGGGTCACCCGAGCCGAACGAAAAGAGTGGAACCCCAACATCGGCCGGACGATCCGTTTAACGGCGCGATGATCCTGCTCCACTAAATTGTTTAAATACTTATTTTGGCGCATTTCAATGGCGTGACCGGTTTCCTCCTTCAGGGCTTCAAGCGCCGCCGTATTGGCCCCGCTCTTGTCAATCGTGATCTTCTCCGGCAGGCCATGCTGGCAAATGGCTTTCTTGAAAAAGCGCCGGGCAGCCTTCTTGTCGCGGTGGGCGGTCAGTAGGAAGTCGATCGTCTGTCCCTCCGAGTCGACGGCGCGATAGAGGTATTTCCACTGACCCTTGACCTTAATGTAGGTCTCATCCATCCGCCAGCTCGTGCCGACTGGGCGTTTCTTCCCTTTCCGGAAAGTCGCTTCCAGTTGCGGGGTAAACTTCTGAACCCAGCGGTACACGCTGGAATGATCGACCTCGACGCCCCGCTCCGCCAGCATTTCTTCCAAGTTCCGGTAGCTCAATGAATACGCCAGGTACCAGCGGACACTGGTCAAGATGATGTCTTGTTCGAAACGGTGGCCTCTAAAGTCGATCATGCGGGTTCTCAAGTCAGGACAGGGGCCATGTAGCTTACCGAAATCCGACCCTCTCAGCTAACGCAACAGAACCCTTCGGACACGATCTGGAATTTACGGGAATTGCCGCAGCGGCTGGTGGTGCTGGGCGGCGGACCGATCGGTTCGGAGCTGACCCAGACCTTTGCCCGTCTGGGCGCACAGGTCACTCAGGTCGAGATGGCGCCGCGTATCCTGATTCGGGAAGACCCGGAAGTCTCGGCGTTGGTGACGCAGCGCTTTCAGCAGGAAGGCATCCAGGTGCTCGTCAATCATAAAGCGCAACAATTTCGGATCGAGAAGGGCGAAAAGATGCTGATCGCCGATCATCAGGGGCAAGCGGTGCGCATTCCTTTTGACGCGGTGCTGGTCGCGGTCGGACGGGTGGCGAATACGCGCGGCTACGGGCTGGAAGCACTGGGGATTCCGGCGGCGCGCACGATTGAAACCAATGCGTACCTGCAAACGCTCTACCCGAATATCTATGCGGCGGGCGACGTCGCCGGTCCCTACCAGTTCACCCATACCGCCGCGCATCAAGCCTGGTATGCGGCGGTGAACGCCCTGTTTGATCCGCTCAAAAAATTTCGTGCGGATTACTCGGTCATCCCCTGGGCCACCTTCGTCGATCCCGAGGTCGCCCGAGTGGGGTTGAACGAACAGGACGCGCAGGAACGGAAGGTCCCTTATGAAGTCTCGATCTATGGCCTGGATGATCTGGATCGCGCCATTGCCGACGGCGAAGCGCACGGTTTCATCAAGGTGCTGACCGTGCCGGGCAAGGATCGGATTCTCGGCGTCACGATCGTGGGCGAACACGCCGGCGACCTGCTCGCGGAATACGTGCTGGCCATGCGCCACGGCATCGGTCTCAACAAAATACTGGGGACGATTCACATCTATCCCACCTTGGCGGAAGCCAATAAATATGTCGCCGGGGTCTGGAAAAAGGCCCACGCGCCGGAACAACTGCTGGCCTGGGTGGAACGTTTCCATGCCTGGCGGCGCCACTGATAAGGTCTGACTTATACGAGATACGCTGCGGCGCGCACGACGCTGGCGGACTTGCTGGAGCGGGATTTAACCGGCGCTCCGGTGCGCGTTGCCGATCATTGTTATGGCTGCACCGCCGGGCAGGGCAGCAGTTGTGGCGGCGCGCTCGCCGCGGCGTGAGGAGGTTTGTTTATTGACGACCTGAACCCTTTTACAGACGCCTATTAACGTCTCTTTCCACACGAATGGGTGCGATACTCTCTATTTGAGGATTGCAACCTGGCGATGTGGATCTTGAAGCCGCGCTGTGTGGCAAGATACAGAATGAGGTTTCTTGACGCCGGTCAAGGAATATCATTACCGTTACCGGCATTCTTGCTTAATCATCAAAATCACAGGACAACACACATGGGCCACGTCACCACCTTCATGAGCGACGATCATCGCCGTTGCGATCACTTATTCGCTGCTGCCGAAGAAGCCGCCGCTCATGGCGATCTGCCGAGTTGTCGCGCCCGGTTCCAGGCATTCGAGACCGCGATGACCCAGCATTTCACGATGGAAGAGCAGGCGCTGTTCCCGGCGTTCGAGGACGCCACCGGCAACCGTATGGGACCTACGCGGGTGATGTGCCTGGAGCATCAGCAGATGCGCGAGGTCTTGGCGGCGCTAGCCGAGGCGCTGGCCGCCGACGATCTGGACGATTATCTGGGGCAGGCGGAAACGCTGTTGATTTTGATGCAACAGCACAACATTAAAGAAGAACAAATGCTCTATCCCATGAGCGACCGGGCTTTGGGCAATGGCGCAGCGGTTATTCAGGCCATGCAGCAACTTCAGGCCGGTTCGCCGACATGAAGGCGCCTGAAGATCTGGTGGTCGACGGGCGGGGCCTGACGCCCCCGGAACCGATGGAGCGGGTCGTAGCAGCGCTGGATCATGTACAGCCGGGTCAGCAGATTCGGTTTCTCATCCATCGCCAGCCCTATCCCTTATACGATTTGTTGAACCGTCACCATTACCGCTACGAAACCACACCGCTGCCCGAAGGCGGCTTTGAAATTCTGATTTCCCCGCCATGAACCCGCCGGGTCTCGCCTACGATCAAGCGCCGCCGTTCAGCGTCCCGCTGCGGTTTTTCCTGACCGCGCCGTGGTTTCTCATGCTGGCCGGGGTGCTGCTGTTCTGGGAGGGTCCGGCAATTTTCGCCAGTCGCTGGTTGCCGGCGACGCTGGCGCTGACCCATTTACTGGTGCTGGGTTTCATGGCCCAGGTCATGCTCGGCGCGCTCATGCAAATTCTGCCGGTCGTGGTGGGAGTGTCGGTCGCCTGTCCCCAGTGGATCGCCGCACTGATTCATCTTCCCCTGATGCTGGGAACCCTGGCCCTGGTTGGCGCATTCCTCGACGCCGGGCCAACCGGTTTCCAAAGCGCAGTGGTCTTGCTCGGCCTGGGCCTGGGCGTCGCTTTGATCGCCTTTCACCGGGCGCTCTGGCGGGCGCCAGTGGTCACGGATACGGTGATCGCTCTGCGCTGCGCGTTGGGGGCGTTACTGGTGACCGTAGCACTGGGCCTGCTGTTGAGCGGTTATCTCGGCTGGGGCGGGTTCAGCCTGCCCATTCTCCAGTTAACAAATTTGCACGCCGTGTGGGGACTGGTCGGCTGGACCGCGTTGCTGGTCGCGGGCGTCGCCTATCAGGTCATCCCGATGTTCCAGATCACGCCCGGGTATCCAGCATGGCTCAGCCGGGGATTTGCCCCTCTGTTAGCGGTGCTGTTGCTGGCGGAGTCGGTATTGACTCTCGGCGATTGGCCGCAGGCGGCGACCTTGACCGGCGCGGCGCTGGCGCTGATCCTGATCATTTTTGCCGTCAGTACCCTGGCTTTGCTCGGTCAACGCCGGCGCAAGATCGGCGATCCGACCTTGCTTTACTGGCGAATCAGCATGATCAGCCTGGCGGCGGGCGCGGCGGGGTGGCTGGTGACCCGCTGGACGCCGGGATGGACCCCTGCGCCAACGGTTGAATTAGTGCTCGGCATTCTGCTGATCGTCGGCTTCCCGGTCGCGGTAATCAACGGCATGTTATATAAAATCGTCCCGTTCCTGGCCTGGTTCCACTTGCAGGCCAACCTGCTGGGGCGGGGGAAACCACCGAATATCAAACGACTGCTCCCGGAAACGCCGATACGGCGCCAAGGATGGGCGTTGCTGATCACGCTGCTGTTGTTGCTGGCGGCCGCCGTGAATCCTGCCGTTTTTACTTATCCCGCCGCGCTGGCGCTGGTCGTCATCGGCGGGTGGCTTAACCTCAATTTGTGGCGCGTCGGGCGGCTTTACGCATCCGCGCTCCAAGCCCGTCCCTCGCCGGCTTCTTCATAGGTTTTTCCATCGCGAATATGGTAAAGCCGCTTGAAGGTGGGAATGATTTTTTCGTCGTGGGTAACCACGATAATCGCGGTTCGATACTGCTGCGCCATCTCGTTGAGAATCCGCACGACCGCTAAAGCACGCTCACTATCGAGTGGCGCCGTGGGTTCATCCGCCAGAATAATCGGCGGCTGATTGGCCAGCGCGCGGGCAATCGCCACGCGCTGCTGCTCGCCGCCCGATAATTCGGAAATCGCCGCCTGGGCGCGATGATCCACCTGCAGCGCCGCCAGCAATTCGCCGGCTCGTTGCCGCGCTTCCCGGTTCGACCGTCCCGCCAGCAACAACGGCAGGGCGACATTATCGGTCACGCTCAAAAATGAGATCAGATAAGGCGCTTGAAAAACAAAGCCAATCCGGTCGCGGCGCAGGGCGCGCGGATCCAGCCCGCGCCAACCCTCGGCATAGACCGTGTCCCCCGATAATTCGATGCGCCCGGCGGTCGGTTCGGTGACGGCCCCCAGACATTTCAGCAAGGTGCTCTTCCCGGAACCGCTGGGTCCGATCAGGCCAATGACTTCGCCGGGCTGTACGGTCAAATCCACCCCTTTGAGCGCATCCACCGCCGTATCGCCGGCGCCATAGCGTTTGCGCAACCCCATGACGTGAATAGCCGGCGCTTCCTCAAGGAGAGTCGTCATGGTCAACCGCCAATCGCCGTGGCGGGATCAACCCGCAGCGCCGTGCGAATCGCCAGGGTGCTGGCCAGCGCGCAGATCAGCAGCACCGCCGCCAAACCGCGTGCGGCGTCGCCCGGCTCCAGCAGCACATATTTGGGAAAATAGGGCGCCCATAACGTGGCCACGGTCTTTCCCACCATAAAACCGATCAAGCCCAGTCCCAGCGCCTCCTGCAAAATCATCCAGGCAATCGTGCGGTTGCGCGCGCCGATCAGCTTGAGTACGGCGATTTCGCGCAGTTTGCCGAGCGTCATGGTGTAGATGATGAACGAGACAATGGCGGCGCTGACCACCGCCAGGATCACCAGGAACACCCCGATCTGCCGGGCCGACGTAGCGATCAGCTTGGCGATCAGAATGTCTTCCATCTGCGTCCGGGTGTACGCCTGCAGGTGTTTCCAACGCCGAACAGGATCCGCTACGGCCTCGGCCTCCCAGCCCGGCGCGATTTGCACCAGAACCGCGTTGACCATCCGGCTGTTTTCCTGACTGGCGGAAACCGCGTCCGCTAAACCCGGCGTGCCCGGTCGGTTCAGCGCCGGATGGGCTTGGACGCGCGCCCGCTCCTGGTGAATCGCTTCATTATCCTTGAGATACTGCGCTTCCTGCGCATCCCGCAGCGGGATAAACACCATGGGATCGCCACTGGCGGAGACCATCCGGCGGGTCAGGCCCACCACCGTATAGTGATGGCGACGAATGCGGATCGCGTCGCCGAGTTGAAAACCCGCGCCGATATCCGCGATCGCTTCGTAGTGGGCGCGTTCAATCCGCCGTCCCGCCACCAAATCGCGCGGTGCGCCCGGCGCGCCCGGCTCAAGCGCGATGCCCACCACCATCACCCGCACATCCTGGCCGGCGCGTTGTGCTTGCATGGTCAAATAGGTGACATTGGCGGCGGTCTGGACGCCGGGCAGCCCGCGCAAACTACGGTACACATCATCGCGCAGACTCGACGGTTCCGCGTAAGGACCCAGGGTATCTTTCTGCACCACCCACAGATCAGCTCCGCTGTTGGTCAACAGCGCCTTGCCGTCGTCGACCATACCGCGATAAATGCCGGCCATGGACAGCGTGACGCCGATCAGCAAGCCCAGCCCCAATCCGGTAAAGGCGTATTTGCCCCAGGCATGGAGAATATCGCGACCCGCCAGACTGATCATGGCGCGCCCTCCGCCGGCAGGGCGGCCGGTTGCACCCCATCACCGCTGCGCAACTCGCGTTCGCTATGCACCACGATCCGGGCGTCCAGCGGCAGCTCATCCAGCACCTGAACAGCGCCCTCCAGGGTATGGATGCCCAGTCGCAGCGGCTGAAACTGCACGGTGTCGTCATCCAGCACGCGCCACACGCCCTCCTGCCCGGCCTGCCGGCGCACCGCGGCGTTGGGCAGTGTCAGCGCCTGCGCCACGGTCGGCAGACGCAGGGTCACTTCCGCCAGGACGCCCAAGGTCAGATGGGCCGGCAACGGGTCAAAGGCGACATACGCGGCGGTTTCCTCGGTCACACTGTCGCCGAGCCACTCAACGCGGGCCACCCGGCCCGGGAATCGCGCATCCGGGTAGGAGCGCAACACAATGTCCGCCGGCAATCCCGCCTGCAACCCGGTCGAGCGCGCCTGATCAATGCGCACACGCAGCCACAGACTGTCCGGATCGATCAAGCGCAGCACGCTTTGTCCCGCGACCACCGTGGAGCCGGGTTCCGCATCGCGGGCGATGACCACGCCGTCGATGGGGCTGTGCAACTGCAAATTGGCCCGCAGGTCCAGGGCGGCGGCATGTTCCGCCAGCAGTCGGTCGCGCTCCTGGGCGGCGGCTTCCCGATAGGCTTGAGCGGCATTCAATGCAGCGGTCGCGGCGCGGGCCTCGTGGGCGTGGGTATCGACCGCCTCCTGAGTGACAAAACCCTGGCGGCGCAAATCGACCCAGCGGCTGGCGTTGGTTTCGGCCAAGGTCGAGCGACTGACCGCTTCACGCACCTGCGCTTCGGTCGCCTGTAAGGTCGCGTCAGCACGGCGCAGCGCCGCCTGGGCCGCCTCACCGCGCGCCTCCAGATCCACCGGCTCCATCGCGGCGACTTCCTGACCGGCCACGACCCGGTCGCCGACATCGACGCGCACCGTTTGTACGCGACCGGCGATGACCGGCCCGATGGCGTAGGCGCGGCGCGCTTCAACAACGCCGATGCCAAACAGCGCCGGGGTCAAATCGCGGTATTCCGGCGTAGCGAAGGTCACCCGCGTGGTCGCCAGCGGTCCGGCGCGCAAAACCCCGTAGCCGAAACCACCGAGTAGACCCGCGAACAGCATCAGCGGGATCGCCCGGCGTAAACCGGCCATGCTCATGGCTGCACACCCAGGCCGCGCAGATACAGCGGCCACAGACGGCGGGCGGCGGATTGCAGGGTTTGGGGATCGCCGACGAGCAGAGTTTGCATCACCAGTCCCTGCACCGTGCCGACGAACAGCGTGGCGGCGGCGGCTTCGTCGAGTTCCGGTTCAATCAATCCCTGGGCTTTAGCCCGCGCCAGCAGTTCAGCGACCCGCCGCCGGTAACGGTCGAGCAGGTCGCAGACCCGTTGTTTGACCGGATGGTCAGCGGGTTTTTGCAACTCGTTGAAAATCAGTCGTGGCGCGGACGGATGGGCGGCGATGAAGGCGACATGGGTCTCGAACAGCCGTCCCAGCCCGTCGAGCGGATCGCGGGCCTCGGCCACGGCGGCGGCGATGGCGTGGCTCAGGTTTTGTTCGACCCAATCTACGACCGCCAGCCAGATGGCCTCGCGTGTTGGGAAATGGCGGAACACCGCCCCCTGGGTCAGACCCATCTGTTGCGCGATGGCCTGAGTAGTGATGGCGTCGGGGCTGTTCTCGGCGGCCAGCGCCAGCACCGCGCGGACAATCTCCCGTTGCCGTTCTCCGGCGGCCAGGCGGGTTTTTGGCATCGTCATAATGGACTCTTAAAATAGTAATTAATTACTATCTAATATAAACCGAAACGCCCTCCTGTCAAGCGGTATGCAATAATGCCTTGTTTTATCGCAGCGCTCCCCCACTTCAGGAGAACTTGCCGTGGACCACCCTGATTCCATTATCCTGCGCAGCGGCCTGACCATGGGCGGCATCGTCCTGTTGGCGTTGTTCAGCATGGCCGGTTCGATGTTCATCGCCGAATCCAGCAAGGGCGACGCGGCGGCGATTAATCTGGCCGGCTCCTTGCGCATGCAGTCCTACCGCATCGCCACCCGCCTGCGATACCCCGCTGGCAGCAACACGACCGATCATGAACGGGTGGTCAATGAGGAAATCCGCGCATTTGAGCGGCGCCTGACGGAGCTTTGGCAAACCGGCGCGATCTCGTTGACCGCAGACGATCCCCGTCACCAGACGCTCAAGGCCATCGAGACCTTCTGGCAAGCGACATTGCGACCGGTTCTGGAAACCTCCATTGCGGCGTCAGCGCCTGCGGCCTACCTGCGGGCGGTGGATGATTTTGTGATTAAACTCGACGCTTTCGTGAAGCTATTGGAGCAGGATACCGAAGCGAAAATGCTCCTGCTGCGCCTGGTGCAGGGCCTGGCCTTGTTCATGACCCTGGTGTTGGTGCTGATCGCGATGTACCAGTTGCACACGGGGGTGGTTACGCCGCTACGCGATTTGGTGGCGTTGGCGCATCGGGCGCGGCGCGGCGACCTGTCGGTGCGGGCGCGGCATGTCGGCAACGATGAACTGGGCGTTCTGGGCCAGGCTTTCAATCTGATGACGGCGGATTTATCGACCCTGTACGCGGACCTCGAAGCGCGGGTTGAAGCGCAAACCCAGGCGTTGCGGGTCAGCAACCGCTCGCTGGAACTGCTGTACCACACCACCCGCCGGCTCGGCGAATCGGCGCTGGACGACGCCACTTATCAGGCGCTGCTGGCGGAGATTGAGACATTGACCGGCTTGGGTTCGGTCCGCCTGTGCCTCATCGATCCCGCGATGCGCCAGGCGAGCCGGGTGTTTACCGCTGGCCTGCATTCCGCAAAAGCGCCACCCTTTTGCGAACGTCCCCACTGTGAATCCTGTCTGGGCGAGGGCGCGACCCATCCACTGGCGGCCGATCACGCAACCTTTTCCATTCCCATCCGGGATCAGCAACGACAGTTTGGGGTGTTGATCGTCCGCAATCCGGGACTGGATTCGGTCGCCGCCTGGCAATTACCGCTGCTGGAAGCGGTCGCGCGGCATATCGCCGCTACCCTGCAAGCCAACCAGCAGTCCCAATACCGTGGCCGGCTGGCGTTATTGGAAGAGCGCAACGCCATGGCCCGCGATCTGCACGATTCGCTGGCGCAAGCGCTGTCCTACCTGAAAATTCAGGTCGCCCGTCTGTATGCCTCGGCGAACAGCACTGAATTGACTCTGGAAACCCGCGATATCATCGCCGAACTGCGCGAGGGTTTGAACGACGCCTACCGGCAGCTCCGTGAACTGATCACCACCTTCCGCCTGAAGATGGAGCATCCGCGCCTGGAGGACAGTCTGCGGGAAATGGCGCAGGAATTCCGTCGCCGGGGAAATGGATTATCCATTCAACTGGATCATGTGGATTGGACCTGTACGCTCAATCCTAATGAGCAGATTCACGTGATGCAGATTATTCGGGAGGCGTTGAATAATGCAGTCAAACATGCCAGCGCCCGTCAGGTCCGGATTCGACTCGATAGCGCCGACCGGGGTCAGGCGGTCATCGAAATTACCGATGACGGCGCAGGTCTGCCTGAGAGCATGGAACGGGACGATCATTTTGGCCTTTCCATCATGCGCGAGCGCGCTCAATGCCTGGGCGGCGCACTCGACATTGAATCCCGACCGAGCCAAGGCGTGCGGGTGCGACTATGCTTTCAGCCGACCGGCGAAACCTGCATGCCCACTACGCCAAATCTTGAGGTCAGCCATGCCTGAGGACGTTCAAACCATTCTGGTCATTGACGACCATCCCCTGATGCGCAAAGGGATCATACAATTGATCGCTATGGAGCATTCACTGCGGTTGATCGGCGAGGCCGGCGATGGTCAGCGCGGACTGGAACTGGCGCTGCGGGAACGACCGGATCTAATTCTGCTGGATTTGAACATGCGCGGTCTCAGCGGCCTGGAGACGCTAAAGGCTATCAAAGCCGCTGATCTGGACAGCCGGGTGATCATTCTCACCGTTTCCGACAGCGAGGAGGATGTAGTCGCCGCGCTGCAAATGGGCGCGGACGGCTATCTGCTCAAGGATATGGAACCCGAGGAAGTGCTGCACAGCCTGAAAACCGCCGCCCAGGGGCAGATTGCCCTCGGCGAACGGGTGACGGCGATTCTGGCGGACGCCCTGCGCCATGAGACCCAACCGAAAGCCATGGACAGCGTCCGTCTGACCGAACGGGAGCGGGAAATTCTGACCCTGATCGCGGTCGGTTACAGCAACAAGCTAATTGCCCAACGGTTGAAGATTGCTGAAGGAACCGTGAAAGTGCATGTGAAGCATTTACTGCAAAAATTGCAACTGAATTCACGGGTCGAGGCGGCGGTCTGGGCGGTCCGGCATGAGATCAAGCCCGGTTGATAATTGGACGGGGAGCCACGATGAAAATTCTGGGCGTCAGCGGCTGGAGCGGCTGCGGCAAAACCACCTTGATCGTTGCCCTGATTCCCCGGTTGCAGGCGCGAGGTTTAACCGTATCCACGCTCAAACACGCGCATCATGATGTCGATCTGGATACGCCGGGCAAGGATACCTGGCTTCATCGCGCCGCCGGCGCTCAGGAGGTGATGCTGGTCACCGGTCGGCGCTGGGCGTTGTTGCACGAGTTGCGTCAGGAACCGGAACCGTCGCTGGATGAGTTGATCACGCACTTGCAACCGGTGGATGTCGTGTTGGTGGAAGGCTGGAAAACCAGCGCGTATCCCAAGCTGGAAATCTGGCGACCCCGCGCAGTGGATCAGCCGCCGCGTTTCCCGATGGACCCGACAATCATTGCGGTCGCTGGCGAACCGGGACTGGAGCCGATCCAGTACGGGCGACCGGATTTGCCAGTTTTCGCGTTGACCGATCTGGAGGGCATCGCTGATTTTATTGCCCAGAAAGTTGCAGCCTCCGGGAAAGCCGAAGCGGTTCACTCCACGCCCAGGGCGCTGAAAGGCAAATAGTCCACGGCATCGCCCGGCGCAACGCCGGCGCAGTCTTCAGGCAACTCCACCAGACCGTCCGCCCAAGAGAGCGAGGATAACGCCCCGGAACTCTGGGTGTGATACAGAACCGCCCATGGCCGCTGCTCGGCATCAAGCCGCACCTGCGCCCGCAGCCACTCCCGCCGGCCCGGCTTGCGGCGAAACGCGAAATCGGCTGCAACACGCCAGCGCATCGGCTCCACCGGTTCCGCGCCCATCCGCTTCAGCAACAACGGCCGGGCAAACAGCAGGAACGACACCATGACTGAGACCGGGTTACCCGGCAAACCCAGCGCCAGACAATCCGCGATGCGCCCAAAGGTCACCGGTTTACCCGGCTTGACCGCTAACCGCCAGAACGCGATCTGGCCCAACTCGGCGATCACGTCCTTCACCCGATCAGCGGTCCCCACCGAGACGCCGCCCGAGGTCAACAAGACGTCGTGATCGGCGGCGGCGCAGCGCAAGGTCGACAATAAAGCATCCCGGTCATCGCGCAGGATACCCAGATCAGTGACGGCGCAACCGAGTTGCCGCAGCAAGCCCATCAGCAGATAACGATTCGATTCATAAATAGCGCCGGGCGGCAGTTCCACGCCCGGTTCATACAACTCATCGCCGGTGGAGGCCACCGCGACCCGAGGTTGGCGCACTACCTTCAGGTACGCGATGCCCTGTCCCGCCGCCAAGGCAATCTCTTGCGGACGCAACCGCAGCCCGTGGGCTAAAAGCCGCGTTCCGGCTTGCACATCCTCGCCGCGTCGCCGGATATTCTCGCCGGGTCGAAGCCGACCGGTCATCCGGGGTTCGATTTCCAGCCAGGTCGCATCCGGATCGGTGCGGCAGTGTTCCTGTATGATCACGGTATCCGGTCCCTCGGGAAGCAGCGCGCCGGTGGTGATGCGCACCGCCGCGCCGCGCGGAACCGGGTAGGAATAACAGTGACCTGCCAGCGCCTGACCGACGACGGGAAGTCGCGTCACTGCATCAGGCGACAGGTCGCTCCAATGCACGGCGAAACCGTCCATCGCGGAATTATCGTCGGGTGGAACATCCAGGCGGGCAGGCAGATCACCCGCCAGCACCCGCCCTTCCGCACTAAGCAAAGGCACGGACTCGATTTCAGCAAGCGGCGGAATGGATTGCAGCGCGAGGGTGATGGCTTCATGTAAAGTAAGCAGCCGTTCGGCGGCGTTGGAAGGGTCAGAAAGGGACATGGTGTTGATTCAGCGTAGTAAGGGGCGTTGGCCATGGACAATGGAGTTCGTTTGCAACATGCTGATTGACAAGCGCTTGATGGGACATCATACCGTTATGCGAGAAAGATTGGGAGGCAAGGATCATGGATCACAGGTCAAAAGTCCGCCTCCAGTTGCGCCAGGTCCTCGGGCGTATTGATATTTCTGAACAGGGGCGGGCGGTCTGGAAACACGACCTGCGCGGGCTGATGCCGTTGCAGCCAGCGACCGACGCCGCCTTGACCGGTGGCCAACCAAGCGGCCAAATCATCGCGTAAGGTCACCGGCAACAGAGCAAACACCGGTTGCCAATGACCCGCGCTGACCGCCACGCTGACTGCCGCCGGGTTGCGTTCCAGCGCCGCGCGCATCCGTTGCGCATAATCCAGCGGCAATAAGGGCGCATCGCAGGGCGTAGTCAATAAATACGGCGTCTCCGCGATTGCCATTGCCGCCAGGATCCCGGCCAGCGGTCCCCGGAACCGCAGCCCGGGATCATCGCTAACCACCCGGCAGCCCAATGTCCGGTAAATATCCTGATGGCGATTCGCGCTAATCAGCAGTTCCGCCACTTGTGGTCGCAAGCGGCGGATCGCGTGGGCAATCAACGGCTCGCCCGCCAGCGGCAACAACCCTTTATCGCGGCCACCCATCCGTTCAGCGCGCCCACCCGCCAGAATCAGGCCGGTTACCCCGGTTTGATCGTCAAACGCCATGCCTGTATGACCTCCTCATTCGCCGTTTTTTTCGTATTACCTCTTCAGAGGTATGGCCCGTCCTCTCTCTGCGGCTAAATCCACTGATTCAACTCTATTAATTTGATTACTATCAATGGCTTGCATTTTAAATACCCTTCTACCTCCAAAGAGGTATTTTTAGCGACAAAAGCGGTCATTTCTCAGGTAAAACCTACTGTCCTACTCAAGAATTAAGCGTTGAAAGCCGCGTACTATCGCAGGTGCAGCATGATAAAGAGGTTCAAGATGGCTACGACGCTTCAATACAAACAGATCTCGGTGCTGACCATGAACACCCTGGCCTTCGCGGTGAATTTCGCCGTGTGGACCATGTTCTCCATTCTTGGCATCCGCATTAAAGCAGAACTGAATCTGAGCGAAACCGAATTCGGCCTGCTGGTCGCGACGCCGATTCTCACCGGTTCGCTCGTCCGCCTACCGCTGGGCATTCTCACCGACCGCTTTGGCGGGCGCATCGTCTTCTTTATCCAGATGATCATCGTCGCCATCCCGATCTACGGGCTGGCGTTTGCTACCCAATACTGGCAGTACCTGACGCTCGGCCTGTTCGTGGGCCTGGCCGGCGGCTCCTTCGCCACCGGCATCGCCTACACCTCGGCCTGGTTCAGCAAGGAACGGCAGGGAACGGCGATGGGCATTTTCGGCGCGGGTAACGCCGGTTCCGCCATTACCAACCTGGTCGCGCCACTCCTCGTCGTCGCCTACGGCTGGCGAATGGTGCCGCAAGTCTATTCCATCGCCATGCTGGTCATGGCCGTCGCGTTCTGGTTTTTCACCTACCCCGACCCTAAGACCGAAGAACGTAAAAAGTCGGGAGTCCATCTGACACTTGGCCAGCAACTCACGCCACTGATGGATTTGCGGGTGTGGCGGTTTGGCATGGCGTACTACTTCGTCTTCGGCGGTTTCGTGGCCCTGGCGTTGTGGCTGCCGAAATACTACGTTGGCGAATACGGGCTTGACCTGAAGACGGCCTCTTTCGTCACCCTGCTGTTCACCCTGCCTTCCGGCGTCATTCGCGCGCTGGGCGGCTGGATTTCCGACCGTTACGGCGGTAGCCAGACGACCTGGTGGGTGTTCTGGATTTCCCTGATCAGCCTGTTCTTTCTCTGCTACCCGCAGACCACCATGACCGTGCATACCTTGCGCGGCGATGTATCGCTGAATGTCGGTCTGGGCGTGGTGTCTTTCACCGTACTGGTGTTCGTGGTCGGCATCGCCCAGGGCATCGGCAAGGCCAGCGTCTACCGCAGTCTGGCCGACTACTACCCCAATAGCATGGGTTCGGTCGGCGGTCTGGTCGGCGTCATCGGCGGTCTGGGCGGTTTCACCATGCCCATTATCTTCGGCGTGGCCCTGGATGCACTCGGCGTGCGCAGCAGCGCCTACATGATCATGTTTGCGGTGCTGGCAATTACGATGTTGTGGACCTGGTTGGCCGAGCGGAATGAGCGTGAAGCGATTCTGGAGCGTCACGCCGACGTCCGCGCGGAACTGGAGCAAGCGCAACTCATCGAGCATGTCCGACCACGCCGGCATCTGCTGGTCGACTGGCGGCCCGATGACGAAACCTTCTGGGAGAAAACCGGTAGCCGGATTGCCAACCGCAATCTGTGGCTATCGATGCCAGCGCTACTCCTGGCCTTCGCCGTCTGGGTGGTGTGGAGCGTGATCGTGGTCGAACTGCCGCATATCGGCTTCCAGTTCACGCCCAATCAACTATTCTGGCTGGCGGCGTTACCGGGTCTGTCGGGCGCCTTGTTCCGCCTGTTGTTTTCGTTCGTGGTGCCGATCTTCGGCGGACGCAACTGGACGGTGTTCAGCACGGCGCTGCTGCTGTTGCCGACCCTGTGGATTGGCGTGGCGGTGCAGAACCCCAACACCCAGTATGCCGTGTTTGTGGCAATCGCCCTGCTGTGTGGCCTGGGCGGCGGCAATTTCTCCTCCAGCATGGCCAATATCAGCTTCTTCTATCCGCAGCGCCTGCAAGGCACCGCGCTGGGTCTGAACGCTGGCATTGGCAATCTCGGCGTGGGCCTGGCGCAACTGATCGCGCCGATTGCAGTGTACGGCGGGGCGTTGCTGGTGCTGGGCGGCGATGCACAAAGCCATCTGGACGGTGGAACCACCGCACAGATCTGGGTGCAGAACGCTGGATTTATCTGGGTTCCCTTCATCGTACTCTCGGCCATCGCCGCGTATTTCGGCATGGACAATATTGCCAGCGTAAAAGCCGGTTTTGCCGAACAGGCGGCGATTTTCGGGCACAAGCACCAGTGGCTGATGAGTTGGCTGTACATCGGCACTTTCGGTTCCTTTATCGGTCTGGCCGCCGGTTTCCCGATGCTGGTCAACACTCTATTTCCCGGTGTGGATGCCTTCCAGTTCGCCTTTATCGGCCCAATGTTGGCTGCCTTTGTGCGACCCGTCGGCGGCTGGCTGGCGGATCGTCTGGGCGGCGCGGTCATTACCTTCGCCATCTTCATCATCATGGGGCTAGCGACCTTGGCGGCGGCGGCGTTTCTGCCCGGCGCAAACGATAGCGGTAACGTGATCGGCTTCGTAGCGATGTTCCTGGTGTTGTTCCTGGCCGCCGGCATCGGCAACGGCTCTACTTTCCGCATGATTCCCATCATCTTCCGCACCCTGCGGGAGCGGCAGGTCGCTGACCGAAACGATGCAGTGGCGCTGGAGCAGGCGCGGCGCGAGGGCGCGACCGAAGCCGCTGCGGCTATGGGATTAAGCGCCGCTGTAGCGGCTTTCGGTGGGTTCTTCATCCCGATGGCCTACGGCGCGTCCATTGAGTTGACCGGCAGTCCCCAGGGCGCGTTGTTCTTCTTTAGCCTGTTTTATCTGAGTTGCGTGGGGGTGACCTGGCGCTGGTATTTCCGTAAAGGCGCGGAGGTGGCGTGTTAGAAACGGCATAAACGCCCCCCACTGAAAACTGAAAACTGAAAACTTAACTTAAAACTTCATACTATTGAGAGGTTTTATCATCATGGCCGATATTCGTGACTGGCGCGTGGAAGACCCTCAGTTCTGGGAATCCACGGGCAAAAGCATCGCTAACCGCAACCTGTGGATTTCGATCCCCAGTCTGCTGTGCGGCTTTGCGGTGTGGATCTACTGGAGCATCATTACCGTCCAGATGCTCAACGCCGGTTTTCCGTTCAAGCCGGCGGAACTGTTCACCCTGGCGGCGATCGCCGGTCTGACCGGCGCGACTTTGCGCATTCCGTCGAGCTTTTTCATTCGCATCGCCGGCGGGCGCAACACCATCGTGTTCACCACGGCGCTGTTGATGATTCCGGCGCTGGGCACTGGACTGGCGTTGCAGAGTCAGGACACGCCGCTCTGGGTGTTTCAATTACTGGCGTTTCTGTCCGGTTTTGGCGGCGGCAACTTCGCCTCCAGCATGTCCAATATCAGCTTCTTCTTTCCCAAGCGGATGCAGGGACTGGCGCTGGGCTTGAACGCGGGCCTGGGTAATGCGGGCGTCACCACCATGCAAATTCTGGTGCCGTTGGTCATGACCATTCCGCTGCTCGGCTCCTTCGGCGGCGAACCCATCGCCCTGGTGCAAACCTCGGGTACGTTGATCGGCAAAATCGCTGCGGGTACGCCGACCTATATTCAGAACGCCGGCTTTGTCTGGTTGTTCCTGCTGATTCCGCTGGCCTTCATCGGCTGGTTCGGCATGAACAATATCCGCACCGAGGAGGTTTCGCCACACATTGGTTCACCCCTGGGCGCGATCACCAAGATCGTCGGGATGTTGCTGATTGGCTTTGTCGCCGCCGGCGTCGGTTTGTATCTGATTCTGCCCGCGCCGACCGGACTGGGGTTGCCGTCATGGACCAAGTGGGTGGTGTTGCCCGGCGTGATTGCGCTGACCGTGTTCCTGCTCAAACTGATTCCCGGCGAGATCAAGCCGAATTTGCAACGGCAATTCCAGATTTTCGGCAACCAGCACACCTGGGTCATGAGCGTGATTTACACCATGACTTTCGGTAGTTTCATCGGCTATTCCGCCGCATTCGCCCTGGCGATCAAGGTCATTTTCGGCTTTAGCCACATTGAAGGCGCGGATGGGGTGTTAACGCACAGCACGGTGAATCCCAACGCGCCCAGCGCCTTGATGTATGCCTGGATGGGGCCGTTTATCGGCGCGCTGATCCGGCCGATTGGCGGCTGGATTTCCGACAAGGTGGGCGGCGCTTTGGTCACGCAAGTGATTACCGTAGTGATGATCGGCGCGGCGCTGGGCGTCGCGTATTACATGAGCGCCGCTTATCAGTCAGCGACGCCGGAACAGTATTTCCTGCCGTTCTTTCTGTTATTCCTGACCTTGTTCGCGGCCAGCGGCATCGGCAACGGATCCACCTTCCGCACCATCGCCATGGTATTCCCCAAGGAACAGGCCGGGCCGGTGCTGGGCTGGACTTCAGCCGTCGCGGCGTATGGCGCGTTCATCATCCCGCAGGTGTTCGGCGAGCAGATCAAGGCCACGACGCCGGAATACGCGCTCTACGGTTTTGCGGTTTTCTACTTCATCTGTCTGGTGCTGAATTGGTGGTACTACCTCGGCCCCAAGGCGGAATTCAAGAATCCTTAAGTAAGTCATGCGTAGGTTGGGTTAGCGCGCAGCGCGTAACCCAACCTACATTTAATATGAGGTTGATTATCATGAGTCATTTTCTTGATCGACTAAATTTCTTTAAAAAAATCACTGACACTTTTTCCGGCGATCACGGCATCGTCACTAACGAGGATCGCGGCTGGGAGGACGCCTATCGCGCCCGCTGGCAGCACGACAAGATTGTGCGCTCCACCCACGGGGTGAACTGCACCGGTTCGTGTAGCTGGAAAATCTATGTCAAGAACGGACTGGTCACCTGGGAAACCCAGCAGACCGACTATCCGCGCACCCGCGATGAATTGCCGAACCATGAACCGCGTGGTTGCGCGCGCGGCGCGTCCTACAGTTGGTATCTGTACAGCGCCAACCGGGTCAAATACCCGATGATTCGCGGGCGGCTGATCAAGCTGTGGCGCGCGGCGCTGGCCGTCAACAAAGACCCGGTCGACGCTTGGGCGTCCATTGTGGAAGACCCGGCCAAGGCCAGCGAATACAAGAGTCAGCGCGGTTTGGGCGGTTTCGTCCGCTCCACCTGGGATGAAGTGAATCAGATCATCGCCGCCGCCAATGTGTACACCGCCAAGCACTACGGCCCGGATCGCATCTACGGCTTTTCGCCGATTCCGGCCATGTCGATGGTGTCCTATGCCGCCGGTTCGCGTTATCTGTCGCTGATCGGCGGTGCGGTCGGCAGCTTCTATGACTGGTATTGCGATTTACCGCCCGCCAGCCCGATGGTCTGGGGCGAGCAAACCGACGTGCCGGAATCGGCGGACTGGTACAACTCGACGTTCCTGATGATGTGGGGTTCCAACGTCCCGCAGACCCGCACCCCGGACGCCCATTTCATGACCGAAGTGCGCTACAAGGGCGCCAAGACGGTGGTGGTCTGCCCGGATTATTCGGAAGCCTCCAAATTCGCCGACATCTGGCTGCACCCCAAGCAAGGCACCGACGCCGCCGTAGCGATGGCCATGGGCCACGTCATCCTGCGCGAGTTCTATCTCGATGGCAAATCGGACTATTTCACCGACTACGTGCGCACCAAGACCGATTTTCCCTATCTGGTGCTGCTGGAGCGGCGAGCGGATGGCAGCTACTTCAACGGTCGCTTCCTGCGCGCCTCCGATTTGGCCGGCAGCGCCGAGCAGGCCAACAATCCGGAGTGGAAGACGCTGGCTTTCGACGAAAACAGCGATCAACTGATCGTGCCGAACGGCTCCATCGGTTTCCGCTGGGGCGAGAAGGATGGCATGGTCGGTAAATGGAATCTGGAGCCGAAAGAGTCGCTGACCGGCGCCGAAACCCAATTACGCTTGTCGGTGAACGAAATCCGGGACGAGGTGGTTCCGGTCGCCTTCCCCTATTTCGGTTCCACCCAACACCCGCATTTCTCCTGCACCCGTCACGACCCCATTCAGGTGCGCAACGTGCCGGCGAAGAAGGTCAAGCTGGCCGATGGCTCCGAAGCGCGGGTCGCCACTGTTTACGATTTGACCTTGGCGCAATACGGGCTGGATCGTGGTTTGGGTGGCGGTAATGTCGCCAAAACCTATGACGACGATGTGCCTTACACCCCGGCCTGGCAGGAGAAAATCACCGGAACGCCGCGTGAGCAGATCATCACCGTCGCCCGCCAGTTCGCCGAGAACGCCGACAAGACCCACGGCAAGTCGATGGTCATTATCGGCGCGGCGATGAATCATTGGTATCACATGGACATGAATTACCGGGGCATTATCAATATGCTGATGATGTGCGGCTGCGTCGGCCAGAGCGGCGGCGGCTGGTCGCACTATGTCGGTCAGGAGAAGCTGCGCCCGCAAACCGGCTGGACCGCGCTGGCCTTTGCCCTGGACTGGCACCGCCCGCCCCGGCACATGAATTCCACTTCATTTTGGTACATCCACAGCAGCCAGTGGCGGTATGAGAAGCTGGCGATGACCGAAATTCTCTCGCCGCTGGCCGATCCCAAACAGTGGCAGGGTACGCAGATTGACTACAACGTGCGTTCGGCGCGCATGGGCTGGCTACCGACTGCGCCGCATTTCGACGCCAATCCGCTGCAGATCGCCAAAGACGCTGCGGCCGCCGGTCAAGCGCCGAACGAGTATCTGGTCGAAAATCTCAAGGCTGGCAAAATTAATTTCGCCTTTGAGGATCCGGATAATCCGGTTAATTTCCCACGCAACCTGTTTGTGTGGCGCTCCAACCTGCTCGGCTCGTCGGGCAAGGGCCATGAATACTTCCTCAAGTATCTGCTCGGCGCAGTGCATGGCGTCCAGGGCAAGGATTTGGGCGCGGAAGGCGGCGAGAAACCGCAGGAGGTGAAATGGCGCAAGGGCGCGGAAGGCAAGCTCGATCTACTGGTGACCCTGGATTTCCGCATGTCCACCACCTGCATGTATTCCGACATCGTGCTGCCGACCGCCACCTGGTATGAGAAGAACGACCTCAACACCAGCGACATGCATCCGTTCATTCACCCGCTGAGCGCAGCGGTCGATCCGGCCTGGGAGTCGCGCACCGACTGGGACATTTTCAAAGGCATCGCCAAAGCGTTTTCGGCAACCTGTCCCGGTCATCTCGGCGTGGAAAAGGACATCATCGCGCTGCCGACTCTGCACGACACCCCCAGCGAACTCGCGCAACCCTTGACGGTGAAGGACTGGAAGAAGGGCGAATGCGAGCTGATTCCGGGCAAGACTGCGCCCAGTCTGGTGGTGGTGGAGCGCGACTACCCAAGCACCTACCAGAAATTCACCGCGCTCGGCCCGCTAATGACCAAGGTGGGCAACGGCGGCAAGGGCATTGCCTGGAACACCGAACACGAGGTGGAGGCGCTGGCCACGCTGAACTACACCGTGCAGGAGGAAGGCGTTGCCAAGGGTTTGCCGCGCATCGAGACCGACATCGACGCAGCTGAAGTGATCATGATGCTGGCCCCGGAAACCAATGGCCATGTCGCGGTGAAAGCCTGGGAAGCACTGTCAAAAATCACTGGCCGTGACCATACCCATCTGGCGATTCCCAAGGAACACGAGAAAATCCGTTTCCGCGACATCCAGGCCCAGCCGCGCAAGATCATTTCCTCGCCGACCTGGTCCGGTCTGGAAGATGAAAAAGTCAGCTACAACGCCGGTTACACCAACGTCCATGAACTGATTCCGTGGCGCACCCTGACCGGTCGCCAGCAGTTTTATCAGGATCATCCGTGGATGCTCGGTTTTGGCGAGGCGATGTGCGCTTACCGCCCGCCGGTGGATATGAAGACGGTGGAGCCGATCATCGGCAAGAAGCCGAATGGCCATAAGGAAATCGTGCTGAACTTCATCACTCCGCATCAGAAGTGGGGCATCCATAGCACCTACACCGACAATCTGCTGATGCTCACCCTGTCGCGTGGCGGCCCGATCATCTGGATGTCGGAAATCGACGCCAGGAAGGCCGGCATTGAAGACAACGACTGGATCGAAGCTTACAACCTCAATGGGGCCATCGCCGCTCGCGCCGTGGTCAGTCAACGGGTGCCGGAAGGCATGTCGATGATGTACCACGCTCAGGAAAAGATCGTAAACACCCCCGGTTCGGAAATTACCGGCACGCGCGGCGGCATTCACAACTCGGTCACCCGCACCGTACTCAAGCCCACGCACATGATCGGCGGTTACGCCCAACAGAGCTACGGCTTCAACTATTACGGCACGGTCGGCGCGAATCGCGATGAATTCATCATCGTGCGCAAGATGGCCAAGGTGGACTGGCTGGATGACGAACCTGAGGCGGTCGCTGAGGCGGTGGGTCACTGATTGTTGCTGTTAACCACGAAAGACCCGAAAGACCCGAAAATTTTTTGGAATGGGTCGGTCGGGTCTTTGGTGGTGAACCGAGAGGATAGAGAGAAATGAAAGTACGCGCGCAAATCGCCATGGTGCTGAACCTGGACAAGTGCATTGGCTGCCACACCTGTTCCGTGACCTGCAAGAACGTCTGGACCAGTCGCGACGGCATGGAATACGCCTGGTTCAACAACGTCGAGACCAAGCCCGGCATCGGTTACCCGAAAGACTGGGAGAATCAGCAGCAGTGGAACGGCGGCTGGAAACGGCGCAAGGATGGCAAACTGGAGCCGAAACAGGGCGGCAAACTGAAAATCCTGTCCAATATCTTCGCCAACCCGGACATGCCGGCGATTGATGACTATTACGAACCGTGGGACTACGACTACGCGCATTTGCAGAATGCGCCGGAGTCGAAAGCCATGCCCACCGCCCGCCCGCGCTCCGCGATCAGCGGCGAGCGGATGCAGAAAATTCACTGGGGGCCGAACTGGGAGGAAATTCTCGGCACCGAATTCGCCAAGCGCTCGAAGGACTACAACTTTGAGAAAGTGCAGAAGGACATTTACGGCGAGTTCGAAAACACCTTCATGATGTATTTGCCGCGCCTGTGCGAGCATTGCCTGAACCCGGCCTGCGTGGCGTCCTGCCCTTCCGGCGCGATCTACAAGCGCGAGGAAGACGGCATCGTGCTGATTGATCAGGACAAGTGCCGGGGCTGGCGGATGTGCGTCTCCGGTTGTCCGTACAAGAAGATTTACTACAACTGGAATACCGGCAAATCGGAAAAGTGCATCTTCTGCTACCCGCGCATCGAGACCGGACAACCGACGGTCTGTTCGGAAACCTGTGTGGGCCGTATCCGCTACCTGGGCGTTTTACTCTACGACGCCGATCGTATTGAAGAAGCCGCCAGCGTCCTGGATGAGCAGAGTCTCTATCAGGCGCAACTCGATATGTTCCTCGATCCGTTCGACGCCACGGTGCAGGCCGAAGCCCGCAAGGCCGGCATTCCCGAACCGTGGCTGAAAGCGGCTCAGGAGTCGCCCATCTACAAAATGGCGATTGAATGGAAGATCGCCTTCCCGCTGCATCCCGAATATCGCACCCTGCCGATGGTCTGGTATGTGCCGGCGCTGTCGCCGATCCAGGCCCGCGCCGAGGCCGGTCAGATCGGCATGAACGGCATCATCCCGGATGTCGGTTCACTGCGCATTCCCTTGAAGTATCTGGCCAATCTGCTGACCGCTGGCGATGAGCAGCCGGTCAAGCAGGCGCTGGAGCGGATGCTGGCCATGCGCGCCTACATGCGGGCCAAGACTGTCGATGGGGAAATCCGCGACGATGTGCTGAAAGCGGTCAACCTGCGTATTGATCAGGTCGAGTCAATGTACCGTTATCTGGCCATCGCCAATTACGAAGATCGCTTTGTTATTCCTACCAGTCACCGCGAATACGCCAGCGCGACTTATGACGCCTTTGGCGAACGCGGCGGTTGCGGGTTCAGCTTCGGCAACGGTTGTTCGCCGGGTACGGACAAGACCAACCTGTTCGGCGGCAAGAAGGTGACGACGCGCCGGGCGGTTCCGATCAAGGTCGAGCCGGCGAAAGGCTAAAGGTTAAAGGCTCAAGGCTCAAGGCTCAAGGCTCAAGGCTCAAGGCTAAGGTGAAATCAATGAAAACCTTGAAAGTCCTGTCTGTTCTGCTCGCGTACCCGCAAGCGGAGATGCAGGCGGCGCTGAGTGAAATGGTGGACGTTCTGGATCGGGAAACCCGGTGGCTGCCTAAACGCGACTATCGGGCGTTGCTGGCGCTGATCGAGTACCTGCGCCGCACCGACTTGCTGGAATTGCAGGAGCGGTATGTGCGGCTGTTCGACCGGGGCCGGGCGCTGTCGCTGCATTTGTTCGAGCATATCCACGGCGAATCCCGGGATCGTGGCCAGGCGATGATCAACCTGTTGGAGGTGTACCGTCAGCACGGTTTTGCACTGAGCGCCCGCGAGTTGCCGGATTATCTGCCGCTGTTTCTCGAATATCTGGCGCAACGCCCGGAGGGCGAGGCGCTGGACATGCTGACGGACGCCATGCCGATTATTGCTTTACTTGGAGCGCGATTGAACGAACGCGGCAGCGATTATCACGTCGTGTTCGACGCGCTCACGGCGCTGGTCGGCGAACCGGCGGAGATCGAAGACATTCGCCAGCAAGCCGCGACCGAGGGGCCGGATGAAGTCATTGTTAATATGGACAAAATCTGGGAAGAGGAGGCGGTGACGTTCCTGGCGAATCAGACAGGATGCGCCAGCCACCGCCTGCGGCCTGACGCCACGCAACCGGTGCAGTGGATGCGCCAGACCGGCGCAAAGCAGTAACCCGCTCGCTCCCTGTAACGCTCCCCTCACCCGCTTGCGGGAGAGGGATTGAGAGGTGAGGGCCGCTCCCACACCCATAGATGAGGCACAAGATCATGAGTTACTTTGATACCCTGTTGTTTGGCGTTTATCCTTATCTGGCCGGCACGATTTTTCTGCTCGGCAGCCTGGCGCGCTTCGACCGTGACCAGTTCACCTGGAAAGCCCATTCCAGTCAGCTCCTGAGCAACAAGAACATGCGCTGGGCCAGCAATCTGTTTCATGTCGGCATTCTGCTGCTGTTTATTGGTCATTTCGTCGGTCTGCTGACGCCGCCGGAACTGTTCCATGTCCTCGGCATTTCCGCCGGCGCCAAGCAGGTGCTGGCCATTGTCGCCGGCAGTATCGCCGGGCTGATGTGCTTTGTCGGGCTGACGATGCTGGTGCGGCGGCGTTTGACCGATCCCCGCGTGCGCGCGAACAGTACGCGAATGGATATTTTTATTCTGTTGCTGCTTTATGTGCAGTTGATTCTCGGCTTGCTGACCGTGCCGGTGTCGCTGATGCACTTGGACGGCGGCAATATGCTGCTGCTCATGGCTTGGGCGCGGAACGTCGTGACCTTCGATCCAGCGGAAGCCGTCGCGGCGATCAGCAGCATCGGTTTCCTGTTCAAGTTGCACATCTTCCTGGGCCTGACCACCTTCCTGGTGTTCCCGTTCAGCCGCCTGGTGCATATCTGGAGCGCCCCGGTGACTTATCCAGTGCGCCCTTATCAAGTCGTGCGGCAACGCTGAGGTCCTTGACGCCCATGCCTCCATCCCCAACCCCGCTGGTCGATCGTTTCGGTCGCCGGGTCACCTATGTCCGGTTCTCGGTGACCGACCGCTGCGACTTTCGCTGTCTCTACTGCATGAGCGAGCAGATGACCTTTCTGCCGCGCGCGCGCGTGCTGACGCTGGAAGAACTGGCGACGCTGGGTCGGGCGTTCGTGGCGCTGGGCGCGCATAAAATTCGCATCACCGGCGGCGAACCCCTGGTGCGGCAGAATGTGTTGTGGCTGTTCCGGAAATTGGGTCAGTTGCGTGAACGCGGCTTAGCGGAACTGGTGCTGACCACCAATGGTTCACAACTGGAGCGCTACGCCGCCGACCTGCACGCCGCTGGCGTGGCGCGAATTAACATCAGCCTGGACAGCCTGAACCCGGATCGTTTCCGGCGCATCACCCGGGTGGGCGACCTGGAGACCGTGTTACGCGGCATTCGGGCCGCTCAATCCGCCGGTTTCCAGCGACTGAAACTGAACGCGGTCATTCTCAAGGGCCGCAATCACGAGGAGGTCACCGATCTGGCGCGTTTCGCGGTCGATAACGGACTGGACATCAGCTACATCGAGGAAATGCCGCTGGGCGTCATCGGCGATCACGACCGCGCCGCCGCCTATTATTCCAGTGACGCCATCCGCGCCGATCTGGCCCAAACCTTTACCCTGATTCCTTCCACCGAAACCACCGGCGGCCCATCACGCTATTACCGCATTCCCGGCAGTCAAACACGCATTGGCTTCATTTCGCCGCACAGCCACAACTTCTGCGGCGATTGCAACCGGGTGCGGGTCTCCGCCGAAGGCCGGTTATTGCTCTGCCTGGGCCAGGAACATTCCGTGGATTTGCGACATGTCCTGCGCGCGCATCCCGGCAACCTTGAGCGACTGAAGCAGGCGATTGTCGCGGCCATGGCGATCAAGCCACGCGGCCATGAATTCCAGCTCGGCGGCCAACCGGTCATCCTGCGCCACATGAACCATACTGGCGGTTAATTCAAAATGGTCGCAGGTAGCGACCGCTACGCGGCTATTCCATGACGGCTGATTCAGGGATGCCGGCCGATCGACCTGTAGAAAACGGAAGAATCATGCAATTGCCCATGCCTGCGTTGAAACGCTTTGCCCGGCTCTATCTGATTCCCGACATGGTCAGCCCCCCGCTGACCGAATACTCCCGCACTTGTTTGGCCAGCTTCGCCGCGTTGGTATGCACTCTGTTACTGGCCCGCTCGTTGCTGCCGGAAATCCCCGCTACGCTTCTTTGCGGGCCACTCGCGGCTTCGACTATCCTGCTGTTCATGTTGCCGCACAGCCCGCAAGCACAACCCTGGCCGGTCGGCGGCGGCTACCTGGTGGCGACCCTGACGGGCATTAGCGCAGGCTCACTGATGCAAGACCCGCTCTGGGCAGCGCTGATCGCTGTTCCGCTTACCGCCTGGCTGATGAGTGTCTTGCGCTGCCCGCATCCACCGGGCGCCGCCGCGGCAGTCGTATTCGCTACAACGTACTCGGCAACTTGGCCCTCCTTTGGATTCAGCGCGGCGTTGGGTGGGATGCTAATCTATCCCGCGCTGCTGTTAGGCGGCGCGCTGGCGCTGAACAATATCGCCTTACGTCGCCCTTATCCCCATTGCAAAGCGCCTCCGCCGAAAACGGTTCATCGCACTGACGATCCTCCGCCCCTGGCTCGTTTAGGGTTGCAAACCGCCGATTTGTATCAAGCGCTGCGGGAAGTTGAAACCTTCATGGATATTGCCGAGGATGACCTGGAGCGCATTTATGTGCTCGCCTCCCGCCATGCTTTTCAGCGCCATATCGGCTTGACCTGCGCCGACATCATGAGCCGCGATGTGATTTCCATCGCTCCGACCACGCCCCTGGATGAAGCCTGGCGACTCTTGCGACGGCACAAAATCAAGGTGTTGCCGGTGGTGAATCCTGAAAAACGGATTGTTGGCGTTGTGACCGTGGCCGATTTTTTGAAGCGCTTTGATCAGGACGAACCGCTGGTTCTGCACAGCCGCCTGCGGAGCTGGCTCGGGCGTGACCCCACGGAAAAGCGCGGGTTCCCGCAAACCGTGGTTGAAATCATGACCGCGCCCGTCCGAACGGTCGCTGCCCGCACCCCGGTCGTCGATCTGGTGCCCCAGTTATCCGACTGGGGGTTTCATCAATTGCCGATCGTGGACGAGCGCCAGGAGTTATGCGGGATTATCACCCAGACCGACCTTATTGCCGCTTTGTATCATCGCTGGGTCTTACAAACTTCTGCTGATGAAGCGCATTAGAGGCTGTGTGCCTGGAAGGGCTGAACTAAAAGGTCCTCGTCTTCCGGGTTGGCAAACCCCACGCCCCCCCGGAATCAAGTCCTGGTTCGTTGCATCCTGCTGAATGAGGATATCCTGACCCAGGATCTCTCAATGATCCTTGGCGCATGGCGAGTATGTATTACCATACTGTCTGATGTTACCAATATCAGTAATAGTTATATGACGACCCTTGACGGTAATCAATCCTGAATCGCTCAAATTGTGCAACACCCGCGATAGCGTCTCCGGCGTCAGATTCAGCCGCGAGGCAATCACCTGCTTGCTAGCGGGAAGTTCCAATTCAACAAAACCGCTTTCCCGCGATCCCGTCAGTTGCAACAGAAAGCCAATCAGCCGCTGCGTCGAAGAGCGCAGTGAATAATTCTCCACATCCTCAATCAGGCCGTGCAACCGGATGCTCAAGCCAGCCAGCATCCGGCGGGCAAAGGCGCTGTCATGGTCGATTGCTGTGAACAGACTGTGTTTGGCGATCAGCAACAGTAACGAATCTTCCAATGCCTGGCTCAGCACTGGACTGGGTCGCTCCATAAACACAACCGCTTCGCCAAAACTTTGCCCTGACTCCACGATTGACACGACTTTTTCATTCCCCTGTGGCGAGGAAAAGGCCAGCTTGATCGCACCGCAAACGACCACATAGAAGCCGTCCAGTATTGCGCCTTTCTGAAACAGAATTTGCCCTTTGTCCAGCCGGATTTCCCGCGCGTCCGTCGCCAAGTGACTGATCTCGCTATCATGCAATTGCTGGAAAAGCGGCAGGTTACTCAAGGTCCGAGCGATATCAACAGGTTTATCCATGGTTTTTTGCTTCTTTCTGGTTTGCTGGATGATTGGAACGCAGGGGAAATTCCCTGCTTCAGATCAGGGGATCCTGCTTAAACTTGATTCAAATCAAGGCATGATCACCCCGGTTGCTGTATTTAATTAACGTGAGTTCTGGATAAGGATGGGGAGATGGTCCCCGATGTGGAACCTGTTAAG
>ERZ795053.1207-NODE-1207-length-33047-cov-6.851813_pt1 | contig 33047 bp, 27 predicted proteins | sample MGYA00375137_ERZ795053 | MGnify/ENA primary metagenome ERZ795053 (study PRJEB30182, sample SAMN05720284) | activated sludge metagenome | isolation source: Anaerobic digester | place: Hong Kong | collected 2014-12-17 ...
ATCTACAAGTGAAATTTCGTAATCGAGATGAGGTATTAAATCACTGTATGCAAAGTTTTGCACCATCGTATCCAGACAGCCCGACTCACTAATTGCAGTATAGATGACTTCCATATCTATTCCTTTTTGAGGCGAATATTCCACATGCGGCCCGTTTAACGTAGTTGTATCCATACCCTGCACAATCCACCATTGGTGATCTACAATGGTAAAATCCGGGTTATTTGCTTCTGTCGTTTCGTCAAGCCCTAAAGTAAATATACTATCTGCCTCGCAACTAACAATACTCGACTCAAAACTAGGAATGAGATTCATATCATATACAAATATGGTCTTAATGGTATCGTCTTCACAAATTTCTACATCTCTAGACACATGTAACTTCACCGTATATTTTCCTGGCGAAGGATATGTGAATAATGGATTTTCTTCATTAGAAGTGTAAGTTGCACTCGTATCTGGCCAGTTAAAAAACCATTCGTAATTGGTGGCTGAATTTGTCGTATTTTCAAATTGTACTTCCAGCCCGGTACATTGTGTATCTGGTGCATTAAAATCCGCAATAGGAGGTCCTGTACAAATTCTGACATTGTACTGAAAGTCTCTCCTCACTCTTCCAATTAGTACCCCATCTCGGTATTCCTCAACACAAATTCCTACCAAGAACTGACCTTCCTCATTCCTTGGAACTCCAGTAAGTAGTCCTGTATTGGGGTCTATCATCAGGTAATCTGCCGGATCGGTTACACCTAGTAAGTTCTCCAGACTATAGTTTTCCTTCCAAGTGACGGGCGGTACATCGGTAAATTTAGTTGGGAACTTTGTATTGTTAACTCCATATTGATTATTTTCCAAAGTAAAACCCGTAATAGGATCGCATAACTTATAGACCAGAGAGTCCCCATCAACATCGGTAGCGGAATGGTCAAAATTGATGGGTTGACCACCACAAATATAGATATCCGGCCATTGGTTAAAAGTAGGAGAATTATTATTCTCAGCATTAGGAAATATTCTTACAAAATAACTTGCTCCAGTTTCTACAGGATTTTCAATATTTTCAATTGAGCTGTTTCTACAACACCTCATATAGGTTACTAAATAGCCGTTACTATCATTTCCTAAATAAATTGTGTCCCTATAAGTCGTTTCATGTACACATACAGGTGGTCCTTCGAATCCACAATCCGACATGATGACATTATTTAAAGTATCATCAGGATTAAAGTTTAATTTAAACGTCCCTTCAATTCCTACACTTTGCCTTTTAAAAATTGTCCCAGAAGCATCATAGACACCAATCGTCGCAGGATCATCAAACTCTGCCTCGTCACTACCAAGGTAACAATCACGTCTCAGGGTCAATGAAATTTCATAATATCCATTACCCAAATCCCGATAGGTCATGTTACCCCCCACTATGTGTGTGGCTGCCAACTCTGTGATGACAGAACTCAACATAAATACCCAAGCAAATAAAAATACTTTTATGTATCTCATAGAAAACTGATTTCCAGAATTATTTATCTTATTTAAAATTGTCTTCATGCTTCTCAAATTTAATTTTTAACAATTTTTACAATTTCTACCTTACGCTGTTTAGAAGCTTCGGGACTGTAAATTGATAATCGCTTATTGTTTAAGTCAGAAACAACATCACTTGGTGCCAATTCTTCACCATAAGAAATGTCAGTAACAGTTAGTTGCCCGGTTTTCAAGTAATCTGCAAGTAATCCGTTTTTGTATTGCATCATTTCATTTCTTATCGTATTGACCCGTCGTTGACCAAGTACCAAATTGTATTTGGTTTCTGCACGTGGAGAAGCATACCCTCGTATGGATAGCTCTATGGTTCTTCCTGCTGCCAATTCTTTGAACAAAACATCCATAAATATTCGGAGCATATCATATCCTCCTTTCACATCACCTTCAAAAAAGGTCTCTAATTCATCGCATGCTTTTTGGGTTTCAACATTGTTGAGTGGTACACAAAACACGTCCTTGAACTCTTGTTTTTTTCTAACATACAAATCCAACAGTTCAGAATATGACCGATTGGTGCTTGTGCTTTTGCTTCTATTGTCTGGAATGTCATTATCAAAATACAAGGTGACAGGTAAGAATTTTTCCAATGCATATCTATCAAGGTAAAGATCCTTTCTAATTCTACCTCCTTCCTTCATATCTCGGGTATCGATGGTCTCCGTTACAGGAAAATAATCCGGCTTAACCGCTAATAATTTATATTGCTTTCCTTTTTCTATTACAAAATTAAAATCATTGGCCGTTGGATTTATTAGTACCACCTTGTTCTCAGGATTCCCGATTTCTTCGAGTGTTACCGTCACACCTTCTAATGGGTTCTTGGTGTCATTGTCAAATGTAAAAACATCAAGCATGACATCTTCCAAGTTCAGATAAAGTTTTTTAACGATATCTTCAGATTTATAAATATCCTTTGTACTTAGGTTGATTGTATCCGGTAGATAATGGTCTTTTTCAGCTACTATCGTGTATTCTTTACCTCGCTGTAATTTAAATTTATGCTCATTGCTATCGTCCAGATACGAGTCGAATAATAATTCACCCGTATTTTTGTCATAAACTTTGACCCTTACACCGTCGAGAGGCTCACCATTAGAATTATCAAACGTAAGTGCTGTCAAGTTAATCTCTAAGTCATTCACATCGGCTTTATAAATATCAAAACAACAGGCCTCATAGTAGCTATCAACAAACTGTGATCCCTCGCGATTACTAGAAAACAGATATTGACTTAATTCATTGTTGGCCGTAAAGTAGAGATCGTCGTAGCTACTATTGATGGGTGCATCCAATAGTTCAACATGATTAAGGCTTTTTAAATCTACTTTATAAATGTCAAAACTACCATAACCCATTCGGCCATTGCTACTAAAATAAAGCGTATTGGATGGTTGATGATAAAATGGTGTCACATCATCAGCCGCCGTGTTTACTTCTGAGAAGTTGATGGGTTCTGAAAAGCCCATATTTTTATCCAATATAACATAATAAATATCTAATCCACCCTTGCCACCTTCTCTATCCGACACAAAATATAGGGCATCCTTGCCCATTACAGGGTCTAGACCTATCGCAGGATGCGTATTAGTGACGCTATCTTGGTTAAATTCCAATTTATTTGAATTTACCCACGAATCGCCATTTTGGGTACATGAATAAATATCACATCGCAAAGTGCTTTTTGAATTATAGTCACAAAGCGTATAGTACATGGTCTTACCGTCACCCGAAAATGCCGTATGAGCACTACTTATATTCAGCTTATTCCATTCGACATCAAGCACCTGATTGTCAGGATTATCAAAGTTTGATTTCAGTACTTTTGAAATTTTAGGTCGAGGAAAATCCTTGTCTTTTTCATTTTCAAATTGCATAGACGTGTAATACAAGGTATCTCCAATTTTTAATGCTCCAAAATCAGAGTATGGCGTATTAACTCCTTCTACTTTACTCAAGGTGTACAATTCTTCTGTCTTGATTTCCTGATTTTTTGCCCAATCAACCGCCTCGAGTTCCTTCTTGGCAATAGCGGTTAACTTGGAATCCTCTTCTCCAAATTCTGACAAGTATAAGTTATAATAGCTTTGAGCTTCTTGATACTTGCCCATTTTTTGCAACATCTGTGCAAGATGAAATTTTAACTCAGGACTGCCCTGATACTGCATCGTATCTAGTAAGTATTGATACCTCTGAGCTGCTATTTTATAAGAATTAAATTGTCTTGCGGCTTCTGCCGATTTGAAAAGCACACTGGTATCTTCACGATTAAATTCTAGGGCCTCATCGTAATATCGAAGTGCCGCATAATAATTTTTCTCCTCATAAGCTTTGTCCGCCGCCTCCAAAAATGCCTTTTTAGTTTGCCCAAACAAGAAACTCGAAAGGGAACTAAATATTAATATTAAATATATGTTTCTCATATTCATTATTCTCTTGCGTTAGTTAATAAATTGGACATGCTTTTAAATCCTTAAATGGCTTAACTTTAGTAATGATGTAACTAAAATGCATCTCGGGACCACCTTTACCAGACTTAGTAATATCATTAAATTCATTGGCATCACGATCATAAGAAATACTGAAATAATAAATCTTTTGATAGGCCAAAGCCAATGTCGGTATGTAAGATTTCGCGGTTCGATATCCCATTCCTACATGTAATTCTAATTCTTTGCCTCTATTTGAATTTATGTATATTTTCAGTAAACCGCCTAAAAGGGTTTCGTTATATTCACCTTGTAGTTGGTGCATTGCCTGCAATTGTAAATCTAATGAATTGAATAATTTGATACTTCCAATTCCACTAAAAGTAAAATGTCTTGGAAGAGTCCTGGATTCGTTATTATAGTAATTTGTTTTTGGTTCTAGAATGTGATAAAGGCCAATACCAAGATCTATTTTTGTTCTGATATCTTTCTGAAGACGATAATTGACACCGGCACCAGTTTCGAGAAATCCCAATCTAGTCAGGTTAAAGTTTTCACCACTTTCTATGTTAGGGTCGAATGCAACACCATCCCATTGCTTATCCCATGTCAATCCATCAGGATTAAATCCTCGTGTAGAATATCCTAATAACAAGCCAAAACCAAGTATATTATTTTTATTTAAAAGGTAATTAAATGAACCCGAAAGATTAAAAGTCGTAAGATTTAACTTAGAATCACCTTGTCTGTCATGATTCAAATTTAATCCTGCCCCAAAGAAGTACTTGTCCGTACTTTTCGGATAAAACTTACGGTCGTACTCAAGGCTAAAAGTAAACCATGGAACAGGTACGTAGCGCCATTGATCTCTAATACTAGCCTGAAAACGATGATCTCCATTGAATATTCCGGTTAGCGCCGGATTCAAATTTAACGTGGAATTGTAAAATTGTGAATAGTGAAGATCCTGAGCACTTAGTTTCAACAAAGAGCATCCAAAGACAATTGCAAAAATGATAAATTTTTTCAAGTCAGGTTGATTTTAATTATTCAATTCAACCAGCTTTTTACCCACAAAATGAGTATCTAAGCTGTTGCTATTATATTATTACAAAAATCGTACTAAATTTTCTAAGTGATATTGAAGGCTATATTGCTCAATTGCAGTACATCCTCTCCATCTACAATACCATTTAATATCATACTCTTAGAGTCATCATGAGTAAGGCATTCTCCTATATCATTAACTTTGGCATAAGGAATACCATTCTCATTGAACATTAACTCCAATTCTTTTAAGTAAAATTTCTTAATCGAAGCTGATAAATGTGTATTCAACTTACCTCGATCAGTAAGGCGGGATTGATTTATTGCAAAATCATTTACGTCATCAAAATTAATTATTTTTTTTAATTTTCCAAATTGTGCATCACTTCCGATCGCCAGCATTATCATTTTATCATCCTTAGTCTGATACAAATCGCCATAAGGTGCAATATTAGGGTGTGCCGTTCCTAGAGGTTTTGCGATGAGCCCATCATTCAGATAATTGCTTGCTTGATATGACAATGAACTGATGGCACTATCATACAGACTTACTTCGACTCGATACCCCTTTCCTGTTTTTATTCTTTCTAGTAATGCAAGTAAAATACCTTCTTTTAATTGATGAGAAGCAGACAAATCGGCAATGGGTACGGGAATTTTTGCTAACTGATTTTCTTGTCCCGTCATGGATAGATATCCACATTCCGCCTGCATAACCATGTCATAACCCAATCGATCATCATTTCTTGAATAGGCATGCAATTGGGCATATATTAATCCATGATTGATTTCAGAAAGTGTATCAAAGTCAAATGATAGCTTTTTAAGTTTTTGCTCATGTAGGTTAGTAATAAATACATCTGCTTCAGCCACGAGTTCATAAATCTTTCTCTGCGCTTCATCAGATTGAATATCTAAAAAAAGTACATTTTTGTTATAGTTAACGGAACAGTAATAAGAACTGTAAGCTTTGTTTTTATCCTCTACAGAATTTTTCCATTGTCTAATTGGATCTCCACCTGTTTTTATATTTTCTATTTTTGTGACATTGGCTCCCAACTCAGAAAAAAAACTTGATGCCGCAGGCGCAGCAAGAATAGATGCCAATTCAACAATTTTCAAGTCTTTAAAAAAGTGCTTGTCCATGGAAATTAAACTTATTATCAGTCCTAATCAATAATACGATTGATTTTTCTAAAGGTTGCTTTTAAGTGACGAAAAAAATTGTGAATTGCACAAAATTTTACTTAATATTATAAAAAATTAATTACCTAAGGTGAAGATTTTAAACAACAAACAAATTAAAGATTGGGATAAAGCGACCATCCTTGAAAAACAAATTAGCTCTCTGGAGCTCATGGAAAAGGCCGCTTGGGAATACTCAAATTGGTTTGAAAAACATTGTCCGCCTCAGAAAGTCCTTATAGTGTGTGGCATCGGTAATAACGGAGGTGATGGTCTTGCTATTGCTAGAATATTAAGTTCTCGCCACTATGAAATTCATGTCTGCATATTGGGAGATATAAACAATGGGACTTCAGATTTTAAGATAAATTATCAAAGAATATTAAATGACCATTACGGTATAAAATTTAAAAAAATTAGTGATTTAACTGACTCTCAAGATAATCATTGGGTGATGATAGATGCACTTTTTGGCACTGGAATCAACAGACCTTTGACACAGGAATATGCAAATGCCATAGATCTATTCAATAGGATTAAAACGAATTGTTACTCCGTTGATTTACCTAGTGGCTTAATGTCTGATGAAGTTACGCCATGGCACTGTATAGAATCAGATTTTATAGGAACGTTCGGAACTCCCAAATTATCCTTCTTCATGAAAGAACACGAGAAATTCGTAAAGAAATGGCAAGTTATTGACATTGGTTTATCAAATCAATTTTATAAAAATTCTCACTCCCCCATTGAATTACTAAATGAAGATTTCTTCAAAAATAGATATTCGAAGAGAAATAGATTTGCACACAAAGGAAATTATGGGTCGGGATTATTGATAGCCGGTAATGAAACTATGCCCGGGGCAGCAGTATTGGCTTCAAAAGCAGCTCTAAGAAGTGGCATCGGAAAGGTTTTTTTATTATCACTTAATCAGAATCACGAGATTTTCCATACTAGCTGCCCTGAACTCATTATTTCAACAGATTTCAGAAATTTAGATAAATTTCAATCAATTGCCATTGGCCCTGGAATTGGAACAAATCAAGATGCCGTTAATCTTGTGGACAAAATATTAGATAGCAATAATCCTATAATCATTGATGCCGATGCCTTAAATATTATATCTTCTCAATCATGGCAAAGTAGAATTCCTGAAGATTCAATTATCACACCGCATCTGGGAGAATTCAATAAATTATTCGGAAGTCAATCTTCTTCATTGGATTACTGGAATAGCCAGATTGAATTTTCTAAAAAACTAAAAATTACCATACTTTTGAAAGGTGCATATTCCTCTATTTCAGATAAATACGGCAACCTTTACATCAATAGTTCTGGAAATCCAGGAATGGCCACCGCTGGAAGTGGAGATGTTTTGACGGGAATATTGTTAGGGATGGCTTGTCAACCCCAATTCAATGACTTTTATGTACAATTCGCTTGCTATATGCACGGTCGAGCGGCAGATTTAGCATTGGAAATTGAAAGTGAAGAATCCCTGATTGCTAGTGATATTGTTCAGTATTTAGGTCGTGCTTTCAAGGAATTTTGCAATTAAATGAATTATCTGTAAATTTGAAACTGATTTATTTAAAATTTTAGCATGAGACTAATACATACAAAGAATATTTGGACGTTAGCGACTTTATTGTTTCTATTAGTTTCCTTTATTCATCATGCTTACTCACAACTTAATCAATCCAATATTTATAGTTTTGATTACATCGTAAATGGAAATCATGTTTCTATTTCCAATCCATTGCAGTTGTCAGCGTTCAATGAAAATGGGTATAATAATCAAGCCTATTTTCTCAATAGTGATGAAATAATTTTCTCTTCTAATTACAAAAACCAGGAAGAAACAGACTTGTGGATATTAGATTTGAAAAGTTATCATTTGAAAAGATTTACAAACACCCCTGATAGAAACGAGTTCTCCCCTCAACTAACTCCAAATAGCGAAAATATCAGTTGTGTCATACAAACTCCTGATGAGGAGCAATTCCTTTGGATATATCCTTTGAATAAAGAAAATTTTGGCACTCCAGTGATTAAAAACTTAAAAAACGTGGCTTATTACAAATGGATAAATCGAAATGTTATCGCTATTTTTACTTTAGATGAAATTAATAAACTCATTCTTTATAATATTTCAACAAAGGATAGCGAGGTTATTACTGAAAATCCAGGAAGGTGTATTCAGTCGGATAAAGAAGGCAATTTATTTTTCGTGCAAAAAGTGGGGAATACAAATTTTTTAAAAAAATATAACATCATCTCTAAGACAGCACAAACGCTGATTTCAATGCCCGGGGAGACGGAAGACTTCATTTTTTTAAATGAAAATCTGATATTATGTACAAGCCAGAATAATTTATTGTCATATAGCATAAATGAAGATGTAACCTGGGTCGTCGTTCGGGATTTATCCCAATATTCCATTGACAAGCCAAGTCGATTGATGAGTTTTAGAAATAAACTTTTAATTATTTCAGAATGAAGATGAAATTCGAATTTTTGATTGTTTTAATACTATTTCAAGTTTCTTGCACCAAGAAAATGGCAGTAACTGAAGATGATTTTGAGGCATATAAATCCAAATATATTCATGACTTGACAGTTCAGGATCCTCCGGTTGTTAAACTGAGTGACACCCATAAAATTGAATTTTATCCTTACAACGAATCCTATCGTTGCCGATGCTCTTTTTCAAAATTGGAAAAATCGGAAGAAATAATTTTGAATACTTCATCCGGCAAGCAAAAAAACTACATTCCGTATGGAATTGTCAAGTGCCAAATAAAGCGTGAAGAAATCAAATTATTTGTTTATACTGTTTCCCGCTTCATTAATAATCCATTGTATAAAGATTATTTGTTCTTACCATATAAAGACGAAACTAACGGAGAAGAAACCTATGGTGGCGGTCGCTATATAGATATCAATAAGAGTGATATTTCTGACAATCAAATAATTATAGATTTTAATAAATCATATAATCCATATTGTGCTTATATGGATGGATATAATTGCCCTATTCCACCGAGAGAAAATTCACTAGCTACAAAAATTGAAGCTGGAGAGAAAGCATTTGAACATTAAAATACCAAACTACTCAATTCCATTGATTTTTTGAACTCTTCCCAATTAATATTAGTGGAGATACTTTGGTCTTTCAAATATTTGAGTACAACTTCCGTCGGCATATTACCAGTGAGGTCATCTTTTGCCATCGGGCAGCCACCAAAACCCCTTATCGCACAATCTATACGACGGCAACCAGCTTCTATGGCGGCAGAAACTTTATCATAAGCATCCTGATAGCGGCTATGTAGATGAGCCCCTATTTCCACAGTGGGATAGCAAGGAATAATAGATTCGAATAGATACTCAATACTATCGGTTGTCGCCACGCCAATGGTGTCAGAAAGTGCTATGATATTTACTCCCATAGAGACCAAAATATCTATATAACGCATACATATCTCAGCATTCCATTCATCTCCATAGGGATTGCCAAATCCCATAGATATGTATATAACCGGTTCCTTATCACTAGAGTGACATATATCAATAATGTCAGCGACTCGAGTAATACTTTCCTCTATCGTTGCGTTGGTATTTCGGATTTGAAAGGTCTCTGAGATTGAAAATGGATATCCCAGATATTTGATTTCCTGATGCTCCGCAGCTTGGATTGCACCTCGTTTATTCGCCACAATGGCCAATAGTTTGGTTTTGGTGGAACTTAAATCCAACATAGACAATACGTCGGAAGTATCACTTAACTGGGGTATGGCCTTTGGAGAAACGAAACTTCCAAAATCTAAGGTATCAAATCCGACTTTTAACAATTGATTGATATATTCAGCTTTAAGCTTCGTAGGTATGAACTCATGCAAACCCTGCATGGCATCACGAGAAGCTTCGATGATTTTTACCATTTGGGTCGTCATATTGCTAATTAATCTTTAATACAGCGGAAAATTAGGCAAATTATTCCTTTACATCGATAGATTCTGGAATAATTTCCATGGGTTGCACCAAATTTGATTTTCCAAAGACAAAAGTTAGTTTCATTCCAAGGGTAAAATATCCATCATTGTTTTTAGGATCTCCCCGCATGGCACCGTTAGAATGAATAGTACCACCCGCCACTTCGTCACTCCTATCAGCTAAAATTGAAGATAAAGTACCAAATCGTTCAGACAATATATCTCCATCTATATATTTATTACTCACATCATCCAGATAATCAGTAAATAAAAATCTATAGTTATAGTTAAATCCTAATTTCGTGTTACTTGACAGTCCTATATCAAAACTAAAACCATAAGAGATATTCAGTTGTGACAATTCATATTCATCATAATCTACGATGTCATAGCAACCTTGGCATTCAGTGTGCAATGGTCTCAGATCGACCCATCTACCTTCATATTTAGTTCTAGGGTTAAAATTAAATATTCCTATTCCCGCATCATAATTGACACTTATTCCATATTTATCAAGGCACTTGAGGAAAATTCTATTAATATTAAATTTTAGACCGAGGCTATATTCATAAATGTTGCTTTGAAAAGATAAATTTCGAATTCTTCTGGATTCATCCTTGGAATAACTGTCATCTCCTGTCACTTCGCCAAACACAAAGCGAAATTCACCGGTCACAACTTTTCCAAGTTGTTTGCCTATAGAAGTACCAAAATAAGGTTTTGGATTTGAAAAACTAATGGCGGACTTGAGAGGACTTAAATCACCAACATAACTCATAGTTCCTATCTCTGTAGAAAAGTAGATCTGTCCATGTATTAACAATGGTGAAAAACCTAAACAAAACAACAAAAAAATAATTTTCCTCACTAAATTCGACAAATTCTTTAAAGTTTCATTAGGCCTTCTGGGAGATTTGCAAAGATACGCTTTTTTTGTGAATCTATTTCATAAATAAAGGACTCATTGAGCGGAATCATTACTTCCTTTTCTTGAAACTTTACAAATGCCATCAGCTGACCCGGCATTTCTACTATATCAATTATAGTTCCAATTTTTGCATTATTGTCATAAATATCAAAACCTATCCACGCCGGTATGTCGAGTTTTTCCAGCATTTTTAACTCATCAATGACAGGGCATTCATTATTTGGTAAAAATATCTTCTTGTTGGTCAGAGCTTCCACCCTTTCAGAAGAATCAAATTTTTCCAATTTGACCATAAGATATGGAGATTCGTTCAATTCTTTAATTCTAAATGGAATGTGCTGCCCGTCAATCAAAAAAAATACGTGTGATGAATTTTCTAATGCGTCAAAATACATTTCCTCCACTTCAATTTTTAGAAATCCGTCCACCTTGAATGGCTTCATCGAAAATCCTATTTCACGAAAATCCTCTTTAAACAGACTTTTTCTCAATTGTGGTTTATCAATTTCAATGTATGTGAAAATCCAGCCTCTGCCCTTTCCTCCCAAGGAATGGCAGCATTGCTATTTTGAGTATCATAAATCCTCATATTCTTCTCGATCAATCCGATACCTCTCGCATACCGTTCACTAGATTCACGAAGAGAAATAGCAGTCTCAAAATTTGCTTGCTCTATTAGAACGGTTTGATTATAATTTTGATTTTCAAGGCTATATGGCTTGTCCAATTCCTTCACTTTATATTTCCATCCAACATAAATCTCGATGGGCTCGCCTGAAATTTCAGTAATTTGGTCTTCGGGAATATAAATATTTCCATCCCATCTCTGTGTTTCAGTTAATGGAAATGCCAATTTCACAAATCTCAAATTGTTTTCTACCGATTGAGCATTATTCGCATTAATCTGTTTGATCCAAACATTTGAAAGTTTGTAAGCATCTTCAAAATTTCTTTTAAAATATCGATATACCTTAAATGTGGTGTCCCCTTCCAAATCAACAAACGGTTCTCCAATCACTTCTTTAATGTACGAAACAAGAGTATCTATCTTTTGGCCATTATCATCAACGACTATTGAGTCTGAGCGATATTCTAAAAAATTTTCTTCTTTCAGAGGAAAGTAATCTTGTCCTAAATCTAATTTTCCGTCATCTGTCTCCTTACCACATGACACCAATATTAAAAATAGTATTCCAACTAAGGTTACTTTGTAATTCATGCTTTGATAATTTCTAATTTTTTCAATGATAACAAATATTCGAACGAAGATATTAATTATTTATTATATGTATATAACATTATAAAACAGTGATTGACATTATTCCTTTGACGACACAGATGATGCAAGCACGATATCACTCGAGAGTTCTTTTCCATCTCTGATATAACTCACTTTAATTTTGTCTCCGGGTGATTTTTTCTCTAAAAAATCAAACAAATCATCCAAGTTGTTAATTTCATCATTGTCTAACATCCTGATAATGTCTCCCATTATAATATGTCCATGAGCATCTCTCATAGTGGCTTGAAGACCTGCTTTTTCTGCAGGACTGTCTTTAATTATACCCAAAACTAGTACACCATGTATGTTCCACTGCTGAGCATATTCATCATTCAAAGGTGTGATTCCCAACAATGGTTTTCTCACTTCGCCATACTTGATTAAATCAGGAACAACCCATTTTACTTCACTTACAGGTATAGAAAAGCCTATGCCTGCGCTGGCGCCTGATGGACTATAAATCATGGTATTAACCCCAATCAATCTGCCATGACTATCAAGCAATGGACCTCCGGAATTGCCCGGATTAATTGCTGCATCGGTTTGTATCACGTCTTTTATTGGACGACCAGACACTGAAGTAATCTCTCTACCTAATGCACTTATAATTCCCGTAGTCAATGTTTGATCCAATCCAAACGGATTTCCAATCGCAAATACGGATTGTCCTACTTTTAATTTTGTGGAACTACCCACTTTTATAGGGTTCAATTTTTTTCCTTCCGCATTAATTTTTAAAACCGCTAAATCTTTGTTGGGTTCGATTCCTACAAGCTCTGCTACCCAGTTTGATTGGTCGGCAAGCGTTACCGTAAATTTTTGAGCATCTTTGATTACGTGATAATTGGTCACGATATGACCTTCAGTATCCCATATAAAACCAGAACCTGTACCGGATGGAATTTCAGTAACATCCCGTGTCCAATAGTTCCGACGCATACTCAAGGTCGTAATAAAACATACGCTAGGTGCCGATTTTTCAAATAAATTGATGGTCTCTAACTCATAATCTTTCAAACTGAATGTAGCCACAGAATCGACATCATCCTTTGGAGAAATCGCTTCATTATCTAACATTGGGGTATCATCACTCAATGATTCTGTTTTGGTTTTATCCACCATATCAGAATCAGGCTGATATATTTTCTTTCCTACAAAAATTCCCAGTGCAACCATTATCACACCACCAAAAACAAAATTTAACTTCATAAAAACTTAATTCAAAAATAAAATTAGCTCGATTGAATTTTAAATACTATATATCCACATTGTTCCTTTTTTCCCAATTTTTCAAACCAAAATTCCTTTGATTTTCTTATTGCTAACGAAACCAAACTCTTCTTGTCAATGGTAGACAATTTAGGGTTGTATTCGGCTGATTCTACCTTTCCTCTTTCATTGACACAAACATCTACGGTGACTTCACCATCCACATCTGATAGGATAAGAATACTGGGTCGGTCGAGTACCTTTCGCTCCCCTAGTCCCATTCCATAAATCGTCAATGTCAAATCTTCGTCTATAACGATGACATTTTCCTTCTCGTGTTCAGGTTCTGGTACTGGTAATTCGTCGGTCGTATCCTCCACATTTTCTACTTTATTTTCATTCATTTCAGAATCCATTTTGGAATCATCCATCCCATTATTTTCCGTGTTATCCACTGCACTAACCTTTCCATCATTTTCCAAATCATCTTCTACTCTTTTTCCTTCGGTTATCGGGCCATTATCTTTTTTAGGCTCTTGGTAAGTTGGTTTTTTTGTTTCGGGGACTTTAGTGACTATGGGATTACCATTCGTCATACCGCAATTTTTTTGCAAATAATATTCTGCTTTACCAGAGCCGTATTTATAAGCATTATTCCAGTCTTCACATGCAGAAACATCATTTCCTTGTTCTGCATATATCTCACCTCTCAACTCAAAAAGTTTGGGATTTTCAGGATCAAGAAATAGAGCCGACGTTATGCAATTCAATGCCCCTTCTTTCTCTTCGAGTGCATACATCGTCCTACCTAGCCATGCACTATTTTCAGCTGTGACACCTTTGTTCCCTAAATGAGCGAGCAAGTCCATTTTAGCACCTTTATAGGCAGCCAACATAAACTTACACTCTGCCCTCAAGAGCATAGCATTTTCATAATTTTCATCTTTTTTAATGATTTCGCTAAGAATTTTTAAACCTTCATCCCACCTTTCCGTATCCACTAAATACTTTGCCTTTACATACTGAAAGCTAATTTCTTCTTCATAATTTTGGCTCATTCCACTAACCGCAGAAAAAACTATTATGGCAAACCCTAAAAAATACCTTTTCATATATTATTCTAAAATTTTAAATATTGTCATTTTATCCTATTAACAAACACATTAAAGTTAAAGACGGTTTAAAAATTATTTATGATACAAAAACAAATTTAACTTGCTTTATAACCCAAATTTTTAATTGTGTTTTCGTAATTTTACTGCGAAAATAAGTCGATTCATTGATTTTTTGACATTAACAATAAAATTATGTTCTTTTGACTTTATTTCATAAATTATTTTTTTGCACATAGTATATCCATAACGAAAGAATCAGATTAAAATTACTTAAAATATAAACGGTGATGAACAAAGTATTTATAGTGTCAGCAGTCAGAACTCCAATGGGAAGCTTTGGAGGAAAATTAAAAGATTTTAGTGCTACACAATTAGGATCAATTGCTATTAAAGGTGCTTTAGAAGCAGCCAAAGTCGATGTAAAGGCTGTGGATGAAGTTTATTTTGGTAATGTTATTCAGGCAAATTTAGGTCAAGCACCAGCTAAACAAGCAGCGCTAGGGGCTGGAATTGGAAATAATGTTCCCTGTACTACCATCAATAAAGTATGCTCATCCGGTATGAAATCGGTCATGATTGCTGCACAAGGAATCATGACTGGTCAGGGAGATATCATGGTAGCTGGAGGTATGGAAAGCATGAGCAATATCCCGTATTACTTACCAAACATGAGATGGGGTGCCAAGTATGGTGATGTCAACGCCATCGACGGATTACAAAAAGATGGTCTGACTGATGCCTACAATCATAAAGCAATGGGGGTAAGCGCAGATGCCACTGCGGCCAAATTCTCTATCAGTAGAGAAGACCAAGATGCTTTTGCCATTCAATCCTATAAAAGAGCTGCCACTGCTACAGAAAGTGGTTTTTTCAAGGAAGAAATCGTTCCAGTTTCTATTCCTCAAAGGAAGGGAGATCCCATCTTAATGACAGAAGATGAAGAATATAAAAATGTGTTTTTTGACAAAATTCCTTCTTTAAGACCGGCTTTCAACAAAGAAGGAACAGTCACAGCGGCTAATGCTTCCACAATTAATGATGGAGCTTCAGCTTTAGTATTGGCTTCAGAAAAAGCAGTTAATGAGTTGGGTTTAAAACCAATTGCTGAAATTCTTGCATTTGCAGATGCCGCCCAAGAACCAGAATGGTTTACAACGGCACCGACTCTAGCTGTTCCAAAGGCATTAAAAATGGCAGGATTAGATAAGAATGATGTGGATTTTTATGAAGTAAATGAGGCATTCGCTGTTGTCACTATGGCATTTAATAAAACTTTAGACATCTCTGAAGACAAAGTAAATGTCAATGGAGGTGCCGTGGCTTTAGGTCATCCACTTGGAGCATCCGGTGCTAGAATTATTACGACATTGGCACACACATTGAATCAAAAAAATGGGGAGATTGGATGTGCTACACTATGTAATGGCGGTGGCGGTGCAAGTGCTATAATTATTAAAAAAGTATAATAAATTCAAAATCTTGTCATGCTAGTAAAAACCTTTGCAAGTGCGGTACACGGAGTGGAAGCACAAACGATTACCGTAGAAGTCAATGCCGGTGGGAATGTGCCTGCCGGTAGTCAATTTTACCATTTAGTGGGTCTTCCTGACAATGCTGTTCGTGAAGGTTATCAGAGAATTGAATCCTCTATAAAAAATATTGGTTTAAAAATGCCGCGGCTTAAGCTAGTTGTCAACCTCGCACCAGCCGACATACGCAAAGAAGGTTCTGCTTATGACTTACCCATCGCATTGGGAATACTGGCAGCTACTGGTCAAATCGAACATGAAAAATTGTCAGAATTTGTGAGTATGGGAGAACTCGCATTGGATGGAAAACTGAGACCAATCAAGGGAAGCCTTCCCATTGCGATTCAAGCCAGAAAGGAAAAATTTAAAGGCATGTTTATCCCAAGCCAAAATGCAACAGAAGCTGCTATTGTAAATGATTTGGACATCTATGCCATTGACAATCTATCAGATGTGGTCGGATTTCTAAATGGTACTAAAGATTTAAAACCTGTAAAATATGATACACGGCAACTGTTCGAAGACAAAAAGACTAAATACAGCCTTGATTTTAATGATGTAAAAGGTCAGACTAATATTAAGAGAGCTCTTGAAATAGCGGCTGCAGGTGGGCATAATGCCATATTAATTGGGCCACCAGGGGCTGGAAAAACCATGCTCGCCAGAAGGTTGCCTTCTATCTTGCCACCATTAAATCTTTTCGAAGCACTAGAAACCACCAAAATTCATTCTGTATCAGGATTATTAGCACCAGAATCTTCATTAATAACGGAACGACCTTTCCGATCACCACATCACACGATCAGTGATGTCGCATTAGTCGGTGGTGGATCTAATCCAAATCCTGGTGAAATTTCCTTAGCACATAACGGTGTTCTATTTCTGGATGAATTACCAGAATTTAAGCGAACGGTCTTAGAGGTCATGAGACAACCTATGGAAGAGCGAAAAGTGACCATTTCAAGAGCTAAAATATCGGTGGATTACCCCGCTAGCTTTATGTTGATTGCGAGTATGAATCCTTGCCCATGTGGATATTACAATCATCCTGAAAAAGAATGTGTCTGTGGGCCGGGTGTAGTCAAAAGATATCTCAATAAAATAAGTGGTCCACTTTTAGATAGAATAGATTTGCATGTAGAGGTCACGCCAGTCAGTTATGATGAATTATCGACTCAAGAATATTTAAGTGAAACTAGTGATCAGATCAGAGAAAGGGTTATAAATGCCAGACGAATTCAAGAAACTAGATTTCAAAATATTGACAAAGACATATTCTCAAATGCACAAATGCCCTCTAGGATGGTAAGAGATGTTTGTACCTTGAATCAAGCTGGCCTCACTCTTCTGAAGACTGCCATGAATAAATTGCAATTATCAGCTCGTGCATTTGATAGGATATTAAAAGTTGCTCGTACGATAGCGGATCTTGCCGGAAGTGAAGAAATTAAAATTGAACATTTAGCCGAAGCAATTCAATTTAGAAGTTTAGACAGAGAAGGTTGGGCTGGTTAAAAATAAAAAAGCCACTGAAATAATCAATGGCCTTTATTTTTTCGGTATGAAACAATAAATTAGAAATGTTTCTTTTCTCTAATTTTCGCTTTTTTACCAACTAGATTTCTTAAGTAATACAACTTAGCTCTTCTCACTCTACCTCTTTTTAACACTTCGATAGAGTCAATGTTCGGCGAACTGAATGGAAAAATTCTTTCTACTCCTACACCATTTGACATTTTTCTTACAGTAAAAGTCTTTGTAGACCCCTCTCCATTAATTTGAATAACATCACCTTTGAAAACCTGAATTCTTTCCTTTGCTCCTTCTATAATTTTATAGTTCACCGCTACATTATCACCAGATCTAAACTCAGGAAAAGTTTTACTTGGTGTTAGTTGAGAATGTACATATTGAATTAAGTCCATGACTTTATTTTTTAACGCATTTTTAAAATAGGCTGCAAAGATAAATGATTTTTCAATATCCAGAAGTTTTTTAGAAATAAAATTTATTATCCGAATGGAATACATATATTATTTAATGGATTAATCGTTTATGGTTCAATGATTTAAGAATTTTTAAAAATTGTATATTTTAATTTAAAATCGAAAAATTTATGCGAAAATCTATTGTTTATTTGGTAGGGATATTCTTGGGGTTATCATTAACATCTGACAAAACGAATACCCTTGTTCATAATCCTGATTTGCAGAATACGATTTGTGACCGATTTAGTCCACCACAGGGTTATCAAAGAATTTCTGTCAATTCAAATAGCTTTGGCGAGTACTTAAGAAACTTACCATTAAAAGCGGAAGGCAGTCTTGTCCACTATTACAATGGCACTTCGAAGCAAAACAATGGTGTCTATGCGGCGGTAGTCGATTTAAAAATTGGCGATAACAATCTACACCAATGTGCTGATGCAGTAATCAGGTTAAGAGCTGAATATCTGTGGTCGCATCAAAGATACGACGAGATAAAATTTAATCTGACCAATGGTTTTACCATGGACTACTCACATTGGATGAACGGATATCGCCTAAAAGTCAAAGGAAACAAGACTTGGTGGGAAAAAACCGCGGATTATTCCAATGACTATTCTAGTTTTTGGGACTATTTAGAAGTGGTATTTACCTATGCTGGAACTGCAAGTCTAGAAAAAGAGCTCAAGCCAATTTCCACCAAAAATATTCAGATTGGAGATGTGTTCATTAAAGGCGGTTTTCCGGGACATTGCGTCATTGTGGTTGACATTTGTACTGACTCTCAAAATCAGAAAGCTATTATGCTAGCACAAAGTTATATGCCCGCTCAAGAGACCCAAATTTTATACAACCCTAAGAATGAAACTGTATGGTATATGGAAAGTGACTATGTAGATGATTTAGTCACACCGGAATATTATTTTAGTGAAAATTCACTTAGGAGATTTAAATAAAAAAGCCGTAACAAGGAGACTTGCACGGCTCTTAATACTTTATTTTACAAAAGATTAGAAACCCAATCCACCCATGCCACCCATGGTTTTTTGGAATTCTTCCATAGTCATTTTGGTATATCCCTCAGTATTCATATTAAATTCTTTTGGATCTACCGTATCCTTGATTTCAACACTAGAAATCGTAAGTGTCATCATATCATTTTTTACCGTAAACTCAAGTGGAAATCCCTCCATCGCAACGTCACCATAACCTTGAATTACTTGTGCATCAGTTATGATTTTATCAGTAATATAACCTGTGACGACCATATCTTTCATATCTGGACTTGTGATTTTCATGGCAAAACAATTGTATCCCAATATCTCTTTCGTATCGGCTTTATCGTATTCTACTTTGATATTTTCCTGAATTTTCTTCTGCTCTTCGGAGGATGATTCGTCTTTATTCGTTTCAATCCACATTTTGTTACCCATCGCATTCATCAGAATGTTTATCTTGTCGGTATTAAAATCAACATAAGTATTGTTTTCAACCATTCCGCCCATCATGCTCATTTTGTTAACACTTTTTTCTTTGTTAAAGAAAAGTTCAGTTTGAGTTCCAATCATCATTTCTAGACCTTGTGCCATCTGCGGATTATCAGAAGTCACTTCTGTTATTTCCATTTTGACATAGCCCTCACTCAATACCTTTTGTGCTGTTGAATTAAAATTGGCACCGATTAATGCAATAAAAATAAAAAGTAAATTTTTCATTTGTTAAAATTGTTTGTTTGTCAAAAACCAACCACATAGATTAATCATCCCACAGAGGTGTAACAATTATCTAAGAAGTAGTCAGTTCCATTAAGTTAATTTAAGTTTTAATAAAATATTTGAATACCAAAGGTTTACGATAATTCGCCTATCAAAGTTACAGAAGAACTATAATTATTTAACATTTTAATTCTTAAAGATATGTTATAAGTTGGGTTTTATTGATGCTTCTTCTTAATCTCCTCAATGCTCTATCTCTCAGTTGTCTCACACGTTCTCTTGTTAAACCAAAAATATGTGCAATTTCGTCAAGATTTTTTGCTTTTTCACCATCTAGTCCATAAAATGAAGAAAGTATTTCCCGCTCTCTAGGTGAAAGCAATTTCATCCCCATCTTGAGTTCATCCCTAAGTGATTCTTCCAATAAATCAAAATCCGGGCTTTTAAAGTTTTCATCTGCCATTAGATCAATCATACTAATGGATCCTTCCTCCTCGCCTATCGGTGCATCCATAGATAAATGTCTTAATCCTCCGCGGAGCATATTAGCAATATCTTTGGTCTTCATTTCTAGAATTTCTGCCAATTCTTCGTGAGTTGGTTCTCTTTCATATTTTTGAAGGAATGTTACATAAGCATCATTCACTTTGTTATATGAATTCAATTTGTTAAATGGTAATCTGACCATTCTAGAATACTCCACGATGGCATGAAGAATACTTTGCCGAATCCACCACACTGCATAAGAAATAAACTTGAATCCCTTGGTTTCATCAAATCGTTTTGCCGCCTTCATGAGACCGACATTACCCTCATTGATGAGATCGCTGAGTGATAAACCTTGGTTCTGATATTGCTTGGCAACAGAAACAACAAACCTCAAATTCGCTTGAGTAAGTTTAAAGAGTGCATTATCATCGCCTGATTTTATCCTTCTAGCTAGTTCTGCTTCTTCCTCCGTAGTTAGAATATCAATTTTAGAAATATCGGATAGATATTTGTCGATAGTGTAACTATCTCTATTGGTAATTGATTTTGATATTTTTAACTGACGCATGTAAAAGAATAAATAATTGTATGACCTATAATACAAATAATAATCTCTAAAAGTTCAATGTATTAAAAATTAAATTTCACATTGAGACTCGGCAGTATTGGCAACTGGTCAACCCTATTATACCTAATTCTATCAAAATAAAAAATATTTGCACGGTCATAAGCATTTGTGACCGAAGCAGTTATTTCCGTAGAAACGTATTTGGAAATTTCAAATGTCTTTTGAATTGATAAGTCTAACCGATGATAATATGGCAATCTTCCGCCATTTCTAATGTCAGAATAAATAATACCGACATTGTCAGGATTTTCTGTCGTATAGTCCGTACCAATACCTTGTAAATAGTTGATATTATCATAGAATCCTTGACTTTTAGTAAATGGAAATCCTGATCCCATATTCCATCTAGCACTAACGGAAAAATCTCCATTTTTAGACAAATTATAACTTGCAAGAAGATTTACATTATGTCTTCTATCAAATACGGTCGGGTATTCCTGCTCTCCATCAAATCTATTGACATGCCCATAAGAATAGGTCCCCCAGAGATACAATTTATTGAAATCGTATTTAAAATTAAAATCAATCCCATACGCTTTCCCTGTTTCTGTCGTAAAATCAGCATCAGTTAAGCTGGTTTTATTTCTATTTACCACCACTATCTGAGAAAAATCTTTGTAATAACTTTCAACGTTGATCGTTAGGTGATTCGTGATGTCATACTCGATACCACCAATTAAATGCCCAGCTTTCATCAATTTATTATCAATAGGATTGCCATCAAAATCGGTCACAATACCTTCTGGACCAGTTAAAAATCCGGTAAATAAGTTGACTACATCTCGATCATTATTTGTGGATAGAATATTTTGGGTGTATAAACCACCCGCAGCTTTTAATCTTAGCTTATCAGTTACGTTATATTTTAGTCCTAGTCTTGGCTCGAATGAGAATTTGGCTGGCGAGGCATAGTATTGAAGTCTGATACCGGGTTCGATGACGAGATTAGAAATGATCCGTCGATATTTTGCATAAGTGCCAATTTCAGTCGTATTTTGATTTTGGCTAAGCTTCACTTTATAAGGATTTGTAAAATCGAAATCTGTGGAGATACTCAATATTTCAATTCCATAATTCAATTCACTATTCTTTCCAAAAAAAGTAAAGTCAACCTGAGCCGTCAATTCCCTAATGTCACTTTCTCTAGCCGGCTCATCAGCTTCGATGATTCCTGTCGAATAATTGGTATAGCCAAATAAACCATTTACCAATATCGAACTTGATGCCGGAATGATGCTAAAATTGGTGCCTGCACCATAATTTTTCCATTTTATATTGGCAATAGAGGGATTGTTATAATTGTCGGAAAAATTAAATCCAAACAAATTAAACCTTGTTCCATTACCTCCTACAAAAGATACTTTTCCATACAAATCCTGAAAATCAAAGGGCAAGCCAACTTCTGGATTGTCAGACGCATATTTATACAGTGATTTGGAAGTGGAAGGCAAGATGGCTTTTTTACCAGTGATGACGTATGAGGTACTACCCCCGCCCTCTTTAAACTTGCTTATGGGACCTTCTAATAAAACTTTAGCCGCAAATGGTGAAATCGACACTTGTCCACCAGTATGGGTTTTATTTCCTTCACGGGTTGAAATATCGATAATGGCACTAGTTCTTCCACCGTATTTTGCATTGAATCCTGCCGTAAAGACATCCACATTTTTTATTAATTCAGTTTCAAAAACCGAGAAAAATCCCAAACTATGAAATGGATTGTAGATATTAAGTCCATCCAATAAGATCTTATTCTGCACAGGTGCTCCACCGCGTATGTACAACTGACCTCCTTGATCCCCTGTGCTGACGATTCCGGGTAAAACTTGTAAGTATTGTGCGATGTCGGCTTCTCCTCCTACTGAAGGCAAGGCCTTAATTTCCCTAGCTTTGACTGATATTTGCGACACCCTGACTTCATTTCTTGCCTGATCTCTTTGTGCGGAAATATTCACTTCACCTAGATTAAATGCACCGGAATGAAGTGTATAGTTTTTGAAATTTACTCCTCCACTTTTAAGCTCTATATTTTGCTCCAAAGTCTCATATCCGAGATATGAAATAACGATAGTATAGGAGCCTGCAGGTATCCCGGACATAACAAAAAATCCATTGATATCGGTACTCTCACCATAGTTCGTTCCTTTGAGCTGAATGTCACAATAAATGATCGGTTCTCCTGTATCTGCATCATAGACATTTCCTCTAATGGTTCCGGTCTGAGCCATCACCATAAATGATACAAAAGAGAAGGCAAGGATCGCAAAATACTTCTTAATACTCATGTGTGAATTCTAATTTTTAATAAAGCAGGGCAAATTTAAACATTATTTTCAAGTGAAATGAGGGGGAATATATTTTAATTGTCAGGGCGGTTAACTCAATCTATTTTTTATCAACTTTTGATCATACATGGGTCGAGAAATTTTTAGGTATTCGTCAAGGATGACTTTTCTGCGAGAAGTTAGCAAGTTTTTATATTTTCCTTTAAGTTGCCTTTGACGAGAAGCTTCATGCAAACTCACCGCACAAGCTACAGAAATATTTAGACTCTGCACAAAACCATAATCAGGAATCAAGAAGTTGCCGTCTAGGCATTGTTGCAATTCATTACTTATGCCCCTTCTTTCATTTCCAAATACCAAGGCTACAGAATCAGATAAATTCATTTCGAATAGGGACTCGGAGTCCTCAGATAGATGTGTGCCATAAAGAAACTGGTATTTTTTTCTAATATGTTTTATGGCAGTCTCGACCTCAGAAAATTGATGAATCTTTATCCATTTCCTTGACCCACTACTACTATTTTTGCCCGCAACGATGTTTTCCTCACCGATATCAGTATCCGTAATTATGAGGTAAATCTCACCGACACCGACTGAATCGCAGGTCCGCATTACAGCTCCAATATTATGGGGGTCATGCACATTTTCGAGTACGACGGTTAAGTCGAGCTGCCGTTTCAATACGACATCCAATATCCTATTGTATCTTTTATCTTTTACGTAATGCATTAATCTATGATACGGAACTTCCCATCAATAAACGAGATGATATCCAAGTGTCCGTTTTCGTAATAATCAAAATTTTCATAATCTTCATTAACCTCATCGTCATTGTATCTTTTCATTAATTTAATCTTAGTCTGAATTCCGTTATAAACTTTATCTTCAATGCTAAATTGGAAATTTTTGCCATATCTCTCCAATCCCAAAATTACATACCCCATAAGATCATAGCCTTCCATGGCATCGCTATTGGCAATGGCTCCGTATTCATTAAAAAATCGTCTCCTAAAATCGACTACTTCCGGATTGTCTTGATCTACAAATTCCGACACTACGATATGCATATTCAATGCACTATAATAATCATAACTTATTTTTTCAGAATCTTTCAATATTGGTAATCCATACACCTTGACCGTATTGTTTTGTTTTTCTACCGCCATTCTACGCATAGAATTATAAAGGAAATCTTCATCTTCAAATTTATATTGTGGAAATACAAAAACCTTCTTTCCCTTTTCGAATAAGTCCTCAAAAGCAAACAATCCCTGAGATAAAGTGTCCTTGTTTACCTGAAATTTTTGTATCGATTGTTCTCCCTTCGTTTTAAAATTGGATTTCGAAATTTCATCCAAATAGTGAAGCAAATTTTTATCTGCAATAGTATCTCTACTGACAATGACTACTTCATCAGGATTGTAATTATTTGCAATATGATTAATCATTTTATAATATCTCTCCTTAATGTTCGGTTGGATCTGCATATAATAAGGATCCTTCTCCGCAATTTTTGAACTTGTACGCCACGGAGATATGAACGAAATTTGATTTTTTTTGCAATAAGTTTCCAATTTTTCAACATCATTTTTTGAATATGGTCCTACTACCAAATCAATGTTATCCGACAATTCGTTTTTGATGATTTGGTCCACGTTTTGAGAACCAATGTCCACGATGTCCGCCACTAAATTCAAATTATTTCTTTGGGCTTCTTCAAGTGCCATCCTCATGCCCGCATAATATTGAACAAACTCATCATCCAAAGCATTCGATGTCGAGTGGCTGCTCGAGGTAATTGGCATTATGATTTTCACCCTATATAAATCTTTCTTTTCCGAAACGAGATTATTGCTAACATCCTTTATACCTGTCGGTGACTTAATAGGTGGATATTCTTTTTCATCCACTTCTACCACTTCTACTTTCTTAGGTTTTTGTATATCTGGTTTTTTATTCTCCGTACTTGTGCTCGGTGTGTGCCGAGTACGAGTTATTTCTTTAGAAGATCCACAAGAAGATAACATTACTGTGCTGACAAGTAGTGTAGTCAGAGTCAAAAAGCGACTAATCTTGATACTTTGAATCATTAAATTATATATATTTTTAAAATTTATTAATTATTCCCACTCAATGGTGGCGGGTGGTTTTGTGCTAATATCATAAACGACCCTATTTATACCTTTGACCGTGTTTATTATTTCATTTGAAATTTTTGCAAGTAAGTCATGAGGTAATTCACTCCACTCTGCAGTCATTCCATCCACTGAATTTACACAACGCAAAGCCACCGTAAATTCGTATGTCCTTTCGTCTCCCATGACACCTACCGACTTAATCGGCAGCAAGATAGCCCCAGCTTGCCACACTCGGTCATAGTATCCTGAGTTTCTCAAATTTTTAATAAAAATATGGTCTGCCCTTTTCAATAAATTCAATTTATCTTCATCAATATCGCCTAATAATCGAATGGCCAATCCCGGACCCGGAAATGGGTGACGACTGATCAAATGCTCAGGCAATCCAAGTTCTCTGCCTACCTTTCTCACTTCATCCTTAAAGAGCATTCTCAATGGCTCGACTATTTTTAGGTGAAGCTTTTCGGGTAATCCCCCGACATTATGGTGACTCTTAATGGTGACAGAAGGCCCATGAACACTTACTGACTCTATCACATCAGGATAAATCGTACCTTGAGCCAACCACTTTACATTGTCCAATTTTTTTGATTCTCGTTCAAAGACATCTATAAAAACCTTACCTATGATTTTTCGCTTTTTTTCAGGATCTGACACACCCTTCAGTGCATCTAAAAATTCTTGACTTGCATCGACTCCCTTAATGTTGAGACCCAGAGATTGGTAAGATGCCAGCACTTCTTCAAATTCATTGAGCCGTAGTAACCCATTGTCGATAAAAATACAATATAAATTTTGTCCGATTGCTTGATTCAATAACATCGCTGCTACAGAACTATCTACGCCTCCTGAAAGACCCAAGACCACCTTGTCATTTTGTATGGTCTTTTGTAAATTCGCAACGGTTTCGTGTATATAATATTCCGGTGTCCAAGTGGCATTTAACTTGGCAATTTTTGAAACCCAATTATGCAACATGGCCGTTCCGCTGAGACTATGTGTCACCTCAGGATGAAATTGAAAACAATAGACTGAATTATCCGATGAAGTTTTAAATGCGGCAACGGGAATCTGCTCCGTACTGGCAATGATTTCATAACCCTGAGGAATATTCGTAATACTATCTCCATGTGACATCCATACTTGATTGCTTTCTAAGTCATCGAATATGATGTCTCTTTCTGTAATCAAAGCAGCTTTACCATATTCACGCTTATCAGATTTTATCACCTCACCACTAAATTCATTGGCAATATATTGAGCTCCGTAGCAAATTGCTAAAATAGGAAGTTTTCCAATAACTGACCGGATATCAAAATGCAAAGCGTTATCATCCAGGACTGAAAATGGACTACCAGAAAGTACCAATGCATTGTAGGTTAGAATTTCATCAACCGAAATATTGAAAGGTTTGATTTCACAGAAATATCCTAATTCTCGCAATCTCCTAGCTATCAACTGGGTATATTGAGAGCCAAAATCTAAGATAATTATTTTATCATTCATCCTGCAAATATAAATAAGTTATCATAGCAAATGACCAAATCAAGAACCAAATGGTGATAACTATATATTGTAGAAACTCGTAAAATTTATTTCTGTTCCAAGTAATTGCGAATCATCAATCCTACATCTTCACTTCTAAGAGTGTGAATGAGAGTATCATTTTGATTCGGTTTATTGATGATAAATGGCACACTGATAATTTCCTTGCGTATACCGCCATGTCCTCCTTTATAATTTTTCACAAACAACTCATAATCTTGAGCCAGATCATATCCATTCTCACTGGTCAAGACAAGGTCACCGGCATTCGGATTGGTAACCAACGAGTAAATTCGATATATAGCAGAGGGATAATCTGTATTAAAAGTCAGGTTGAGCCATTTTTCCTCTGACATTGGTCTATTAAATAAAGAATCAGGATAATTAAAGGGATTGCCTTGTATAGGCACATATTCTAAAGCATTGGTATCTCTCAATATTACCTTGGCTTCATCACCTCTTCTAAGAATTGACACTTGATTTTCTGCACTCTGATATGCAACTATATCTACTCCTTCATATTCAGAAATGAGTTTTGGAATATGGATCAACGAATCTCCTCTTGGGAAATTTTCAAGCGTATGAGATGATAATTTTTGACTCCAGTTATTTATTTTTTCTGCACTAGGATCTTTAAAATACAGATAAGCACAGAGATTTCCATTGATCACATAAAATGCATCTAACTCTTTCAATTCCTCAATGGGTTGGGATAAGTCTGATGAGAATATGTTGACAGAATTTCCTCTATCCATTCTGATGTTCAATTTCTTGGCAATGTCTTGATAATCTAGATTACGATGTACATCTATCACCCCATGATCTGACACAATGACGAACATTCTCTCTTGCTGCCCCAGTTCATGATGTGAATAATCTATGAGATCGCCAATGAGACTATCAATGTGATGAAGGATATCTCGATACATCTGAGTCGTACCGTAGACATGATTGATGGCATCAGGAGAAGGAAGAGTGATCCATTGAAATTTAGGATTTTTTTCTAATTGGCGCTTAGCGATATTAATGGCATGAGTCTCGTGCTCGAAATGGTCAGGTGAAATATACTTTCCTACGAAAGGAATTCCTGAAAGAGCTGAAAAAAGCCAATAGTCATGATATTTTGCTGTGGTATGAGCCCAGCCAGTTTTAATATCATGAGATACACCTTTATTCATATAGGTATTGATAGATGCCGTATACATGGGTGCTGACAATTGAAAGAAATTTTTTATACTATCAGTAATATCATCATTCATGTGAATATTAGTTCTACCCACGTAGTTGCGAAGATTCCCAGAAATTCTGCTCCTATCAAACCATCTCAGACCTAAGATTCCGCTTTGCAATGCATCACGACCTGTAATAAATGGATAAAAACCATAACCTGTCATCGTGGGAAAACTTACAATTCCATGCTCTACGAAACACGATTTGCCCTTTAATGAATCTAGAATAGGTAATTGATTCTGTAGCAATTCCTCATTAAAAACACTCGAGGATAATCCATCAATGAGAATAACTGTGCATGTATTTCCCGTCGTTTTAGGAAAAGTCTTATTCCAAATAGGATCATGGGTCATATATACGAAAATGATATAAATGAATACAAGAATGGCAAAACATTGAAATGCCAATTGCCTTAGTTTAATTTTCTTCAACAAACTACGTTTTACTTTTCCACAATTACAACAAAGGTGAAGAGAGTCGACAGGCCCTTTCTGCTAATTTTATAAATACTGAACGATCATTCCATTCCTCAAAATGCAACTGTTCGCAATCTTTTTTATCAAGCTCAAATTGATTAATCATCTGTTTTGCAAAGTCATTATCATAAATAATCGAATTGACTTCAAAGTTAAGTTCAAAACTACGATTATCTAAATTAGCAGTGCCTACAAAGCCCACTTGATCATCTAAAATCATAGTTTTGGCATGGATAAATCCCTTTTGATATTTAAAAATCTCAACGCCTTCGCGAAGTAGGTCGTCGTAATAAGAGCATGAAACAAGATTAACAAATTTGGAATCTGAAATTCCCGGAATCATTAATTGGACGTGCACTCCACTCAGTCGTGCTGTTATGAGAGCATCTATAATCGAACTATCCGGGATGAAATATGGGGTCGTAATACAAATTCTATTTTTAGCGGACATGATGCCTCTGACTATGGAATATCGGATATTAGGCAAATCAGAATCCGGTCCACTACTAATCACTTGTACCAGAGTTTTGCCAAAAAATTCTTTTTCCTTTTGGATTGGGAAAAAGTCATTATTAATTTTCAAATCTTGTTTTGAAGCAAAATTCCAATCTGTAAGGAAGATGTACTGTAAATTCCATACAGATAGTCCCTCAATTCTTACATGGGTATCTCTCCAATACAAATCCTTTTTGCCATTATTTACATAGCCATCACCCACATTGATTCCACCAACATATCCAATGATACCATCAATCACCACAATCTTGCGGTGATTTCTATAATTCATTCGATTCGCAAGCTTGACAAGCTTGAGCTTATAAAATGCAAAAGCCTCGACGCCTGCTTCAGAGAGTCTCTTTACAAACTTTTTTCTTATGGAGCTACTTCCGAAATCATCATATATAAGCCGCACTTTTACCCCTTCTCTAGCTTTAGCCATAAGCGCTTCGGCTATTTTATTTCCAATGTCATCATTTTCAAAAATATAATACTCAATATGGACATGATTCTTAGCATTAGCAATGGCCTCAAGGAGGTCAGGAAACTTGTTTTCTCCATTTATTAAGAGTTTCACACGATTATTATACGAGGTAAAACTGTGTATGTTGGTAAATTTAGCCAGCTTGCTGTATCTTCCTAGTTGAACCTTATCAATCAACTCTGAGGAATGCTCTAGCAGTCTTAATCTCGCTTCCTCAAATACCTGATCATTAGTAAGAATTTTTGCATCAAAATATTTTTCCTTTCGATAATTAACCCCGATCGAAAAATAAAGGACGGCACCGATTATAGGCAAAAGCAATACTAGCAGTATATATGCAAGTGCTTTAGCAGGTTTGTCAACATACATAATAATATGAATGCAAACGAAAATTAATAAAATTATATAAACAATATAAAACGTCTGATTTGACGACAATTCTGAGAGCGATATCATAATCTTAATCTATTTTTCGAATAAATATAATAATTAATACGACAATTCAACAGCGATACGGTGCAGGACTCATTGAGAAAAATTATTTAAGTTTCAATCAAGCCCTTATCAACGCATTTATATACTCGTGCAGGAAATTTTTCCAATAATCGATAGTCATGAGTTGCGAAAATAATGGCGGTTTTATGTGCAGAGGCAAGATTATGCAATAAATATATTATGTCATCAGAGGTATTGGGATCGAGATTACCTGTGGGTTCGTCTGCAATGATTAATTTTGGGTGGTTCAAGATTGCACGAGCAATCGCTAATTTTTGTTTTTCACCCCCACTCAATTTATACGCCGCATTATTTTTATACTGAAGAAGACCAACGCTGTCAAGGACTTCCTCTGCTCGATTTGTCATTTCTTCTTTATTTTTCCAATCCGTTGCTTTTAACACATAAATCAGGTTCTCAATGACCGTCCAATTTTCGAACAAGTAGAAGTTTTGAAAAATTATACCCAATTGTCTTCTCAATATCGGGACATCATTTCGTTTGATACTTTCCAAAGAATAGTTTAATACCTGAGCATTGCCAGTAGAAATTGGCACTTCTGCATACATACTTTTGATAAATGTACTCTTCCCACTACCCGACTCACCGATGATGTAACATTGTTCGGCAACTTGCAGGGAAAAATTTAAATTTTCTAAAACCACATGATCATCCTGACGCAGTGTGACATCTTTATAACTTATAATTGGATTATTCAATACGTAATATATTTAAATTACAAATATATTAAAAACCTAAATATTTCCATTTTAGAATTCTCGATGACACATTTAAAATTTCATTAGAACTGAGCCTAGATTATTAATTAATAGAGTTTAATTTAGATTTAACAATCTCTTAAACCAAATTTAAGAATTTAAAATCGTCATTGAGTTATAAAATCTTTGACCATGAAAAAAATAATTTTTACGATTGCAACAGCGCTGATTTTACCAATACTTGCCTTTGCCAATCATCCAGAACATTCAGACATGTGGTACAGTCCTGCTATGAAAAGTTCACTTAGGATCACTGAACAATCAGATGCATTAATTTTAGATTTTTCAAGTCGAAATTCTAGGTTTGACAAGCAGATTTTCTATCGAATTACAAGGAATACTTTTAGATCAAAAAATGGAAGCATTATTAAATTTTTGAACAATGACAAAATTAAATTTAAAGATTCCAAAATAAAAAAGACTGTGATTCTTTACCGTGCAGATGGCAATACACGACACAAATACGAAAGAAGATACCAAGATAAGGATCATAGACATAATCAATATGAGACTGATGACCATTGGAAAAATGGAAATTATCACAATAATTCTAGAGAGGAGCATTATGATGATAGAAACAAAATGCACTTAGACAATGATTCTCAATGGTCACACAATAAGCATTAGTTTCAACCATTAGTGAAATTCTTATTGTGAAAATGTTGCTCAAAACTTCGAGTTTAATAATTCGAATTTGAAACGCCTTCCTTAATTATTAAAAAATTCAATGAAAGGTGGATCCAAATACGAAATTTTACCTCCGGTTTTGAGCAACCTATTTTTTAATTTCTTTCAAGAAACAATTTTATTAATATTCTCACTAACCCCTGATTAATATGATGGTACTCATTAATTCAACGTGTTCTAAATTATCTAATCACATTGATAGCAGGTTTATAATAGATAGAATTTTTCACTGACAATTCATGTGCTTTGGCAATGGATTTAGGAGATTCCGCTTTATTACCTGTCATGTATTGACAAACTCCTATGATGTCATAAATCTGATATTCATCAGGAAGGTCGTTTAACAAATTTTGCAAATGTGGTAACAAACGATCAAAAAAGGGAATATCAGGATCTTGGCTTTTACATAAATACTGAAGTACTTGAAGAACTAATTCTCTATCATGACAATTCGGATAATAAAAGAGTAGATTTTTACCAAAACTTTTCTTTTGTGCATCCGTGTTTTTATCATCATTAAAATAGTTTAGATTATATGCATAATAAGATGCAAGGTATGCTTTGAGACTTGGGACATTACTAAATCCAAAATCTTGAAATCGATTGGCTATCATATTAATATTACTCAGTCCTATTGGCTTCATTTTGGTTAAATATGATAATGCCAATTGGTCTCTTATTTTCAGATTCTGCACTAGAGTCGAATCTTTAAGTGCCATGATCGAACTAATAAGAGCTGTATCGAGCATATTGCCAAAGTTTTTAAAAATAACGTCACGATAAAATGGGCTCGTTTTAATGATATCCAAGGTCATTTTTTCTACGAAATAATTGGATTTGCCATTTATGGCGATCTTCATAAATTCAACAACATCATTTTCATTTTTCCTTTCGATTAATTCAATCACCTTACCATCAATTTCAGCTTCTATTTTCTCTAAATCATTTAGTAAATTGATAAATTGTTTTTTAGAAGGAGCCCCTAATGTTCTTAATATTATATTTTCCTTTGAATCCATAAATATCAGGGTAGGAAAAGCATTAATATCATGTTTTGATAGAAAGGCTTGATTATACTTTTCATCCAATTTTAGGCAAACAAAATTATTATCTAATTTCTGAGAGACAGTTTCATTTTCTAGTATCCTTGAAAAATCCTGACAGGGCTTGCACCATTTAGCGGTGACATCAATAAAAACTTTCTTATTCTGCTCTTTTGCCTTACTTATGGCTTCGTCATAATTCGTATAGAATCTCACCTTTCCAATACAGAATATTGGTGAAAGTAAAAATAAGATTATAATGAATTTTTGCCTCATAAAAATTATATTAAAACGTGAAAAACATCAATT
>ERZ795053.1208-NODE-1208-length-33034-cov-12.483641_pt1 | contig 33034 bp, 37 predicted proteins | sample MGYA00375137_ERZ795053 | MGnify/ENA primary metagenome ERZ795053 (study PRJEB30182, sample SAMN05720284) | activated sludge metagenome | isolation source: Anaerobic digester | place: Hong Kong | collected 2014-12-17 ...
CCCCGCCCGGCGCCGCGCCGTTTGCGAAGAACTTCGCCCCGTATTCCTCGGTGGCCATTGCCAGCCCGATCGCGTTTTTTGCCATGGCGATTGGTGAGTAGCCAACCAAGCCATCAAAGCCCAGTCCGGGGATGTGCAGCACATCATTCGGCTTGAGCCGTACTGTTTCCGCTTTCTGCTGCTGCTGCGCTTCGTCACCATATCGGGTGTAGGTGTAATACAGCTGCCCGGCTGCATCCCGGTCGACGCTCATACGGTTTGGCATCAGCGGGTACAGGGCAAGGATTTCGCCTTTCCCGTTGCGAATGACCTGTGCGTATGCGTTGCCCCACAAAAGCAAGTGCGTCATGAGCGTTTCTCTGAATATAAAGCTGGTCATTTCAGGATTCGGCTCATCGTGCAGAATGCGGTACAGCGGGTGCTTAATCGCCTTTTCCTTACCGCCGTCCGGCTTGTACTTGTACAAATGAAAAGGCAGTCCCGCGACTGCCTCTGCCAATATCCTCACACAGCTGTATACTGCGGTCATCTGCATGGCGGAGCGCTCATTGACCGTTTTCCCTGCACTTGTGCCGCCAAGGAAGAAGCTATAACCGCTGCCTGCTGTTGCGTCCTTAGGCTTGTCCCGTGAACGGAACAGCCCGGGAAAAAGTCCCATATAAGAACCTCCTTAAAAAGATTGAAACCCCTCCGACGACCAAAGGATAGATCCACCAAGGCCCCGTTGCCGAGAACGCCATACGTCGGCAGGGAAATGAAAGCTACCGAATGCTTACATACATGTGATTTGTGCGGATTGAACCATCGCGGCTGTCAAACCAGTCCGATGTATCAGGCAGGCTCCCGCGCAGCCCAATACATAGGGTATCATGGCTTTCACCAACAACCGAACCACCCCTTTCAATGTTAAACCGGAACAGCAGCGGACTGTTTTGTCCATATTGAGAAAGCCCAATAATTCCGATCTCATCCCAAGACATGAGTCCGTTATCCCCGAATGCTTTAGGCTTGACAAGCGGCAGGAGCCATGTCGATATGTCGACATCATAGTATCCGCGCTCTATGACCGCTTTGGTGAGCGTAAACTCGGTCTCAAGATAGCCGTCATTGGGCATCCATTCCGGTACAGCGCTGTAGTTATACTCTGCGTTTCCGCCATATGTGAAGCCTGCGATCTGTCCGTATCCGAGGCGGCCGCCGCCCTCGTCGGCAACGCAATAATTGGAAGGATGCCGCCAGCATGTTTTACGCTGCCGATTGCGCAGAACGGAGTACACATGCAGATGCGCTCCCGCGTCTGCGGAGGTAAGCCCGTGCAGAAGGACTCTGACAGGATACCCACTGCTTCCGCCCGATGGATTTTTCTCGAGGCTCGTGTATGACGTCGTTTCCAAACCGCTGATTTTGTTTTCCATTTGTGCCCATACTGGCAAAGCCGCATTCGTGGATGAATCGCCCTGAGCACTTGCGCCAAGGCGTACCCGGCCTATCGAGCACCATACCGTAGGAAGAATCACCGAGCTGCCGCTTGTACCCACAAGCCCTACAACGATTGTCCGGTATGGCTTTTCTAACACCTCATGCGGCACGATGCAGCTGTCTGTACCGTTCCATGCGTTCTCCATAACAGCGATGGTTTCTGCCCCGTTGCTGAACACAGCTGTTTTGCTGAGGTTGTCCCAATCGGAGGAGAAAGTGAAATGTACGGACACCGCGTTCGCCATACCGCTGGTCAGCGTCTCATATGTCGCGGCATTCATCTTGGCCTTTGTTACGTTAAGCTCAATCACGCAAAATCTCCTAAAAAATTAATATGCCACGTTCGTCGTATACTGAGGCACCGACACCGTTTCCACAGCGTATCGCTCGATCCAGCGCCATGATGGCGGCGACTGCGCCGTCGATGCGCTCGGTGGATTTTTCCTTATCCGGCTTGATGTTTCCTGCCGGATCGGTGCGCACATAGATGTTGTCCATCATCCAACGAAGGGGCGCGTTCCCGCCGTGAGCAATGCGTTTTTCCAGTACCAGCTTCATAAGCTCCTTGGTCGGCGGGCTCATATCTCGAAACCCCTGCCCGAAAGGCACGATGGTAAAGCCTGCGCCTTCCAAATTCTGGCTCATTTGCACAGCGCCCCAACGATCGTAAGCAATCTCCTTGATGTTGTATTTGGTGCCGAGATCTTCAATGAAGTCTTCGATAAACCCATAGTGAATGACATTGCCCTCCGTTGTCATGACGCTGCCCTGCGCTTTCCAAACGTCATACGGAACATGATCGCGCCGAACACGCAGGGCCAGCGTATCCTCCGGCACCCAAAAGTAGGGGAGGATCACGTAAGACTCCTCGTCTGTCTGCGGCGGAAACACCAGCACAAATGCAGTGATGTCCGTGCTGCTCGAAAGGTCAAGGCCTGCATAGCACTCTCTGCCGATCAATGCTTCCGTATCTACTGCAGCATTGCATTTGTCCCAAGCGTCCATCGGCATCCACCGGACGGACTGCTTGACCCACTGATTCAGCCGCAGCTGGCGAAACAGATTCTCCTCCGCTGGATTGTCCTTAGCGTTGTTGTATGCAGCCCGCAGCTTCTCCACATCGACCGTCACGTCGAGCGATGGGTTGGCCTTATACCAGTTTTGTTCGCTGCCCCAGTCTGCTTCTTCGGGGATGCCGTAGATGACGGGATAAAAGGTCGGGTCGATCTTCCTGCCCGCAAGCACATCCTCGGCCTTTTGATGCACCTCCCAACAGATGCTGTTGCGGTCGGTGCCCGCTGTGGTGATCAAAAAGAAAAGCGGTTGTTTTCGTGCATCGCCGGAGCCGTGGGTCATGACGTCGTACAGCAATCGGTTCGGCTGCGCATGAAGCTCATCGAACACAACACCATGGACGTTCAGACCGTGCTTGGTATAGCTCTCCGCCGACAGCACCTGATAGAAGCTGTTCAGCGGCTGATACACAAGCCGCTTTTGTGAGAGCACCGGCTTGATGCGTTTTTTGAGTGCAGGGCATTGCTCGACCATCTCTACGGCAACATCGAACACAATGGACGCCTGCTGCCGGTCTGCTGCACATCCGTAGACCTCCGCGCCCCATTCGCCGTCGCCCGCCATGAGGTAAAGGGCGACAGCAGCGGCAAGCTCGCTCTTGCCTTGCTTTTTCGGTATCTCAACGTAAACCGAATTGTACTGCCTATAGCCATTCTCCTTCACCGTGCCAAACACATCACGGATGATTGTTTCCTGCCATGGCAACAGGTCAAAGGTCTTTCCATGCCATTCGCCCTTGGTATGCTTCAGGGAGTTGATGAACGCAACTGCGCGCTCGGCGAGGGTGGGATTTGTAAGGAGCTTCTTCTCCGGTACGATTATTCTGCTGTTTGCCACATTCACCCTCCCCGCAATAAAAAAGGACAGCTCTTGCTGCTCCTTGGATTGTCTGTTTTGTTCGATGCTGTACCGAATGGGGTTGTTGCAGTTTTTACAACAACCACCTCATACTGAGATGTCAATGAGCTCGACCTCTTCGCCTATGATCGCCAACGCCTCTGTATAGCTCTGTGCTTTGAACACGCGGTCACGCAGGTCATTGAAGGCTGTGATGCGGCGCTGCTTTCGCATGACCTGCTGCAATGCGCCAAGCAGCCAGTAAATGTTGCCGCTTTCGCCGCGGCTGTCGTACTGGATTACTGCCTTTTTCATGGTCGCTTCCTCCCTAATACTCATGTGCGTACAGCACCGTTGTGATCGTTGGCATCGCCTGTGTGTCATCCGTTATGATGTACACCTTGCCGCGGCTGGTATCATATGCGGCAAGGACGCGCCCGCCTTCCGAGAGTGCCCTGCGGTTGAGCGCCTTGTCGTCCTCACATAGTATGCCCCAGTCGCTGCTTACATAGCGATGGATCAGGTCGCCGATCTCACAGGCGAAGCGGTTGTCAGCGTCCATATCGCTGCCGATCCCCGCCGTCATGTAGAACTCCATCCGTTTCTCCTTCATATCGCTGCCCTCCTTACAGTGCGTATCCGGCGCACCGGACGATCTCGGCGATCGCGTTGATCGCCCGCTTGGGGCTCGAGTAGTCGCGGGGATTGCCTTCCACGCGGTCGTTCTTGATCACCCTGACCATCGGGCAGTACCCGTTGATCCAGGCTTCGATGCGGTAGTGTTCCTTTGAGTGCCCATAGAAGGCGATCTCGATGCCCTTCGTCCAGCAGCGTTCGTAGATCGTGGTTCCGTCGTAGAGGGTTCTCCCGCTGTCCGTGAAGCCGTTCTTTTTGAGCAGTTCCGTGTAGGTTGCTTGTGCTTGTTCGCTTGTCATGCTTGTTGCCTCCTTGCTTTGGTAGGGACAATTAAGCCGGAAAGAACAGCATAAGTCCAGCTAATTTGGGCTTGTTAGCAAAGAAGACGCATTTGTTTTCTTGCCGTTGCGGATGAGGAAGATATCGGTGGAACCGGTGAAATTTTGCCACCGTTTGACTATCACATCCGCGTACTTGGGGTCGAGCTCCATTGTATAGCACCGCCTTCCCAGCTGTTCGCAGGTCATCAGCGTGCTGCCGCTGCCGCCAAAGGTGTCAAGCACGATCTCGCCCTGCCTGCTGCTGTTCTTGACCAGCCGCGCCAAAAGCTTCAGCGGCTTCATGGTTGGATGCTCTGTGTTATGCGAGGGCTTGTTTTCGTCAATGACGGTTGTGGAGGTCTTGTCACTGAGCATGCCGCGCAGGAGCTCCCGCATCTCTTCCTTTTTGAGCTTGTTCACGTCGATGCGTGGATCCTCCATGACGGTTGCCTGCGTGCGGTCGTCAACGAAGTAATGGGATCCGCCGTCTGTCCAGCCATAGATGCAGGCCTCATGCTTCCACTGGTAATCCTGATGTCCCATCGTGAAGGCGTTTTTGTTCCAAATCAGCATTTGCCGAACACGTCCGAGCATGAAGGTACAGCTTTTTCGGAACGCGCCGCCTTCCGTCTCGGCATGCCAGATATAGAATGGCGCACCGGCTTTCATGCTGCTGTGCATGCATTGAAACGCCGCCGATAGGAACGCCTCGAACTTCTCCTCGGGCATATTGTCGTTCTGAATCGTGAGGCCGTTGCTGCCCTCATATGCCACATTGTAGGGCGGGTCCGTAATGACCAAATCCGCTTTGGCTCCATCCATGAGCAACGCAACATCCTCTGGGTTAGTTGCGTCGCCGCACACAAGCCGGTGCTGTCCAAGCAGCCACACATCGCCAAGCTTCGTGTAGGCCGGTGTATCCGCTGCTGCTGGAGGCTCATCTTCCACGATCTCCGACTGATCATCGAAAAGATCACTCATTTCCGATACATCGAAGCCGGTGAGCGTGAAATCGAAGCCGCTCTCGTTGATATCCTTCAGCAGCGCCGTCAACAGCGGCATGTCCCAGTCGCCGCTGATCTTATTGAGTGCAATATTGAGCGCCTTTTCCCGCGGCGTATCCAAGTCCAGCACCACGCAGTCGACCTCTGTATAGCCAAGGTGCATCAGAACCTTGAGCCGCTGGTGCCCGCCCACAACATTGCCTGTGCGCTTGTTCCAGATGATCGGCTCCACATAACCGAACTCCTCGACACTGCGCTTGAGCTTTTCAAACTCAGGATCGCCGGGCTTCAGGTCTTTGCGTGGGTTGTACCTGGCTGGGTGCAGCTCTCCCACGGCGATTTTCCGTATATCCATTTTTCCTCCGAAACGAAAAGCCGCACGCAGCGGCCCTCGCAGTATTGTCGTTACAGCAGTTCCTCTGTGGCATCCAGTGCCTTGCCAAGGTGCACCGTGTCGAAGCCAACATCATGGTATCCTTCCTCGATGATGCGGTAATACCGTTCGCTCGGCATCTGTGGTCTGCCATCGTTCATGATATATACCATGACCTTACGGAGCTTGCCGCGCAGTCGCATCGGGATGTACTCCTTGCGGTAGAGCGTGGGGTACCCTTCGTAGCGGTCGAGTGCGCGCTCGCACTCCGCGTCGATCAGCCAGATGGCGACCGGCACCGCCGCGCCTGCTTGGGGCACGATGGTCGCCACGTGCTGGAAGATCATCTGGTGCCCTTCCAGCATTGCCGTTCCAAACACCCTGGCAGTGGGGCATCGAAGCGCCATCTGGCGCAGGTTGAGGTTGCTGCCGTATGCCATGTAGAGCTTTGTCATTATGCCGCCCTCCTTCCGTTCCTGAAGGCGATGTCGCCGTCGAGGTTCTTGAGCAGGTGTTCTCTTGCAGTTTTGAACTCGTCACCGTTCAGCCCGAGGTGTATGAGCCATGTTCTGAAGGTGTATTTGGGGTTGTCCGTGATCGTCTCCTTGCGGCTGGCACTGCGCTGGGTCTTCGCTTGGTTGCTGATCGCCATGCACAGCTGTATGTATGCTTTGATCTTGCCCGCGTGGGTCGTGCTGTTGAAGCATCGGAACTCGACCGTGCCCTTTTGCCAGACGCTGTGCAGGTTGAGTGCGTGGTAGCGGCTGCTGTGGTAGTGCTCTCTTGCGCCGTCGCAGCCGTTGTACCAGATCCGCCGCAGCTGCGTCATGGTCTTTTCACCTCTTGTGTTGATCCTCTCGAGGAAGCGAGGGTCTACCTTTTTGCACCAGCGCTCGACGCGGCTTGTTTCCGTTCCGAGGGCTGCGAAGAGCAGGGTTTCCTTGCTTGCCATGATGTTCGCGAGGTTCTTTAGGCTTTGTGCCGTATGTGTGCTTGCGTCGATGTGGACGTGGATGCCGCAGCTGTTGTTTACCCGCATGCCTGCGTGCCTTAGCTGTCGTACCAGCTCCTGTACCGTCTCGATGTCGCTGTATTCGCAGATCGGGCTGACCATCTCGCATTTGTAGTCGTCGCCTGCGCTCGTGCCATCCTTCTTCTCTGAGCGGAGGCTTGCGTCGCTTACGATCTTCCAGCGTCTGCCGGTGCCGTCTTCGATCTCGTATGCGCTGTAGGTGCCGCCGACGTACCGTTCTGTGCTGCCCAGGCGCTTTGCGACCGCCTTTGCTGCGTCGTAGCGTGTGATGCCCGTGAACTCGATCTCGATGCCGAAGTGCTGCTGCCTCATGTCCATGCTCGTTGTCTCCTTGTCCCGCGGGCTCTTGTCCCTTTGCGGTAAGGACATTAAGCCGGAAAGAACAGCAAATATCCAGCGAAAAACGAACAGTTAGCAATTAGAACACATTTCATTTTGTGGCTAATTTAGGGCGTTTTCCAGTTGTTCGACCATATCCGTTTGCTCCCAAGCAAACTCGCTTCGGCCAAAGTGACCGCCGGTCGCTGTCACGGCAAAGCAGGGGCGTGTGAGGCCGAGCCTTTGAATGATGGCGGCAGGGCGCAGATCGAACACGGACAGCACAGCTTCTCGGATCCGGTCGTCACTGATTACGCCGGTGCCGAAGGAATCAACGTTCACGCTGGTGGGTTCTGCTTTTCCAATGGCATAGCTGAGTGCCACCTCACACTGATCCGCATATCCTGCAGCGACGATGTTGCAGGCGATGTACCGTGCCATGTATGCTCCGCTTCGGTCAACCTTGCTGGCATCCTTGCCGGAGAAGGCCCCGCCGCCATGGTGCGCGATGCCGCCATAGCTGTCCACCATAAGCTTTCGCCCGGTCAGCCCGGTGTCTGCTTCAAAGCCGCCAAGCACGAATCTTCCGCTTGGGTTGATCAGAATCTCCGTACCGCTCAGATCAAATTCGGACAACTCTGATTCAATCACCTCGTGCAGGATGCTGTCCCGAATTTTTTCGATATTCGCGGAAGCGCCATGCTGCGCCGAGATTACGATTGATGTGATCCTGTTGAACACACCATCCTCGTATTCGATGCTGACCTGCGCCTTACCATCCGGCATGAGCCCGGATATGCAGCCATTCGTGCGGCAGTCCTCCAGACGACGCGTAAGTCCCTGTGCAATGGCGATTGGCAGCGGCATGCGGCTAAAAGATTCGTTGGTGGCATACCCGTACATGATGCCCTGATCGCCTGCGCCTTGCTCCATGTCCGTGCCAACCGCCTGCGCGATATCGGGGCTTTGCTCGTGAATGAGCACCAGCACGCGGAGCTTGTCCACAGAGTATCCGACCTCGCTGATCACGGCCAATGCGATGCCGCGATAATCCACAAAGCCGCGGCAGCTGATTTCACCGGCGATTATTACGGTATCTGCAGTCAGCATGACCTCGCAGGCCACGTGGCTTGATGCATCCTGCCGCAGGCACTCATCCAGTATGCTGTCGGCAATCTGGTCTGCCATCTTGTCCGGATGTCCCGCCGTCACGCTCTCAGCCGTTAGAATTCTTTTCATGCGATTTGTCCTTTCCTGGTATCCTTTCCGCCTTTTTGCCCGTAAACTCCTCCCAGCGCTTCACCGCAAGGTCGCAGTATTCCGGTGACCGTTCCATGGCATAACAGACCCGCTCCGCCTGTTCGCAGGCGATGATGGTTGTTCCGCTGCCGGAGAAGGGCTCCAGCACAATGTCGCCTCGGTCGGCGTGCATTTTGATGCAGCGCCACGGGAGCTCGACGGGAAACATGGCCGGATGCTCCTTATTCGCTCTGACCGTTGTCATTTCCCAGATGCCGGCATAGCCCCAGTTCTTGCGCTCCTCCTTTGTAAGCCGCTTGACGAAGCGGAAGGAGTGACTGGCATATGCCGAGAGCCACACATACTCCTGATCGTTGTACTCCACGTCGCCGCTGCGGCTGAATGCCGAGATGTATTCGTACTGCTGCACGGGCTTGTTCGTGACCAGATGATAGGGCCCTATGCCAAAGTTCATCCCTTGCTTCTTCCAGATACGGATCCATAGAGGGCGAAAACCGCACTCTTTGAACAGCTCGGAGGAATAGAAGTTCGTAGGTTCAATGAACTGGGTGCCGGTGGCATACAGGTCGCCGAGGTTCCAGCACACGATTCCCGCGTACTTTGTCAGGTTCTGTATGACAGGCCGCATGGTCTTGAACCATGGCTCGATGCCCTGCGCCTCGTATTCCTTGCCCACTCCATACGGAGGGGAGGTGACTGCCATCTGTGCATGGCTGCCGTTCATGAGCTTTGCAAAGTCTGCTGCCAAGGTGGAGTCGCCGCACATGAGCCGATGGACACCCAGCTTCCAGATATCGCCCGTTTTCGTGACCGCGCCCTTTGCTGTAATATTGGCGTGCGCTTCGTCAACGTCAAATTCATCCTGCACCGCTTCCTTGGAGTAGAACGCGTTGAGCATCTCGTCGATCTCGGCCGCGTCGAAACCGGTGAGGGATACATCGAACTCGCTGCCGTCAAGCTCGGTCAAAAGCTCTGCCAGCTTATCCTTGTCCCATTCACCCTGAATCTTGTTCAATGCCACGTTCAATGCCTTTTCACGCTTTGCGTCGAGCTCGACAACAACGCAGTCCACCGCGGTTTCTCCCAAATCCCTGAGGACTGTTAAGCGCTGGTGGCCGCCTACCACATTGCCTGTGGTCTTGTTCCAGATGATCGGCTCCACACAGCCGAACTCGGTCATGCTGCGCTTGAGCTTTTCGTATTCTGCGTCACCGGGTTTCAAGGCCTTCCGTGGGTTATATGCTGCCGCCTGCAGCTTCTCAATCGCGATTCGTTCGATGTTCATTGATACCTCCGTTATGTCTTGCTCCCCAGTATGCGTTCCATCAGATCATCGTTTGGATTGCTGCCAAGCGGCGTTTCACAATTCTCCTTGACGATCTGATAGATCTGCAGCCACAGGATGTTTGCTTGCTTCAAAAAGCTCAGTCCCATCGAAACGTAGGGGCTTGCGATTGGCATCTGCGTGGTTGGGTGCTTTGCCAGCAGCCCGTACTGGTTGATGCCCTCCTCGCACTGCACCCAGCGCGTAACGTACAGTGCATACTGCTCGATGAGCTCCTTCTTCACCAGCTGCGCGCAGCCGCGCTCGTTCAGCCAGTTCCATGTGCTCTCGTAGATCTCCGGTGTAAGATTTTGATGCGAGTTCTTTGTGACCTGCTTGAGATATTCGGCGATGGGCGGCATATCGCAGCCTTCCAGCTTGCTCTGCTGCACGTCAAACTGCATCTTTGTCAGCGGTGCCTTGCCGGGGTTGCCGTCCGTCAGCTTCTCCGACAGCGCTTTCTTTTTGTGCCCTGCGCCCGGACGTGCTCCACCGTGACCATTGGCCATATCTGCCGCCTCCCTTCGCTTGAAAATGGTTGATTACGCGGAAAAACTTGAAAAGGCGGTCAATATACCTTCTTGATTTCCCGATTATTCGCGCGTGACCCCACGCCCGTCTATGATTCATCCTCGCTGGAGATTCAGATACCCCCACCCGATAGGGCAAGAGCAACTATCTTCCGAAGCGACTGCCTTCCAAAATAGATTTCGCGCTGTGGCAGCTCCAGCAAAGGCTTTGCAGGTTCTCCATGTCCAGCGCTTGGCCGCCCTGCTTGATCGGTATGATATGATCTACCATTGTTGCGGGCGTCAGCCGGTTTTGCCGCGCGCATTCCTCACACATGGGATTGAGGGCGAGCTTCTGCTTTCGCAGGCTTCGCCACCGAGCGGAGGCATAGAAGCTGCTGGCTGCCTTGTCCCGCTGCTGCGTGTTGTATTCATGATTGACCTGCTGCCGATGCTTGTCGCAGTACGCCTCCTCGCACAGTGCGCTGCACCCGGGATACCGGCAGGGCGTCTTTGGCTTTTGCGGCATACCATTCCCCTCTTCCTGAAGCATTTCACAATGCGTTCCTTGGCACAGAAAAGGCCTCCGAGTTTCTTCCTCGGAGGCCGGTCTGAAATTCTGGATTTCGTTAGTATAAAGATATCACACATCCATACTGTTTTTCTCTGTTGTTTACTGTTGTCTTTCGGGAATTTCGATATTTTTTAGTGCTGCTCGATGAATAGCAAAGAGCCAATCCATGCTGTATCCCATATCGACCGCTATCTGCTCCCACTTGTCGAAGTTGAGATAGCGCTTTTCCAATACCGTCTGGTACTCCGTATTCTCCACTGCCTTAATCACTGCAACGATCTCACGCTTTAGATCTACCAGCGCATCGATATCCGCATTGATCTCCTCCTCGAGCGCGAATATCTTCATAATGATATCCTCCATGCGGTGCACATTGGGGGAGGCCGCGCGGGGCATGTCCGATATGGTGGATGTGGCTTTTGTTGCGAGCTCGTGCAGCGCGTCCACCTGTGCGATCTTGCTGTTGATCCGCTGATCCAATCGAAACGCCTGCTCCAGATACGCCTTCGCCGTCATATGACCGCCTCCTTCAGCTTTTTGACCAGCAGCTTTCCATCAACCTTTGTAAGATGCCGGTACCATTCTGAGTGGAAGAACCGCTCGATATGGTTCGCACGTTCCTTTGCAGAGGCACTAATGGGATCTCTGCGGATTGTCCGCAGCGTCCGCTTGTAGTCCGCAGCCGCTTGTATCACGATGGCGTTTGCCAGGTTCTCATACGGGTCGCCGATTTGGTTCATGCTGTGCCTCCCTTTCTGCGTCCATGGCGCTGATCAGCGCCCGGGCATCTGTTACGCTTCGGACTACAAGCGCATAGCCGCCTGCCGCCTGTATTTGTGCGATCGTCGCTTCCTGCAGCTTGGTCGGCTTGTTCCTGCCGACCTTCGCCTCAAATGCCACGAACAATCCCTTGTAGCAAAGGATGATGTCGGGAATTCCCGCCGTACCGTATTGCCCGCCGTGCTCCTTCCAAAAGAAGCACTCCGGCAGCGTGGCAAGGTATTTGCGAATTTCCTGTATCAGCTGTTTTTCACTCATCACTGTTTCCCCCTGAAACCCTCTTCTAAAGAAAAAGCCATAAAAGAGGGTACTTGCTGTTTACTTAGGTTCTGACTCTTACTTACTCTTTTTCCTATAAAGTCGCGTATGAAAAAATAAAATAGGAGAAAAGGGAAAATGGCCTCTGGATCAGTCAGTTCATCAGTATTCATAATCTGGACGCCTCCCCGCGAAGCACAAAGCCATGCCACTCAATGGCCCCGTTCGCGCTGCTGTTCTTCTTAACATAGCCCCGCTCGATGAGCTTCTGGCTGAACGGCCTTTGCGACAGCGTGTATTCGCCGTTCTCCCTGCACCATTCGTCATACTTGGCACGCAGCAGCTTGTTTGACACGCGTCCGCTTTCACGCGCATCGCAGCATTCGAAGAAGAACGTGGCAAACGAGTCCATTTCGTCCTTGTATTCCCGAGTCGCCTCTGTCACAAAGTCCGGCATCGTTAAGCCCTCCTGCTGCCAAAGAAGGCAGCCCTGTACAGCCCACGCCAATATCCCGGGCAGCTCGGTTGCCGCGATCCGTGCCGGAAAGTTCTTGTCCCGTTCCTGCTCCGTGAAGGTGCTCGAAAACGGAATGAGCTTGATCCTGCGCCAGATGGAGTTGGTGGTGTCACGGATAATCGGCTTATGGTTGACCGCAAGAAACACCTTGAACTGTGGCGCATATTCAAAGAACTCGCCGTACAGAAAGCGCGTCACCAGCTTATCTCCACCCGTCATGGACTTGATGAGCGCTTCGGCCATGCGTTTGCCCTCTTCCATTTCTATCGCTGCAACGAACCTTGCGCCCTTGAGCCTTGCGATGTCGTTGCTGACTGCATCGTTCTTTTTCTGCATGAAGGTGTCCGCAGGCGTTGTCTGCGCATAGCCGCCAAGCATATCGGCAAACACGTTCAAAAGTGTCGATTTGCCGTTGCTGCCGGTGCCGTAGAGTATGAAGATCGCCTGCTCGGAGGTGTCGCCGGTCAGCGCATAGCCGAGGGCCTTCTGAATGTACCGCTGCATGTTCTTGTCGCCCTTTGTGACCTTGCAAAGCAACTGCATCCAAAGCGGTATGGCGCAGGCCGTGTCCATGTGCGCTCTGCAGAGTTTGGTAATGAAGTCCTTCGGGTTATGCGCCTGCAGCTTGCCCGTTTTCAGATTGATGGTGCCGCTTTCGCAGTTCAACAGCCACACATCCCGATCCAGATCCTCGCTGCGAATCGCAATATCGGGCATTCCGCAGGCAATCTCTAAAAGCGCCCGCAGCTTCCCGCTGGATTCGGATTTCAACGAATGCTGCACCATTGCCTTGCGCTTATCACCCTCGGGGAGCAGATCGGCTTCGTGTATAATACTGCGAACGCACTCTATCGCGTAGGTAATGATCTTTCCCGTGTCATCCTGCACCCAGTACTTGCCGTTCCAGATAAACCACTTCTTGTAGATGCTGCAGTACTTGATGCAGTCCTTGAACATTGCGGCAAAGCGCTCGGCATTGCCAACGTCGGTCAGCTTATAGCCTGCCGCGTCATCCTCGGGCTGATAGCGCGTGATGCTTTTGGCGATTGCTGTCACGGTATCCGCGTCAAGCGGCGGCTCCAGACGATCGGTGTTCTCTGCACGAAGCGCAGCAAGGATGCCTTCCTCGCCAATGCCCTTGCGCCGCAGACTCCCTGCAAGCGAGGTAAGGTGGTTGTTCCTGCCGCCTTCCTTGATCTTCCTGCGGGGTGCTGCGTCCTCAGCCTTCTTTTTGACGGTCATCTTGGTGCCGACCTTACGGATCTCATCGATCAGCCATCGCGGCATATCCGCTGCCGTCCTGTCAAAGGGCGAGTGTCCATCGTCCCATGCGTAGCGACGCCCGCTTTGGTGCATGCTGGGAGCTGCGACAATCATGCCGCCCTGCGTGCGCACGTCGAGACCATCACGAAAGCCGACTGCGTTTTTCAGACAAAGCTCCTCGGTATAGCGGAACAAATAGTGCTTTCCGCCGCCGCCCGTTGTGGCCGTGACCGTTTCCGGCAGTGTGCCGAATTCTTCGATCAGCGCCGCGAGGCTTTCCTCGCCGCCGTGGCGCGTATCCACGTCAAGCGTAACAAGTCCGCTTCTTTCGCCCATGGGGATGCCAATGTTGGCCTGCGGCGTTTTCGACCACCAGTCCGTGATCTTGGCCGTATCGGTGGTCGCTTCCTCACACCAGCCCTTGATGCGCGGGTGCTTGCCCTTGGCTTGGCACATTGCGCCCAGCCTGCACGAGCAGGTGCCATCCTGCTTGATCCAGTGCAGCGGGAACACGGGAATGCCTGCCGCTGCATATTTCAAAGCCTCATCGATCAGCTTCATACGATTTCCTCCATATCCTCGGTAAAGTACCGAACTTGCTTATTTAGCCGCTTTGCCTCATGCATTTCCTGTTCCATGCCCGAGGACAATTCGCTGCCAAAGCACCAGACCTCCTCGCAGCTCATCATCAGCGCAAGCCCGAACAGCAAGCCAAGCTCCCGCTCCGCGGGATCAGTGTCATTCAGCATCTGCGGATACAAAAGGTGACTTGCAACGGGGATTCTCTGCTGTTCGATTGCAAATCTGCAAAAACGGATCACCGCAGCTGTATTTGCTTCGATGTCCCCGGCGTATCTGGACACCATATACACCTTCGGCCGGTGCTTGATCTCAAACCGCCGCGCCCATTTCTGCCGTTCTGCCTGCTCGTATTCCTTCATGACCTTTGAAAGCGCCTTGCCCGCTGTGGGGTCATAATACTTTTCACCATTCCTATACAGCATCGCAAGCATCCTCCAGTTCATAGAGCTGTCCAAAGCAGCTGCCGTGTTCGCCCTCGGCCACAATGGGAACATCGAAGCGGTCAAAGGGCTTGCGCTCCATCGCTTTGCGGATGAGCTGTATTGCTTCCTGCTCATGGCCGTCGTCCACCTCGAACAGCAGCTCATCGTGTATCTGCAGTATGGGGCGAATGTACGGCTTGTCCTTTAGGAGTGCAATCAGTTCCCCCATAGCAAGCTTCAGGATTTCCGCTGCCGTGCCCTGTATCGGGGTGTTCAGCGCACAGCGCTCCGCAAAGCTGCGCTTGCTCCAATCCTGCCTGTCGTTGATATTGGGCAGATACCTGCGCCTGCCGAACGCCGTTTCGCTGCAGCCATTCATGCGCGCTTCCCGTATGGTGCGCTGCTGCCACTCCACAAGCCCAGGATAGCCGGTCTTGAGGTTTGAGATGATTTCTTCGCAGTCGCTGAGCGACTTATCCAGTCCCGCCTTGAACTTCAGTGTCCGCTGCAGACCCCGGGGGAACAACCCGTAGAAGGTGCCGAAATTCACGTTCTTTGCAATCGTGCGGCGCTCCTTGTAATCGGGATTCTCCTTGCAATTCGCCTCAGAAACAGGAATGTTGAAGATGACAGCGGTCGTTGATGCGTGGATGTCGCCGCCGCCAAGGTAGGTTTCCAGCATCCGTTCATCCCTGCAATAGAACGCGCCGACCCGAAGCTCAATCTGTGAGAAGTCAAAATCGAGAAAGCTGCTGCCGCTCTTTGCCACGACGAAGCTTCGGACGCCGATCGGGTCGCTGCCCTTTCTCGGCATGTTTTGCAGGTTGGGCCTTCTTGAAGCAAACCGTCCCGTGTCCGTGCCCATCGGCATGAGGTCAGGATGGATCCTGCCGGTCGCCGTGTTGATGTACTTTTGATAGCCGTCGATGTAGGTACTCTTGATCTTCGCCCACTTGCGGAACTCCTGCATCGTTTCAAGGAGCGATACGAGCGCGGGGCGCTTTTGCCTGCAATAGCCGATCAGCAGCTGGATCGCTTCATCGTCCGCCGCGTCCCGGAATCGGGCCGTCGTTTTCAGAACGGGCAGACCGGTTGTTTTGTACAGGTATTCCTTGAAGCCTCTCGTGCCGCAGTTCTCTCCAATATCCACGTCCCCGACAACATCGAGGATCCGTTCCCGAAGCTCGGTGAGCTTTGCCTCTGCTTCCGCCTTCTTTAGCGCCATGCGGGCAGCATCGACGCCGACACCGTTGTACTTCATGAGTCCCGTGTATACCGCCGTGGGGCTCTCAATGCGCTCACAGATGAAGCGGTGCTTCGGGATGTTCTGTTCAAACCAGTCGTTGAACGTCCCATACAGCTGCAGCGCATAATCGCTGTCGGCGCAGGCATAGCGGCATGTCGCAAAGTCATCCGGGTCGAGCTCATCAAAGTATCGTCCCTGTACCACCGATTCAAAGGTTGGCAGCTCAACGCCGTAGAGGTAGGGGACCAGCGTCTTGAGTCCGCTGTCGTGCAGATCGCGGAAGGCGCTGTCGTCCTTTAGCGTGAGCTGCGCTGCCGCGATCGTGTCATACACGGGCTCTTGCATGACGATCCCGTGCTTGTACAGGAACATCGCCTCGAACGAAAGGTTATGGGCGACCTTCACGACGCTGTGGTTATGGAACACACGCCCGGTCAAATAACGCATGACAGCATCCACGTCTGCGTTGCTGCCGATGCGATGCCGAAGGGGGATATACCTTGCCGTGCCCGCCGCCGTGGAAAGGGAAATGCCGGTGATGTCTGACTTGTGCGCATCCAGCGCAGCGAACTCCTCTTTTCGGTATTTGTCCGCAGCCGATGTTTCAAAGTCGAATGCGATCAGCTGCGCATCTCCGATATATGCGTCGAGATCAGCGACGCTTCTGATTGTTTGATAATCCATACTTCCTCCAAATTTGTGGGGAGGGCGACGGGGCGCCGCCCTCCGGGATTGGTCTTTTACTCCGCGTCGGTAATGGCCACATGCCCGGCATATGCCTTCACCTGTTCGCTCATGGAGTGGATACTTGCCTGCTCCTCGGGCGTGAGCGGACGCGCCACGCTGCACACAACCTGCGAGAATGCGATGCCGGTGCTGTTCTGCGCCTTTTGCAGCGAGAAGCGCGTGACCACCTGATTGGTCTTTTTGCCCTTTTGCAGCAGGCGGGTCACATACTTCGTGAATTCCTTCAGCGAGCCGGTCGGCACCGTCAGAATGACGGGCAGAAGCTCATTTTCCCTGAGCAGGTACACACGGCGCTTCTGCTTGCAAGCCATACCGCCGTTCTCGCCGCTGCCGAACTTGGCAAACGGGCAGGCCTTGCAGTCCCTGCACTCGCCGGTGGTCGCATCGATACCGACATGACCGTCCATGCTGGCGCACTCGGGGGGCTGGCTGCCGCCGTTGAACTTCTCCGTGTAGAAGCTAAAGATCGGATGGTGATAGAGGATCACAGCGTTGAAGTCCTTTGCCATATCGGGGCTCGATGGATCGTCTCCGGGCACCTCGTAGCTGATGCCGCCGCCTGCGGGGATACGGATTCTGTCGAATGTGGGCGTGAGGCCGTCCATTTCCTCGCTGAACAGGTCGGAAAGGTTGATGCTCTCGGTGAGATAGCCGGTGTTTTCGATGGCTGCGATGTCTTTGCTTGTCATATTGATCAATCTCCTTTTCGTTATTTCGATTTGGTCATGCGGATCGAGGGCTTTTCGGCAATGCGCACAAGGCCGTCAAGCCATTCAGGAAGCGAATCGTCATTGTTCGCTTTGAGTTCCTTGAGGGTTGCCTGCAGCGTTAAGCTGTTGATGGTGAACAGATGCTCAAACCCGTGCTGCTTCATTTCTGCGTACAGCTGTTCCTTCGCTTCGGGTACTGCCGCAGGGAACTCCCGAATCACAAGGCTGAAGCTGCGGTCGCCGCGCTTAAAGCCGGTGCATTCCTCCTGCGTCATGGTTTCAATGAGCGCGTCCTCGATCAAAGTGATGTCGCCGTTTGCCGCTTTGAGCTCGTCCTCGAGCTGCGCCTTGCGGTCACGCGCTGCCTTGAGCTTGTCCGCAAGAGTGAGCATGTAGGTTTCTGCCATATCGTTATCCTCCAATGAGTTGTTTGTAGTCATCGACGAGCAGGCTGGCTACGTTCGCTTTCTTTTTGAGCGCTGCCATGACCGTTTCATCGATCGTGTCCTTGCAGACGAGGTGGATATATACGCCGCGCTTCGTCTGTCCGATCCTGCGGATTCGCGCCCGCGACTGTTCATAGTTCGCAAAGCTAAAATCCAGTGAGTAGTAAACGCATACGCTGGCGGCTGTGAGCGTTAAGCCCATGCCGGTCGTTTGCAGCTGGCCGATGAACACGCGTGTATCGGGATCTGTCTGGAAGCGCTCCACCTGCTCGGCGCGATCCGTTACGTCGCCCTTGATCAGCGCGTATCCGATGCCCTTTTTTCGGAGCATGGCGCTGATGGCGTCGATCTCGGGAACGAATCTGGCGAACACGACAAGCTTCTTACCTTCGTCCATGCAGCTGTCTATGATGTCTTCGAGCGCTTCCAGCTTTGCATGGCTGACAGCCTCTACAATTCCATTGGTATCGTCACGGATGAAACCGCCGGTTACCTGTGACAGCCGCAGCAATCGCGTCAGTACGTTCCTTGCAAGCACCTCGCCGCCCATGAGCTCTGCATAGCTTTCTTTGTCGATGCCGTCGTAGATCTGCTGTGCTTTGCGCTCCAGCTTGATGGGACGGATCTCCTCCACAAACTCCGGGAGCTCGACCGCTTCATCAATGCGGATGCGGTACGCGATGCTGTGCGCCTTTTCAACCAGCTCGTTCAGATGCTTGTACCCAACGATTTGGTGATTCTGGAAACCGCCGAGAATCGCATACTTGCCGCGGAAGCTGTAGAAGCTGCCGCCGAAGATGCTTTCGTCCAGGAACTTGTACTGGCTGAAGAAGTCCAGCGGGCTGTTTGTGATCGGTGTGCCCGTCAGGATCAGATTGAAACGGCTGAGCCGACCAAGCCGGTGCAGCGCCTTCGAACATTTCGCCTGCGGGTTCTTGATTTTACTTGATTCATCGCAGACGATGAGCTCCGGCTCCCAGCGCACGATTTCGCTTTCCAGGCGCCAGCAGCTTTCGTAGTTCACGATCACCACCTGCAGACCGCTGCCGTTCATGTGCCGAATCGTATCTGCCTTCTTGCCGCTGTCGCCGTCGAGCACCGCCGCCGTATAGGGATATGCAGCAAATTTCTCGAACTCCTGCTCCCAGACAGTCACGATGGATTTGGGTGATACCACCAGCATCCGAGAGATGCTGCCGTTTTCGAACAGCGTTCCTGCCACCGCAATCGTGGTGATCGTCTTACCCGTTCCTTGGGTCAGCCCATATCCATCAGGAATGCTGCTCCTTTAGATATGGTCATTGGTCATCACCTCACTTCGCTTGTGGCCAAAGCCGTGTCTCTTACAGTGTTCGGACTGCGAAGGCAGCACCTCGAGGTTACATGGATCGTTGTTCCGCTTGTTCCCGTCGGTGTGATGCACGACCTCTCCCGGAGCTAATGCTCTTTCCAACATTGCTTCCGCGATTACGCGGTGTTCGGCTCTTCCGTAGAACACGCGGTACGTTTTTCCCTCGCCGCGGTTCGTCTTCGCTTTGTGCTGATTCATGCGATTCTGAATCGTTCCGCCTCGCTTGTTCAGCGGGTTTTCCGTTCTGTTGTATGCAGCAAATCGTCTTGCGTTCCATGACCTTAGGTGCTCCATGCAGCAGAAGTTGTGTGCTCTCGGCTTGCTCCGTTCTATTGCCTTGCCGCATTCATTACAGTTGACAATCATGCGATTCCTCCTGCAATGCCAAACGTCCTGAGTGCATGATTGTATGCCTTCACCTGGTGCTGATATGGTGTCGCTTTGATGGGCATTGGGACCAATGGGACTTCGTCCGCCGCCGTTTCCTGCTGAATTTCGCTGCACAGTTCTCCGCTGAGGCTTACTCCAAGCAATCGCAGCAGCGCTGCAGTATCGGGGGAGTAGGGGACTACCCACGCCTTGTCGTCCGCATCGTAGAACCTGCCGTCAATCTCCTTGATGCTTTCCTTGATCCTGAATGCGTCGTAAACCCGAATCTGATTGCCTTCTCTAATTGCGTTCATCTCTTTTGTTCCTTCGTTTTTGGTTTGGCGAAGGATGCCAGGATGCTCTGCATGAGCTGTTGCTTGTCCGGCTGCAGTCCGTCCATGAGCTCTAAAAGCAATGCCTCCTGATCAGCGCGCAGGTAACGGCGGCCAACGTACCAGCCGTCCATGACACGGATTCCGCCGGCGCCGCCCTGTACTGTGAAAATTGGTGCGGAGCATGACAGCATTTCGATGTCGTATCGAATCGTGCGTTTGCTTACGCCAAATTGGAAAGCGAGCTCTTCAACGGTCGTTTGCCGTTTGTCGCTCAATGCTTCCAGTATTTCTTGTCTGCGTATCAACGCACTCTGCACGCTCTGCACCTCCTTTCGTCCTTCGTTGGATAGAGCTTAAAAAACGTACTGGCAACCTAATTGCCACTTCAAAAAACTTCTGCCGTTTTTTTGAAAAAGAAAAAGGCCACCGGCGTAGGTAGACTTCTTGCGAAATCTATCTGCCGGTGGCCTCTCATGTACTGTCTCTGGTTAAACCAACCGTTGTGTTCGGATGCCGACCTGATAGGGATTTACCCTGGGCTCTGTTTCAGCCCGACCATACCGTCGTGACACCGCTTATTCTATTGTCCTTCTATCCGTTTATTCGGGCCTGTCCCACTGGTGCGTATATATCAACGCGGTCATGCCTGCGTCCCATTTGCTTGAGCACCATGTTTACACCGCATATGCTGCATTGGAGCTTTACCGTTCCATCGCTGTTCTTATAGCCGCAAACAATGTCGCCGCAGTTAGGGCAGTGCATGGTGGTCGCTTTCCATGTAGTTTCAATGTCATCCGGTTCCATCATTCATTCGTGCCGCCCTACAAGAAAGCGGGTTGCTCCTTCTCTTAGTAAGTATCTTGTGACACGACGGTCACTGGGATTCGATTTTTGTCCGCAAAGGACTTCTTTTTGTCGTTTCGCTGCGGAGGGCTCAACAATTTCGTCAGCGGGAACGGAATAAGTCGCCAATTCACGTATTTCGACATGTCCACCGCATTCCCGCAGTGCTCACATTCCATCAAGCCGTTTGTTTCCTCAAGGTACAGCTGCTTGTTTGCTGTGCCACAGATGGGGCATTTGACGTCGTATGCTTTCATATCATGCTGCTCCCTTCGCGTCACGCCAAATCCTTGAGCACCTTTACCGCTACCCCCTGAATGACGCAATCCGGAACGAAGATATCCGCCATTGATTCGTTCTCCGGGTGAAGCCGTACTCTGCGATTCTCTGGCTCGGGGTAGTAGCGCTTGAGCGTTGCCTCTTCGTTGTCTATGAGTGCAACCACGGTCTGCCCCGGGTCAGCGCTCGACTGCTGCCGGATGAGCACGAGGTCGCCGCTTTCAATGTTGGCATCGATCATGGAGTCACCATCAGCGCGAAGAAGGAAGAAGTTGCCCTGACCAAACAACGCGATAGGCAAACGAACATACTCTTCGATGTTCTCTTCTGCGAATTTAGGAATTCCGCAGGCCACCGCGCCCAGCAAGGGCACCTTGACCGTTTCGTTCCTTGTGATCTGCGCTTCCCTTGTATTGATCCTGCGCGGGCCTTCGTAATCGATCGTGCCCTTTTCTCGCATGAAGGAAAGATAACGCGAAACCGTTGATCGGGATATTCCGAGTGCTGCTTCAATCTCGCGGATAGAAGGGGATGCCCCATTTGCCTCCCTGTAACCATCTATGTACTGCTCCAGCCTCTCGAAATAGCTCTCATTTTTGGTTCTCACATAACCTCCTCCTTTCTAAATGGGACTTACGTCCCGTTTATGCGATTATTATAGCCTGCGTTTAGAAGCACGTCAATCCCCATTTGAGTGTCAAAGCGTTCCTGTCACTTTTTCAGTACAGTTAGCACTGCGGGCATAGAAAAGAGGCTTTCCCAAATTGTGGGGGGAAGCCTCCATTACGGTATATATGATGAAAAGTTGCCCCATGTCCTCACATCTGCAAGGGGTCACGGTTATAATTGTACGGTTATTTTATAATCATCTTTATGCTTCTGAATCTCGCAGGCTTTATCAACGTACTTTTGTGGATTATTCCAAAAGTCGTCCCAAGTTACATAGTAAATATAGCTGGAATCACCGTGATAAATGATAGATCCCTTGCTACTGCATCGTTCTGAATCCGGTGTTTTAATTTCAATGTGTTCTCCCTTAGAATCTTAAACAACCAACCTATGCTGTACATCGTGCAATTTGAACCACAAAGTGTACATTTGCTCAAGAAATATGAGTAGCTTCCGTTTTGGTCTGGCAGAACCACAGCTAACATAGCGTTGGTACTACTAGTGATAGAATCCCCCTTGCTATTCGTCCTAGACTGCTCTCGAAGTGAATACGAAATCTCCTGTGGAATCCACTGAAACTTTTGCTCCCGGCATGCATCCTGCATGTTCGGGGAGAGCATTACTATAGTTACAGTACTATCGTAAATCCGATCATACAGTTTGTCTCGAATGGTCGAATCACTTTGCTGCGACAAATCCTCGCCGTCGCTCTCACCCTTATAAATGTGATCGGAGTTTTGTTTGAAGAATTCTTCCATAAGATCGACATACGATCGCACTGTGTCTTGATGCCTATACTGCGAATTCGAGCTCGATAATTGCTTCACGTCAGAATCTGCGTATTTGTACGAGATGAAAATCTTCCTGCCCATTTATCTACCTCCTGAGTTTAATGATTGTGGGGCTATTGCTCGTGCATCAGCCAAATGAATACCGCGACGATCGCAACAATGCACACAAGGTAAAACAGCCACTCCGTAACGGAAAACAAGCATTTAACGAAAGCGGTCTTTTTTCCCGTTACTTCGCTGATATCCATATCAAATAGCATTGACTCGTGCGCAGTAACCCGTTTGTATAGTTCTCGGTATTTCCGCTCTTTCTGGAGATAGCATGAGTCGAGAAACCAAAAGGCGATGATTGGAACAATAGCAACAAGCGCAAACTTTCTTTCTGTGCCAGCTGCAGAAAAAGCACATAGTGCTACTAGCAGAGTCATCGCCCATCCCTTGAGCGCGAAAGAGTTCTGCCCCATGCGCGCGATTATAGATTCGATCATCTCGAGATGCTTCATTTCCATTTCCGAGTAATCTTGTTTCGACATCGTATCCTCCATTGCAGCATTCTTCATCAACTACATAAAATCCGTAATCTGAGGGACTCCACTTTCCTGGATTTTGCATCCCATATCCTCTAGCACCAAGAGAATGATCCTGCGGGAATATGCACGTGGAGTATCCACAGTGTTATTATCGTCGCTTCCAATGAGCCATCAGAGTTGAAAGAACTATAAGGCGATATCATTACTTGAAGTAATGACGCGAATATTTCGATAAATATAATCATCTTCGAAATTAGGCACTACTTGTTTCCATAAATGCCTCCTCCGAGCGTTTTGCTCTAAATACTATTACTCCAAGCTACATCCATACTGTTGAATCGTCTGTTCTGATCCCTTATCCGCAACCGCTTTGCCCATCGCTTCTTCAATCGCAGCGAGTAACTTCTTTGCGCGATCGATAAAGTAAGCATCGAAATCGTCATGAATGAATGCATCATAGTTCACAAGATGCGATTCGACGCGCGTCCGCAGCTGATCCTCCGTGATTTGAGCTTTCTGAATGATTCTTTTGCTGTACATACTGGGGGCTTCTCCGCCGATGGCACGATTTGAATCCGGTAATAATGGCGTTTTATTGATAATCGAATTCCATTTGTCTTTCGGATAGCCCATTTTGATACAATACGCCTCAGGAAAGATATGGTGGATATCCGGCGAATCATCCATGCTTTTCACGATATCCATCGTTGTCCCCTTATAAAAGTCTCTGCAGCTTTCTCTGTAGACAAGCGCCATGATGCCCTTATACGCCGCGCTCAATCTAGTGGTGAGCGATAGCAGACGTGTAGCGGAAAAGAATGCCGCATTGATTGTGCGATTGGCGCTTGCTTCTCCTTTGATTGCAGATACAACGTCTTCAATGTCGTTCGCGTATCTGGTTTCATTTGCGCCGCCATACATTTCGCCCAAAATACCGCACCAAAACCATTGTGAAAGAATGGCTTGCGTCTGTGGCTTATTAAACTCAGCTTTGCCAATAAATGCGCATATTGCCGATAGCGGTATAAGCTGAGTGGGATATGGCAAATCCCTTTGTCTAAACACATACTGACTGAACAGGAATTTTCGTGCCAGCTTGTATCCTTCGAGCAACGCATTTTTGTTCGCCTGATAATCCTCGAAAGAAAGTGATAGCACATCTTTCTTCTTACAGGACGTTGCTCCTTGCTCACGATAACTGGTGTAAAGCGTAATGGCCGTGAGAAATGCAGTCTCATCAATACTGTCCATTACATCGGTGTTAAGTGGTTCACCCTTGCCACGGATGCTGTCTCTGCATCTCTCCCAGTCTTTTCGCAGATCAAATTCATAGGTGGCAAAGGTCGCTGTAACGAGCTCGAAAACAGTAAGCGCCACACCGCCTGTGTTGACATTCTCAAACACCTTGCATACCGCTTCTCGCGGAGTAGTTCTATCAAGTGTGATTACCGGGAGCTTGTAGCCAGTTATAGTGTCCAAAACCTCACTACGGAAGCGTTTATACCGTTCCTTGTATTCTTTTGTATTGTCATGATAATCCTTGTATCCGTCCGCCCAGTCCTCACGCGCATTGCTGTCAAAGATGATATTTATCGGGAACATTTCATGCTCGTATTCCAATTCTCGTGTTGACAAATCCAAAACAATATCCCTATCAAAATTTGTCTTGACGCGGCGATCGCTTGGGATAGAGAGAATTGCGTCATAGCGATCTGCTGTGTCGTCTAAGCAAATCTGCATGTCCAGATAGTAAAACCGCTGGATATTCTTACCTTTATCCGTCTTTGTATCAACGGGTTCGGGTGAGCATGTCGCGCGGAACATCGATGTAAGACGTTGCTGCCCATCAAGCACAAGAAATTCCGGAACAACGCCAATCTTCTTTACACCCTCTATTGTACGATATTTGAAGCGAATCGCTTCACTTCCATACTGCAGCCGCATGATCGCACCCATCGGGTACCCTTGCGACAAGCTTGCCAAGATACCGCGAATGCGGTTATCATCCCATGTCCAGCTACGCTGGAATTCGGGAAGCTGCATTTTCCCTTTCTCGACCTCATCGAGCAGGGATTTTAGCTCAGTATCTAATGAATATGGTGCGATTACGATCGGCATATGAAATCCTCCCAGTTCTTATTAAGTTATTACTCATGCGCCAATTGCCTTTCATAATTTTTCAGCGGCACTCCTTCTGCGGTTTTCCATTCCGTCAGTCCGTTTACATGGCCGCCAATAACAAATGCGGCAGCGTATGATGGACTCCTAAACAAGATGTCCTCCTGTAAAACATTCTTTTCATCAATTTTTGCTGCTTCACGAGCCTTTTTTATACCAGATGGAATGCTCTGAGAGTCAATCCTTTCCACTTGGCTTCCAGCTAGTACTACAAAGCCCTCGCTTGTCTGTTTGCAGCTTGCTTCGATTGTGCTTCCGCTTTTATGACTTTTCCTTTTCAAGAACAACAACAGTTCGCGGACTGTTGTTTCATCATTGCTCTTTAGAGGAGCAACAGGTGCAACAAACGGCTCGAAAACCTTATGCCCAAGCGCGCCCATGACAATGCGTGCATAATCGACGAACTCTTCAAGTTCGCTTTCTTTTTCCTCTGTGATGTTCCCGTGCGTCGGGTCGTTGCCGTTTTGCACATCGTAACGCTTGGCGGCAAGCGCAAGCCCGCAGAAGCGGTTTTCAAGGTAGCTTATCTCTGTCGGGCCAAAGGAGTTATTTGACGTGGTGAACACAACGGCTTCTGTCCAGTAATCCTTATCGGGGTTGCGCTTGTGCTCCAGCAAACGGTAGAGAAGCCCCTCGCCGTTCTTTCGAGCGCCGGCTTGTCCGACATAAACAACATTATTGCCTGTCTGGTCAGATGTACCGAAAAGAAAGTATATTCCGCTTTGCTTCAGATCGTCTCGTTCCTTACACAGGTCTAAGGCCGTGCGCGGTATCTTGTATGCAACGCCCGTCCAGTTGGCAAGAGTACATTTGATGCGCCCGCTTGGCTCACCGTCCATCAAAAATAGGTTTATACTTTTTCCTCGTGTCGCCATATCTTCTCCTCCTTAATTATCCGACCACATCTCACACTGTCCAATGACTGTAGCAATGGCGTCTTCCATGCCTTCAGGCGGATACTTGTACTTTTTGAGCAGTTTTTTTACCATACGGCGCATCCCGGCGCGGGCGGATTCCTTCTTCTGCCAATCGATTGTGCGGCTCTTGCGCAGAAGACCTGTCAGCTCAGTATCTAATGAATATGGTGCAATTACGATCGGCATATGAAATCCTCTCAGTTCCTTTGTTATATGTTATTGCCGCCACGCTTTGTTGACAGAAATCCTCCATCAAACGCATTCGGAAATTGGAACTTCTTTTCTGCTTTTCCGAACGCAACGGTAATCTGCCCGCTCTTTATCTCCACAACGGTGCCCTCGCCGAATTTCGTGTGATAGACGCTGCTTCCTACAACAACGCCTGAGACATCGACCGACGGTTTGGTTGTTTCAACCGGTTTTGCAGGCGCAGGCGTTGTCGGATGCGGCACACCATATTGCGCCGTAACCAAGCCCGAACGTGGCGCCTGCTTCTCCACCGGAATCGAATATGTAACAACATCGGCGTTCTTTTTGACGGGTTCCTTCTTGGGCAATTCAACCGGCTCTTCCGGCTCCTCATCATCCGGCTCAAACACGTACGGCGAATCAGGAATATCGTCATCCGCCTGCGCCGCTGCATCCATCGTAGATTGTTGATTGGTAAACAGCGCTTCGTACTCCGACCGCTTCACCACGGTATCCCACAGGCCGACGTCCTCGCCTTCGTGACGATCGACGCCGGTGTACGACAGACTGGAATCCTCGTAGCGCTTGAATTTGTAGATCGCATCGTTCATCAGATTCGCGTTAAAAACGCCGAGTGAACAAAGAAGATCGAAATCGCGCACGTCAAGACCGGTAACCTTCTTGAACAGCGACGGTTCCAGTTGGGTGATAACATCCTTCAGGCTGCGTTCGCGGTAATCGGTCAAATACATGAAGATCGGAATGCGCGTAGCAAATTTGATCAGCTTCTCTTGAATCTGCTTACGCATGGACTTGTATTCCTTTTCCTCGTCCGAAAGCTCCTTCTTTTCTTTATCTGTCAGCTTTCCTTTGGCTTCCTTCTTCGCCTGCTTAACCGATTCCGATTTATTAATGATCGTCTCGATATCGCTGTTAAGGGAACGGAATCCTTCAATACGCATGAGCGCGTCCATCGCTTCCTTGTTCGCCATGAGCCTTTGCAGGGTTTCGTTATCCACATTCACAAGCAGTGCAGACTCCCAACGCTTTGCAAGCAGCGTTGCGCTTGTCCCTGCCATAGCGATATCGAGGATATCCTGCGCACTGATCTGCGTCATTTTTGCGCCGTCATATGCAAGAACCGGCAGGAAACTGATAAACTCCGCCACCGCCTTCTCGGGATTACTTTCCTGCACGTTGAGCTGACAGCTATAACTTGCAAGCTGTTTCAATGCACGATCCAGCGCAAAGTCGAATACATAGCACTCGTGCTTCATGATCTCTTTGGCGCCATTGCCTGTGGTGATTTCCCATGGCGACTGCACACGGAATGCTGCTTGGAAGTATGTTTCGGGGCTCTTGAGGTTTCGCAGCATGAAGATGCCCGTCCATGGCCGCACGGTGACACCCGTCGTCAGCTTGCCGCAGGAGAGCGTAATCGTTTTTGTCCGCAAAGGATCACCCATGCTCTTTTGCACCGGCTCCAGCGCGTCAACGCCAATACCCGCTTGCGAACCCGCGCAGATGTTGATGGTATAGTCGTGATAAAACGCGTTCTGCCGCTGCTGCAACAGATTGTACATGGCAAAGCAGCTTGCTACGTTCGGCAAAAACCAGAACGTATGCGACAGTACGTTGAGCAAGCGTGTATCGGAGAACGGCATCGGCGGGCGCTTGTCCTGCCCGAGACGCATGTCGTCAAGACTGGCAGGTAGATAGGACCCTCGAATCAAATCAAGCCACTTCTGCACCTCGTTTTCGAAAACGAAATGCGCATCTTTTCCTTTGCCCTTTGCAGAGAAAAAGATGTTCAGATCGAATTCGTTGAACTCGCCCTGCATGGCGATCTGCCGTATGCTGTCGGGGATGCGGTACGTCATCATGACCATACGAGGCAGAGGCGCATACGGGTTATCCGCACCCGTCCAGTTCTCTTTGGCTCTCTGCTCGTCGGAATACGTCCAGTTATAAATCTGGTCTTCTATGAATTCGCCGCTGTTGATCGCACGGAAGGGCGTGCCGGAAAGAAAAAGGTAATGCTCCGTCGTGATGGGGAGGAATGTTTCGTTATAGGCGTTGTCCGCTTCATCCGTCTTATACTTTTCCGCATCGAAGTCGTAGCTCTCATCCTCATCTTCCGTCTCAAAGAGCTTTTTCGCATTTTCGCGCCACGCTCCGAAATGGTATTCGTCGAATATGACAATGTCCCAGTTTGTCGTATGCACCCATTCGTTCTTCGCTTTGATACCGCCTGCTTCATTCGTACCGAGGTAATCTTGAAACGAACCGAAGCAAACAATGGGGCGCTTTTTATCGGCTTCCTCATACGTCATGCCGCCGCGGCAAATGAACTGCCAGCCCTCAAAATCCACATGGGTCATGAGGTCTTCTTCCCATGCCGCTTCCACAGCCGGCTTGAACGTCAACACCAGTACGCGAGTGAACCCCATCTTCTTTGCAAGCTCGTAGGACGCAAAGGTTTTGCCAAAGCGCATTTTAGCGTTCCACAGGAATTTGGGCGTGCGGTTCGGCGCATCCTTTTTCGCCGCCGCGAAATACGCCATCGTTTTGCGAACGGCTTCCTGCTGCTCGGGCCGCATGGCAAAGTCGCGTGTGCGATGGGACAGATTCGTAAAATCATTTTTGATGGACAGCATTGCCATCCGCACGGCGTCCGCCGAACAGCGGAACCATTCGCCGCCCATGTGCTCATAACCGAGTTTTTTGAGCATATCGTGCACGTCGTGATCGGTAAAGCAACTGCCGTCCACACGCATAGCGGATTCGCGGAACACGATGCGGTATGGCAGTTTCCCATCGGGACGCTTGGTGGGGTACTGCTGCGCCACGCGCCTATCCACGTCCTTTTCCGTATAGCCAACCTTGAGCAGTCCCGCGTATTGCGGATTAAAATCCTCGTAGGCATAGATCATCGGATGCGATTCGGGGCGTTGGGGAAAAAAGTCGTTATTCATCGCTGCCACCATTACCTATAGACGTAATCCGCGAATCAATGAATTTCCACTCATCAGCGGATATTCCCCATTTCGTACACAGCATTTCATCCGTATATTCCCCACAGTATTCACCAAGGTCGGGAATAAAGCAGAAATTTTTCTTTGTCACATCCTGTGATACAACTGTCTGCAGCAGTAAAAAACGCACTACTTTTGTAAACAGATATGACTTATATGAAACCACTTCGGCTTCTGTGTTAAAAGCGCCTGCAATAATCCAAGATTCTGTACAGCACTCACCTGGTTTTGCAATACGGGTGTTTCCATCGTAATAAAAGCCAACTGGTTTTGAGAAGTCTGTCTGCCCAGCAATAGGAGCCTTGGGAACGAGTAGTTTCCACTTCATTAAGTATCCCTTTGTGTCAATAACATCTTTCGTATCAGCGAACCGACGACCGATTCGTTGTATAAACCAACAGGGAGTACCACTCGTTGCTTGCTGATAATTGGTGGGTATTCCAAACGGTTTTCGAGCTGAAACCCTAGAATCGAGAAAAGATGCACTCTGCTTTTTAACCTTTCGTACAATTTGTAACGCTAAATTCTGCCGAATAAAGACATTATATTCATCCATGTACCTTTCTACAACATACAATGATTCTTTGCTAAAGTTTGTGACCTCACATATTCCCTCACTATCGCGGCACCATAAAAAATAACAAGCACCACCGGCCAAGTCTACCCCGGGAAAGATATCTCTAAAGTTTTCATAATCAACAAGCTTTCTGATGTGTCTATCAGATAACATGGATTTTCGGAAGGCATCAAGACCTTTTCCGCCCGAAAACCAACGAGAAGGAATAACCATTGTTAAATATCGCGGGTTTAATTTTTGTGCTTGAGCAATAAATAATTGATAAATTGGTTTTGCACTTTTTCCATTACCGCTATCACTCATCTGATACGGTGGATTCCCAATTATCACATCAAACTTCATGTCAAATATCCTTTCGGGATGTACGGTGTGAATAAACTCGTAGGCGTGGGTTTCAAGCGCAGCATCTCTGTCGTACTGACTTTGACTTGCGCCGCAAAAGACGCATCTGCCATCCTTCCACTTATGCAGGGTTCGCTTAAAGCGGATGTTCCCCTGTGCATCGGCAAACGTGGAAACGGAATATTTGCTGTTCGGGTACTTGCTGCAATAGGTACTGCGCCGAGATAACAAACTCGTCATCTCCGTAATAGCGATGCCGTATAGTTGCTTTTGGAAGATGTGGTCGATACGCTCCTGCAGGTCGGGTATTGCGCCCTCCAACCCAATCAGCAGCCGTTTGGCAATCTCCCGCAGGAACACACCGCTCTTGCAGGCAGGATCGAGAAACGTGGTATCGGGGCTTAAGAACAACTCCTGCGGGAGCAGATCCAGCATGGCGTTTGCAATCTCCGGCGGGGTAAACACCTCGTCGTTGCTGAGATTGGCGATACAGCTGAGTACATCGGGGTTGTACACGCCGCTGTAGAAATCAGTCTCCATGTTCCCATATCCTCCTAAAATCAATCGGCGGGAATTCCCGGATGGGCTTCGGCACCTGCTGCTGCGTGATGGGGTCTGTCATCCAGTTATCCATACCCGTCGGCTCCTCGGCAAACAGGCTCATTTGTGTGGAATAGTACTCCTTGTCCGGATTCTCTAATAGCAGCACATCCAATCGAAAATCACGCCGTTGAAGGAGAGTTCCTGTCACAAACGTCCATTCTGAAAAGATGATAGGGACTTCGAGATCCTGTCCGTCCGCATCCACGGTTTTTAGCGACAACGCATCTCCGCAGAGTATGTTGCGCTCAAATATGTACCGAGCTGCTTTGCGAACATCCTCGTTGACATCCCCTTTACACACAGTCAGATATTCTTTGTCCCATATTTCAAAGAGCCGCTTTCGACATGTTTCCACATTGTCCTGCAATAGCTCCACGCCATACATGCTGCTCACTGCGAGGATAGCGTATTGCGCATAGTCCGCAGCGCTCTTACCGTACTTCCGCTTCACAACAGCCAGCTTGCGCCGCAGAATCTCCGCGAGAAAATTACCGTCCCCACAGGCGGGTTCAAGAAAGCGGCTGTCGATGCACTCTGTTTCATCCTTTACCAAATCCAGCATAGCGTTGACTTCGCGTTCGGCTGTGAAAACCTCACCGTGATCTGCTACTCGCTTTTTGGATTTCACTTGCTTTTCCATATCACTCCGTTACTGCTCGAATACTGCTTTCGCTTGCTCTTTGAACTCCTCGATCACGCTGTCCGGGGAAAGGATCTTCATCTTGTTCCCGAACTGGAAGACCCAGCCCCAGAATGTCGGGCTGATCTGTACCTTGATCGTTGTAACCAGAAGTGATTCGTTTACACGCAGCATCTGTGTGTCTTCGCCGAACTTATCAAAGATCGTGCCGATCAGGCTCTGGTCAAATTGCAACAATACATCGGCTTTCTCCCCATTGTACATTTTGAAAGCCTGCTCCGTGTATGTGGCCACATCCGTTGCCTGCAGCGCAGCCTCTTCACAGATTGGCTCCGACTCAACCGCCACCGTATCCATGCGGTCAACGCGATAGTTCACGGTATCCTCGTATTTTGGGCTGTAACACATGAGGTAATAGTTGTCCTCATGGAACACCAGCGCGACCGGATCTACGATATACCGCTCTTTATCCTTCCGGTAAACCCGTTCGCCATTTTCATTCAGATCGAAATAGCAAAAAGAGGCCTTCCTTTTCGTTTCCAATGCCTCTTCCAAATACCCGACATTATAGTAAATTGCTTTGTTGTTGTGTTTTCGCGTGTTGAAGCGAACAATGTTTCCCTTTAGAATTTCCGCTTGATGGCTGCCGCCCAGCGCTGCTATCTTTTCAGTCAGTTCCTTTGTTTTGTCATCCGTAATGAAGCTTGCTGCCTGCACCGCATCAAGCAGTATCTTGAGCTCCGGCACGCTGAAACTGCGATCCGTGACATAGTATGCCTTCGAGTGCCCTTCCACGGTAGACATGACTTCATAGCCTTGCTTATTGAGCGTATCCATGTCTTTGGCTAACGTTCTGCGGTCACAACTGATATGCATCGCTTCAAGGCGTTTGCATATCGCTCCGGTCGAAAGCGGATGCTGTTCATCCGAGTCTTGACGCAGCATCTCAATGATTTTCAGCAACTTGATTTTTTGACAGTTGTTATCAGGCACTTCGACTCCTCCTTCGCAGGCTATAGAAAGGCATGTAGATTATAACATGTTTTTTGTCGGAGGTAAAGCGGAAACTGTCACATTTTTGCGCCGTTTAGCGAATATACCATTCTGAATATGTCAATATTTGGTTCTGCTATGGGTTCAAATCCTATCGATACGTTGGGTACTAAGTTATCAAAGGGTGCGGAAACAGCAAATGCTTTTCACGCGCTTTGCTCGGAATCGGGTCGGATAGGCCTGTTTCTGAGGTTATTTCTACAGATTTTTATTCGCCAGATGCTAATCACCGGCAAAACTACAGGATTTGTTAAGTCTGCTCGAAACGGACGGACGAGAATAGGCTAATGGAAGCGGTTGGGAACGCATATTCGATATGCGGTGCTCTTCATGATATAGCAGATTGTTGCTCATGTTGCTATATGGACACTGCTCAAACAGCGTTGTACTTCAAATTTGGCACCCTATTTGGCACCCTTTCGAAACGCGACGGTATAAAAGCTGCGCAAGTTGCAGAAATCGGCACAAGATGTTGTGGATAAAAGTAGAAAGATGCACAAGATGTGGTGTTTGCGGACATTGCAAACGCTATCGAAGCGATAGCACAGTCCTCCTAAGCGGAAGGTCGGGAGTTCGAATCTCCCCGGGAACGCCAAATAGCCCTGAAAACAAGCGTTTTCG
>ERZ795053.1213-NODE-1213-length-32932-cov-9.407306_pt1 | contig 32932 bp, 28 predicted proteins | sample MGYA00375137_ERZ795053 | MGnify/ENA primary metagenome ERZ795053 (study PRJEB30182, sample SAMN05720284) | activated sludge metagenome | isolation source: Anaerobic digester | place: Hong Kong | collected 2014-12-17 ...
TGGCAACCGTATGCGCCTTCCCAGATGTGCGCAAGCACTTTCGGCACTGTGTCGCATCCGCGGTCCGAAGTGGCGATCACCGAGGGGCAGGTGACGGAAGCAACAGCACGTCACCCACGCCCAGGACCTGACCGTTGGCCAGACCGTTGAGAGTGCGGATCTCACTCACCGTCTCTCGCGGATCCTGCCCGGGGGCAACGCGCTGCGCAATGCCCCACAGCGTGTCGCCCGCCAGGACCGTGTAGGCCGGCGATGCCGCAGACTCGGCGGGCCCCGCCACCACCGGTCGCGGCGCGGCGACCGGTGCGGCTGACCCGCCGAACAGCCCGGAGAAGATCAAGGTGCCCACGAACAGCACCGCGATCCAACCGACGATCCGCCAGTCGACCGCGACCGAGGCGGTCGCCGGCAAGGTCGCCGGTCGTGACCGGACACCCTCGCGGGGCGCCTGGGGCGCCTCCAGATCGACGTCGCGGACGGGTACCGGAATCCAGCGCAGGGGGCTCACCCGGGGGGAAGCACTGATAGTCGCCATGACCTCTCCAGTTCTCGTACACACGTTCTTTATGAACGCATGTTCGATGTCTATCAGATGGGTCCGACACGTTTCCACCCACATCGAACATGTGTTTGATCTCGGAGCGTGATCCGGCTACTGTGGCAGACAGGTCGGACAGCGCGTCCGCACACCGGAATCGAGGAGGCAACAATGGCCCGCACCCGCAGTGAGGAGACGGCAGACGGCGGTTCGGAGGTCGTGGAACTGCCGGAGACCCCGACCGGTAAGGATGGTCTGACTGAGCGTCAGCGCCGCATCCTGCAGGAGATCAGGCACGCGGTGGAGACTCGCGGCTACCCGCCGTCGGTACGAGAGATCGGCGAGGTCGTCGGCCTCACCAGCCCATCGAGTGTGAACTACCAACTGAAGGCGCTCGAACGCAAGGGGTACCTGCGCCGCGACCCGCACCGGCCCCGAGCGCTCGAGGTCCTGCTGCCAGGCGACGGCGACGTCACCGGCAGTGGCGATGACCGGCCCACGCCGCGATACGTGCCTCTGGTGGGCCGGATCGCGGCCGGCGGTCCCATCCTCGCCGAGCAGTCCGTCGAGTCGGTCTTCCCGTTGCCCGCCGAACTCGTCGGCGACGGCGAGTTGTTCCTGCTCAATGTCGTGGGTGAGTCGATGATCGATGCGGCCATCTGCGACGGCGACTGGGTCGTGGTCCGCAGGCAGCCAGATGCCGTCAACGGCGACATCGTCGCAGCGCTGCTCGACGACGAGGCCACGGTCAAGACCTTCAAGCGCAAGGACGGCAAGGTGTGGCTGCTGCCCCACAACGAAGCCTTCGAGCCGATCGATGGCTCCCATGCCCAGATCCTGGGCAAAGTGGTCGCCGTTCTACGCCGCGTCTAGCCGTTGAGGCGGTCGTCGAGCCGCGTGAGCGCCTCGGCGACCTTCGAGGGGTCGGTCATGTATGAGAACGGGGGAAGGCTGCGGCGCAGGAACCCGCCGTACCGGCGGTTGGCCAATCGGCTGTCAAGGATGGCCACCACACCGCGATCGTCACTGCTGCGGATGAGGCGTCCGGCTCCCTGTGCAAGAGTCACGGCGGCCTGCGGCAGCGAGACCTGCATCCATCCCGAGCCCCCCTTGGCGTCGATAGCTGCCTGGCGCGCGCTCACGACCGGATCGGTGGGCGGAGGGAACGGCAACTTGTCGATGATGACCAGCGTGCAGGCATCCCCGGGGACGTCGACCCCCTGCCACAGGCCCAGCGTTCCCACCAGCACACTGTCCGGCTCCTGGGCGAATGCCCGGATCAACGGCGCGGTCGGCTCGCCCCGTTTCTGCACCAGCAGTGCGCCGGGGGCCACCGCGTCGAGAGCGTCCGCCATGGCCGCGACACCGTTCCAGGAGGCCATCAGTACCAGCGCCCGGCCACCGGCGGCGCGCACCAGGTCGGCCGCGATCCCAAGGGCCTGCGGTGTGGGCCAATCGGGCCCGGGCGGGGCGAGCCTGTCCGGGACGAACAGGATCCCCTGCCCCGGGTAGTCGAACGGACTGCCCACGTCCTCGCCGACCCACTCCCCCGCACGCAGCCCCAAGCTCTGTGCCACTCCTGTGAACGTGCCCCCCAGTTGCAGAGTCGCGGAGGTGAACACCGCAGCACGTTCGGCGATGATTCCCTCCCGGACCACGTCGGAGACGTCCAGGGGCAGTACGACCAGTCGGTCCCGGCGCCGCCACATCACCCGGGTCTCATCCACGGACAGCAACTCCCCTGCGGCGTCGGAGACCGTTTCACATGCCGCCAGCGCCCGTTGCCTTGCGGATGCGTCAGCCTCCGTGGCACGCCGGATGGCGGCCACCGACACTGCGGCGGCCTCGCGGATCGTGGACAACGCCTGCAGGATTTCGCCCGGCAACTCCGCCAGTCTGCGGCCCTCGGGGGCGTCCCAGACGCCCAACGCCGACTCGAAGGCGTCCCCGGCATCGAGAAGACGGTCTGCCTCTTCGGTGCACCCTGCGGACCGGGTGCGGCGGGCAGCGCGGTTGAGGGCCTCGACGGACAATTCGTCGGTGGCGGCGCGTTGCAGTGCGGCAGGCAGCGCGTGCGCTTCGTCCACCACCACCGCGTCGTGCTCACCGATGATCGCCTCCTGTACGGCGTTGAGCGCCAGGAGCGTGTGGTTCGTGATCACGATGTCCGCGGCACGTGCCTGCGCGATCGCCTTCTCCGCCCAGCATTGCTCGACGAACGCACACCCCGACCCCCGCGCACACTCCTGCGAGGTCACCGAATAGGCCGACCAGACCAGCCCCGAGACATCCTCCAACTCGTCGCGGTCTCCGGTGTCGGTCTCCTCGGCCCACTGCAGGACCCGCTGGGCCTGCCGCTCAGCATCGGTGCGGTCCAACGTCTGCTGATCGGGGTCGGCAACCCCCTTGGTGCGGGCAACACACAAGTAGTTGCTGCGGCCCTTGAGGGTTGCGAAGGCGACTCTTCTGGGCAGGTCATCGGTCACCGTCGCCAGAGTCCGCGGGGCGTCACGCTCCACCAACTGGTGCTGCAGGGCCAAGGTGGCGGTCGCAATCACCACCCTGGCCTCACCCTGTGGCCGGGCTGCGGCATGCATGATCGCAGGTACCAGGTAGCCGACCGACTTGCCGGTCCCGGTGCCGGCCTGGATCAGGACCGTCGAATGGGTCCGCAGCGCGTCCTGCACCAGATCGACCATCTGCTGCTGCCCCGGACGCCGGCTGCCCTGCAGATCCGAGACGACGGCGTCGAGCAGTTGCCGGGCGGTGGAGGTCATTGCCTCAGTCTTGCAGCATTCGGCGGCCAGCCGACCAAGGGCTGTGCACAGTGTCAGTCCACGGCGGTGGCCGTGAGCGCGGCGGCCAGATCCGCGGGCACTTTCGCCCGGACGTGTGTTCCCTGCGCCACGTGATCGATGCAGACATCGGTGCCCACCGTGTACACCCGTGACACCAGATCCCCCCGTTCGAACGGCACCACGACGTCCACCGCAGCGCGGGGATCCGGCAGACGCTGATCCAACCTCTCCAGCAAGTCCGCAATCCCCTGCCCCGTGAGCGCAGAGACCTCGAGGGAGTCGGGGATCTCCCGGCGGATCTGTGCCAGCGTGTCGGGATCGGCCGTGTCGGCCTTGTTGACCACCACGATCTCCGCGCCGTGCGGATCGCTGTCCCGCATCGCGTCGCGGACGGCCTGCAGTTGCCCGAACGGATCAGGATCGGTGCCATCGAGGACGATCAGCAGGAGGTCTCCGGCGGCGACTTCCTCGAGCGTGGACTTGAAGGCCTCGACCAGCGCATGCGGCAAGTGCCGTACGAAGCCCACCGTGTCCGTGATCGTGAAGTGCCTTCCCGACGGCGTGCGTCCGCGGCGCACCGTCGGGTCCAGGGTGGCGAACAAGGCGTCATCCACGAGCAGACCGGCGCCCGTGAGCCGATTGAGCAGACTGGACTTCCCCGCATTGGTGTACCCGGCGATCACGACCGCCGGCTCATCGGAGCGACGCCGGCGGGCCGCCTTGCTCTGCCGCACACGCTCGAGGCCGCGCAATTGCCGTCGCAACCGGGTGATCTGTGCGCGAATGCGTCGCCGGTCGATCTCGATCTTGGTCTCACCGGGTCCGCCCCGGACCCCGATCCCGCCGGCCTGTTGGCTCAGGGCCTCCCCCCACCCGCGCAACCTCGGCAGCATGTATTCCAGTTGCGCCAGTTCGACCTGGGCCTTGCCTTCCTTGCTGCGGGCGTGCTGGGCGAAGATGTCGAGGATCAGCCAGGTCCGGTCCACGACCTTGACGCCGAGGACGGCCTCCAGTTTGCGTAGCTGCCCGGGGGTCAGTTCCCCGTCACAGATCACTGTGTCCGCGCCTGTGACGGCAACGATGTCCCGAAGCTCCCGCGCCTTGCCCGACCCCACGTAGGTCGCCGGATCAGGGACCGAACGGCGCTGCGTGACTCCTTCCAGGACCACCGATCCGGCCGTCTCGGCCAGGCGTGCGAGTTCGGCCAGCGAGCGATCCGCGTCCTCGACGCTCCCATGGGTCCACACCCCGACGAGCACGACCCGCTCCAGCCGGACCTGCCGATACTCGACCTCGGTGATGTCCTCGAGTTCGGTGGACAGACCGGGCACGCGCCGCAACGCCTCCCGGTCGGCCAGTTGTTCCTCGATGCGGAAGTCGCTCACAGGAACATCCCGGACAGGTCCTCGGACAGCGTGCCGTCAGCCACCAGGACAGCGGGGCCGGTCAGCACCAGCGAGCCGCCTGCGGTACGGGTCACCGTCAGGCTGCCGCCGGGGACGTCGACCCGCACCGCCGCCTCGCCGGACACTCCTGCGGACGCCAGGACACGGTCAGCCACCGCACAGATCCCCGTCCCGCAACTCAGCGTCTCGCCCACACCGCGCTCATGTACTCGCATCCGCACATGACGGCCGGGCTCGACGACCGACACGAACTCCACGTTCTGCCCGTCGGGGAAGACCTCCGACCGCACCAGCGGCGCGTCGGACAGTTCGAGGTCGAGGTCATCGACGAAGACCACCGCGTGTGGGTTTGGCATGAACACGGCCTGCGCCGGCCACCGCGTCCCGGCCACCGTCACCTCCACCTCGTCGCCGACCACCCGTGGGACCCCCATGTCGACCGAGATCTGCTCGCCCACCGACACCTCACGACGGCCTCCGCGCGTACCGATGACGAAATCCGCCTGTGCCACCAGCCCTTCGGACCGCAGGAACAGCGCGAAGACCCTGGCCCCGTTCCCACACATCTCGCCGATCGAGCCATCGGCGTTGTGGTAGTCCATGAACCACTCGTCCCCGTCCGGGACCACCCTGATCAGACCGTCCCCGCCGACCCCGAAACGCCGGTCGCACACCACCCTCACGGCGTGCGGAGTCACCACCAGTTCGTCCCGCGGATCGCTGAGCAGCACGAAGTCGTTGCCGGTGCCATGGCCCTTGGTGAAGGCGATCCGTCGCGACGTCATGACTCTAGAGTGCCAAGGATCTGCTCGACCTGCGACGAGGATTGCGCCCAGTGCACCCGCTGGTCGCGCCGGAACCACGTTCGCTGCCTGCGCGCGAGCCTGCGGGTCGCAGTCACCGTGGGTTCCCGGGCGGTGTCCGGGTCCTCACCCGCGTCCAGCGCATCGAGGATCTGCCGGTACCCGACCGCTCGCGACGCCGTTCGTGCGCGGGTCAACCGCTCGCGCAGGCCCACGACCTCCGCCACGAAGCCGGCCTCCCACATCATCGACACCCGTTGTGCGATCGCGCGATCCACGTGCTCAGCACCAGGATCCCAGCCGATGCGCAGCGACGGCGACCATTCCGGCGCCGGACCCAAGGTGGCGGTGAAGGACTCGCCGGTGACCTCGTTGACCTCCAGTGCCCGGACGATCCGTCGGCCGTTGCTGGCCAGGATCACCTCGGCGGCTGCCGGATCGATCCTCGCAAGACGTTCGTGCATCGCTGCCGGCCCGAGTTCGAGCAGCTCCTGTTCGAGCCGTTGCCGCACCTGCGGATCCGTGGGTGGGAAGCGCAAGTCGTCCAGGACCGCCTGTACGTACAGGCCCGATCCGCCCACCAGCAGCGCCGTGCGACCACGCTTCTGGATCGCCTCGATCGCGGCGCGCGCCTCGGCCCGGTAGTCCACAACATCCACCGCGTCCTGCACGTCACGGGTGTCGACCAGGTGATGAGGGACGGCCCGCCGGTCGGCGAGCGTGGGCTTGGCGGTGCCGATGTCCATGCCACGGTAGAGGCAGAACGCATCCGCGTTGACGATCTCCGCATCGAGGGTCGCCGCGATCCGCAGTGCCAGAGCGGACTTGCCCGAAGCGGTGGGACCGACGATGGCGATCAGCGCAGCGTTCGACACTCTCCGATTGTCCTCCCTAGGCTTGCCACATGAGCAGCTTCGACGAGATGAAGAAGAAGGCCGACGAGGTCGTCGACCAGGCGAAGTCAGCGGTCAGCGATCTCGCGGATCGTCACGGCGACACTGTGGCCGGCACTGTCGACAAGATCACCGACGCGATCGACGAGAAGACCGGCGGCAGCGCCTCAGCCGTGGCCGCTACCATCGACGAGGCCGTCAGCGGGGCCCTCAGCGCCGCGCAGGCCACCACCGAGACCGTGACGCAGAAGGCAACGGAGGCGACCAGCGCGGTCAAGGACGCCGTGTCGAGAAAGGCTGACGACCACTGAAGATCGCGTTCCTGCCGACCACCCCGCTGCTGATCCCCGAAATCGCGACCGGCGCTTCCGAAGACCTCGCAGTCTTGCGTTCTGCCGCTCTGCGCGCAGCCTCGCAGGCGTGCGCGGACGCCCAGTCGATCGCGGTGCTCGTGCCCGGAGACACCGATGAACCGCTGACCGCTTGGTCGCTGCGCGGCCTCGGGCTCGACATCGGCGACGGACCACCGGTACCCCTTGCGGTGGCGATCGCCGGATGGCTGCTGGCCGGGCGCCCCGCCCACGTTCTGGGCACCCAGGTGGCCGCGGATCGGCTCCAACGTTTCGACGCCGTGCTCGCCATGGGCGACGGCAGCGCCGCCCGCACGGACAAGGCACCACTTCATGTGGATCCACGCGCGACCGTGTTGGACGAGTTGTGCCTGGCTGCTCTGGAGCGCGGCGACCTGCAGACTCTGCGCACCCTCGATCTGGCCGAACAGGCCGCGGTCGGGGCCACTGGTCCGGCGGTGTGGGCGACTGTTGCCACCCTGGTCGGGCAGGTCGATGACTCCGTCCTGCTGGCCCAGGCGGATCCCTACGGGGTGCAGTACCTCGTGGCTATGTGGCACGGACGCTGGGCAGACCCAGCATGACGCCGGGGGCCGACTGCTGCCCCGCCGCGTAGACGTCCCCGGCCACGGTGCGATCCACCGCCAGCACACCGTTGTCCGCCACCAAGTGGTGTGGTGCGGCGTAGGTGACCTGCGCGGTCACCAGATCGCCGGGACGGCTCAGATCCTCGGCATCGAGGAAATGCACCAATCGACCGTCGCGCGCCCGACCGGACTTGCGGTGGGTGGCAGCATCCTTGCGACCCTCACCGACTGAGACCAGGACCTCGACCTCGGCACCCACGAACTGCCGGTTCTGCGCCCACGAGATCTCCTCGACGAGGGCCACGAGCCGTTCGTAGCGCTCCTGGACGACATCGGGCGGCACCTGATCGGGGTACTCGGCGGCGGGCGTCCCCGGTCGCGGCGAGTACTGGAACGTGAACGCCCCGGCGAACCGCGAGGCCCGGACCACGTCGAGGGTGGCCTGGAAGTCCGCTTCGGTCTCTCCCGGGAATCCGACGATGATGTCGGTGGTGATCGCGGCCTCGGGCATGGCCGCCCGGACCCGGTCCAGAATCCCCAAGAACCGCTGGGCACGGTAGCTGCGCCGCATCCTGCGCAGCACGTCGTCGCTGCCGGACTGCAAGGGCATGTGCAGTTGCGGCATGACGTTGTGGGTCCCGGCCATCGCGTCGATGACGTCGTCGGTGAAATCACGCGGGTGTGGGCTGGTGAAACGCACCCTGCGCAGACCCGGCACCTCACCGCAGGCGCGCAAGAGGTCGGCGAAACCGTGCGTTCCGCCATACCGATACGCATTGACGTTCTGACCCAGCAGCGTGACCTCGAGCACGCCGTCGGCCGCAAGTGCCCTGACTTCCGCGAGGATCTCCTCAGGTGAGCGGTCCTCCTCCTTGCCGCGCAGGGACGGCACGATGCAGAACGTGCAGGTGTTGTTGCAGCCCACCGAGATGGCGACCCATCCGCTGTACGCGGACTCTCGCCGGGTGGGCAGATTCGAAGGGAACGCCTGCAGTTGCTCGACGATCTCCACCTGCGCCTCGTGACGGACCTTCGCACGCTCCAGCAGATCCGGCAGCGAGCCGAGGTTGTGGGTGCCGAACACCACATCGACCCACGGAGCGCGTTCGACGATCGTCGAGCGGTCCTTCTGCGCCAGACAGCCACCGACGGCGATCTGCAGGTCGGGGTTGGCCACCTTCATGGGACGCAAGTGCCCGAGGTTCCCGTACAGACGGTTGTCGGCGTTCTCCCGCACCGCACACGTGTTGAACACGATCAGGTCCGGCGTCTGATCAGGCTCAGCCCGCGCGTACCCCGCCTCCTCGAGCAGGCCGCTCAGGCGCTCGGAGTCATGGACGTTCATCTGGCACCCGTAGGTGCGCACCTCATACGTGCGGGTCATGGTTCTTCCAGGGTACGCAGACCCGCTCAGCCGCCATCGCCAGCGGCCGTCACCTCGTCGACGGCCGCCGCGATCGCGGCTCTTGCGGCATCGAGCCCGTGTCCCCGGCGCATCAGGAAGTCCACCAGCCGACGCTCGTCCTTGGGCTCGAGCGGCAACTGGCAGCGCGCCACCCGTCCTCGCACCTGACCGATGGCAGCCTGCAGCGTTTCGCCGGCGTCGACCTCGGCCAGCACCTCGTCGATGATGGGGTCCGGGACCTTGCGGGAGCGCAGTTCCCTGCGCAGCGAGGCGACACCCAGCCCGCGTGAACGTATCCGCGACTCGACCCATAGCCGCGCGTACGCCCGGTCGTCCAGCAGCCCGACCTCCACGAACCGGGCGATCAGTTCCGTGGCGACCTCCGCCGGAATACCCCGGCCGCACAGCGTCTCGTGCAACTCGCGCTCCGTGCGGGGTCTGGTCTCCAACTGACGTAGGGCGATCAGGCGCCCCACCTCACGCGGATCGGATGTCTCAGCGCTCACAGATCCAGCGGGCCGGGCTCCGGGGCCAAGCCTGTCAGATCGACCAAGTCGTCTTCGGCGGGTGCGTCGAGTCTGGCGCCGATCCCCAACTTGTCCTTGAGCCGCTTCTCGAGTTCGTCGGTCAGATCCGGGTTGTCCCGCAGGAAGGCGCGAGCGTTCTCCTTGCCCTGACCCAATTGGTCGCCCTCGTAGGTATACCACGCACCGGACTTGCGGACCAGGCCCTGTTCCACACCGAGGTCGATCAGGCCTCCCTCACGCGAGATGCCGACGCCGTAGAGGATGTCGAACTCCGCTTGCTTGAAGGGCGGGGCCACCTTGTTCTTGACGACCTTCACGCGAGTGCGGTTGCCGACCGGCTCGGTGCCGTCCTTGAGTGTCTCGATACGCCGCACGTCGAGCCGCACCGACGAATAGAACTTCAACGCCCGACCGCCCGTCGTGGTCTCCGGCGACCCGAACATCACGCCGATCTTCTCGCGCAACTGGTTGATGAAGATGGCCGTCGTGCCGGTCCCCTTCAACGCTCCGGTCATCTTGCGCAACGCCTGGCTCATGAGCCGGGCCTGCAGACCGACGTGGCTGTCTCCCATCTCGCCCTCGATCTCGGCGCGCGGAACCAGCGCGGCGACCGAGTCGATCACGATGATGTCGATGGCACTCGAGCGAACCAGCATGTCGGCGATCTCCAGCGCCTGCTCACCGGTATCGGGCTGGCTCACCAGCAGTGCGTCGATGTCGACGCCGAGTTTGGCCGCGTACTCGGGGTCCAGTGCGTGCTCCGCGTCGATGAACGCCGCGATGCCGCCGGCCTTCTGGGCATTGGCGATCGCGTGCAGTGCGACCGTGGTCTTGCCGCTGGACTCCGGGCCGTAGATCTCGACAACACGCCCGCGTGGCAGACCGCCGATCCCCAGCGCGAGGTCCAGCGTGATGGACCCGGTCGGGATGACCTCGATCGGCGCCCGGCCCTCGTCACCGAGACGCATCACCGAACCTTTGCCGAACTGCTTGTCGATCTGAGCCAGTGCCTGCTCGAGCGCCTTCTCGCGCTCCGGGGCGTTGTTCTTGCCTCTGTCCTGCGCCATCTCGGTGGTTCCTTCCGCTGTGTGCCGCTGTTGCGTGGGCTACGTCTGCGACGCTACCCAGGCGGTGCGACATTGAGGGCCAGCCGCGCCCGACCTGTGGACAACAGTAACGAACGCCTGTTCGAGTTGCCACAACGACACGCCGACGATCAGCGATACGTGGGTGGCAATCCGAGATTGGCGACGACGGCCCGCCAGACCGCTTTCGCATCCTCGCCATCGCGCAACGCCTGCTCGACTGTGCGGCCGGCGAGTTCGCCCAGAACGTGATCGTGCGCCCACGATGCGTAGTACCCCGCACCCAGCACCTGTTCCATCCGGGCCCAGAACTCCGTCAACCGCACCCCGACAGTGTGCCAGCAGGTGACCGGGCCGACTGCCCCCGGCAGCCGTGCGACCGCTGATGCCGATGTCGCGGGCCGGTGCACAATGAACGATGTGCCAGACCGTCCCCAGATGGGTGCCGCCACGCGTGCGTGGTTCTCCGAGGCATTCGCGGCCCCGACCCAGGTTCAGGAACAGGCGTGGCAGGCGATCGGCTCCGGCGCGGACACCCTCGTGGTCTCCCCCACCGGTTCCGGCAAGACCCTGGCGGCCTTCCTGTGGGCACTCGATCGGCTCGTCACCCAGCCGGGTCATGGCTGCCGAGTCCTCTACATCTCACCCTTGCGGGCGCTGGCCAGCGACGTGGAGCGCAACCTGCGCGCCCCGCTTGCCGGCATCGAGCGCGCTGCCCGCGGTGCGGGACAGACGCCGCCGGTGATCCGCACCGCCATCCGGACCGCGGACACACCGGCCGCGGAACGGCAACGGATGGCACGAACCCCACCGGACATCCTGATCACCACCCCCGAGAGCCTCTTCCTGCTGCTCACCTCCCGGGCCGGCGCGTTCCTCGCCGATGTCGAGACCGTCATCATCGACGAGATCCACTCGGTGGCGGGCACGAAACGGGGTTCCCATTTGAGCCTGTCGCTGGCGCGACTGGACCTGCTCACAGCACACCCGGCACAGCGCATCGGACTGTCGGCAACCATCACGCCGGTCGACGCCGTGGCCGAGTACCTGCACGCCGGCCACGACGTGCGGATCGTCCAGCCCCCGACCACCAAAGCCATGGACCTGCAACTGGCCGTGCCCCTGCCGGACATGACGACGTTCGACGAACCCGAGGACGGTGGCCCGCGCCGCGCCTCCATTTGGCCCGCGGTCGAGTCCTCGGTTCTGCGCCTGATCGAGGAGCACACCTCGACCATCGTCTTCACCAACTCCCGGCGGGTGTGCGAACGGCTGTCGAGCCGACTCAATGAGCTCGCCGCCGACGAGCCCGCCGACGATGCCTTCCCCGCCGAGATGATGGCCATGGCCGGGACCGCCCGCGGTTCCGAACAGGTCGTGGCACGGGCCCACCACGGTTCGGTGAGCAAGTCCGAGCGCGCCCTGATCGAGGACGCGCTCAAAGCCGGTCGGCTGCCCGCGGTCGTCGCCACGAGCAGCCTGGAACTCGGCATCGACATGGGCAGCATCGACCTGATGGTGCAGGTGGGTTGTCCACCCTCCAGCGCGTCGGGACTGCAGCGACTCGGCCGCGCGGGGCACCGCCTGGACGCGGTGAGCAAGGGGGTGTTCTTCCCCACCCACCGCGCCGACCTGCTGGCCACCACCGTCGCCGTTCAGCAGATGCGCGCGGGACGTATCGAAGCCACCCGCGTGCCTCGACACCCCCTCGATGTGCTCAGCCAGCAGATCGTGGCGATGGTGGCCATGGCCGACTGGCACACCGACGAGCTCTTCGACGTGGTCACCAGCGCCTCCGGGTACAGACATCTGCCACGCTCGGCGTTCGAAGCGGTATTGGACATGCTCAGCGGGCGCTACCCCTCGGACGACTTCGCCCAACTGCGTCCACGTGTGGTGTGGGACCGCACGTCGGGCATGCTCACCGCCCGGCAGGGCGCGCAGCGCACCGCGGTCATCTCAGGTGGCACGATCCCCGACCGCGGCCTGTTCCCGGTCTTCATCGTCGGCACAAAGGACTCCCGGGTCGGCGAACTCGATGAGGAGATGGTCTACGAGTCGCGGGTGGGCGACGTGATCTCGCTGGGGGCGTCGTCGTGGCGGATCGAGGAGATCACCCATGACCGGGTACTGGTCACCCCGGCCCCTGGTCGGCCCGGCAAGTTGCCCTTCTGGCACGCCGACGCCCAAGGGCGATCATTCGAAATGGGTGAGGCCATCGGCGCGTACCTGCGGCAGGCGGAGACGGCCGGCAAGCGGCTGCCCGATCACGTCGGTTCGGATCTGGGCGGATTCGCCCGCGACAACCTGGTCTCGTACCTGACCGAGCAACTCGCGGCCACCGGGGTCCTGCCCACCGACCGGCGGGTCGTGGTCGAACGGTTCCGCGACGAGATCGGCGACTGGCGCATGGTGGTGCATGCGCCCTGGGGGGCTCGGGTGACCGCTCCGTGGGCTCTGCTTGTCTCCGCTGAATTGACCGCACGCCTGGGCGTCGATGCCGACGTCATGGCCACCGACGACGGACTGGTCCTGCGACTGCTGGACACCGATCAGGACCAGGGCTGGTGGGACGCGTTGTACGACGCGCTGCTGGTGGACCCCGACGACGTCACCTCGCTGCTGACCCGCGAGATCACCCGCAGTGCCATCTTCGCGGCGAAGTTCCGCGAGTGCTCCAGTCGTGCCCTGCTGCTCACCCGCAACGCCCCGGGCCGACGCACACCGTTGTGGCAGCAACGCCAACGTTCAGCGCAACTGCTGTCCGTGGCCGCTGACTACCCGAGTTTTCCGATGGTGCTCGAAGCGGTCCGGGAGTGCCTGGACGATGTGTACGACGTGCCCGCCCTGCGGCAGGTGCTGTCCGGGCTGCGCGACGGTCTGATCGGCATGGAGACCGTGGAGACCGCAACGGCCAGTCCCATGGCTGCGTCCCAGATGTTCTCCTACATCTCGGTGTTCATGTACGAGGCGGACAACCCCGTGGGACAGCAGGCGTCGGCATTGGAGCTCGATCATGCGCTGCTGGCCGACCTCCTGTCCGACGCCGACCTGCGCTCGATCATCCCGCAGGAGGCGATCGACGCGGTCGAGGACGAACTGCAGTGGCGTGCCGTCGGTCGGGTCACATCGGTGGACCGGCTGACCGACCTCCTGCGCGAAGTCGGTTTTCAGAGCGATGACGACCTCGCGAGCAGGCAGATCGACCCGGAGTTGGTGACCACCGCCGTCCGGACCCGTCGCGCATTCACCGTCCGGGTGCGCGGTGCGCAGGTTCTGGCCGCCGTGGAGGACCTCCCCCGGCTGCGCGACGCGCTCGGGGTGGTCCTGCCGCCGGAGGTTCCGCTGGCGTTCACCGAGCCCGTCGCCGATCCGGTGGGCGACCTGATCAGCCGGTACGCACGTACGCATGGACCCTTCAGTTCCCGGGACGTCTCCGACCACCTCGGACTCGGCCTGGCGCTCGTCGAGCAGTTGCTGCGCCAGCGTCAGGAGCGCGGGCAGTTGCGCTGGGGACGCTTCAGCGCCACCCGCACGGAAGGCCAGTGGGTCGAACCCGAGGTCCTGCAGCGGATACGGCGGCGCGCTGCCGCCATCCTGCGCGGGGCGCAGGAACCGGTGCCGGTGGAGCGGTTGTGCACGTTCCTGCCCCGCTGGCACGCCCTGGGTTCGCCGGGCCGCGGCACTGCGGGCTTGATGGGCGCGGTGGAGCGACTCGCGGGCTACGTGGCGGCCGCCACCGTATGGGAACAGGACGTGCTCCCGCTGCGGGTCAGCGACTTTGCGCCGCACATGCTCGACCAGGCCACTGCCGCCGGTGAACTGACCTGGTGCGGGGCCGGCCGCCTCGGGGCCAGGGATGCGCTGATCACTTTCGTCCCGGCCGGGCAGGAGGATCTGCTACCGACGCCCGACACCGACGATCTCAGCGACGATGAAGAGGCGATCTGGGCCGTCATCGGCGGCGGCGGCGGATGGTTCTTCCGCGACATCTGTTCGCGACTGCCAGACCTGGGTGCGGATTCTCTGGAGGCCGGCCTGTGGGGGCTGGTGTGGCGGTCGATGGTGACCAACGACTCGCTGGAGCCGCTGCGCAGACAGCGGGGCGGCACCCGACCACATCGCAACCGGCGAGCGCGCACCTTGCCCATGCCGGGACGATGGTCTGCCATCCACCGGCCGGGGGCACCCGATCGCGGCGTGCTGTGGGCTGAGACGCTTCTGCGGCGGTACGGGGTGGTGGACCGCACCGCCGTCGGCGGCGAACGCATACCGGGCGGATTCCACGCCTTGTTCTCCGTGCTGCGTCGCCTCGACGATGCGGGACGCTGTCAGCAGGTCTATGCCGTGCAGGGCCTGGGCGGGGCCCAGTTCGCGACACCGGCGGCCTTGGAGCAGTTGCGCCAGTCCCGATCCACGCAACCCGTCCTGCTGGCCGCCACGGATCCGGCCAATCCGCTGGGAGTCACCGTCGCGTGGCCGGAGGTGCCCGGCACGCGGCCGATGCGCAAGGCGGGGGCACTCGTGCTGCTGGCAGAGGATGGACCACAGTTCTACGTCGACGCCACAGCCCGGTCGCTGCTGGTATGGGGCCAGCCCCAGGCGCACGCCTGGCACACACTGCGCGAGCAACTGACAAGCCGGCGGACCCGGGCACTGATCAAGAAGATCAATGGCGATGACGTGTTCACGTCCGTGTGGCGGGACAACCTGGTCGAGGCGGGCTTCCGCCTCACACCGTCAGGCTTGCGATGATCAGTTGCCGGCGCGGGCAGCGTTGTCGCTGACCGAGCGCATGACCTCGCTCAACGGAACTTCCAGCGCTCCGCAGATGGCTGCCAGCAGTTCGCTGGATGCCTCCTTCTGCCCACGCTCGACCTCGGAGAGATAGCCGAGGGATACGCGCGCGGACGTCGATACATCGCGCAGAGTCCTGCCCTGATCCATGCGCCGCCGGCGCAACTCATCGCCCACGATCTGTCGCAGTACGACCATCTCTCCTCCTTTCGTTGGCTCGACTGTAATCGATGCCTGTGACATCAGCACCTGCACACAGGCACTGTTAACGACACATTTACTCCAACGAAACAGCCTCCCGTTCGTATTCCACAGCACGGAGAAGAAGTTCCACAGCGGCCTCGCACGTCTGATGCCGGACGTCGTAGCGGTCGCCCTCGAGGTGCAGCGCAAGGACCTCGCGGTGGGGTCCTGCCAGGCCGATGAACACCGTCCCGGCGGGTTTGCCCTCCTGCTCGGCCGGCCCTGCCACACCCGTGGTGCTCACCGCCCATGTCGAGCCGAAGATCGCCAGGATCCGGTCTGCCAACGCGGTCGCGGCCTGCGCGGACACTGCACCGTGCTCACGCAGGATGTCCGGATCGACGGCCACGACATCACGCTTGGCGTCGAGTGTGTAGGCCACCACCCCACCCCGCACAACCTGCGAGGCGCCGGGGACATCGGTCAACGACGCGCACAACAGACCACCGGTCAGAGACTCCACGGTGGCCACGGTCTCGCCACGCGTCTTGAGGACCGCGAGCAACTCAGGCGCCCTCAGCACGTCGTGCCTTCTTCATCGCGGTCCGTTCACTGTTCCTCCGCAGGTTCACCGCCCGCACCAGGTAGTCGACACCTGTCAACACCGTGAGGGCCACGGCGACAAGCATGACCCATCCTCGAACATCCGCAACCCAGCCGCCGACGGGAATGATGTAGAGCAGGATCGCCAGCATCTGTGTGACGGTCTTGGCCTTGCCCCCGCGACTGGCCGGGATGACTCCGTGCCGGATGACGAAGAACCTCGCCAGGGTGATGGTGATCTCGCGGCCCAGGATCACGATCGTGACCCACCAGGACAGTTCACCGAGCCAACTCAGGCCGAGCAGGGCGACTCCTGTGAGCGCCTTGTCCGCGATCGGGTCGGCCACCTTGCCGAACGTTGTCACGAGGTTGCGCTTGCGGGCGATCGCGCCGTCGGCGAGGTCGGTGGCACTGGCCACCACGAACACCAGGGCCGCCAGCCAGCGGGAGCGCTCGGACTGCCCGGAGTCGACCAGCAACAGGTAGCCGAAGACCGGCACCAGAAGTAGCCGCAGCATCGTCAGGCCGTTGGGCAGGTTCCACAGCCGTGACGGACTCGGCGGGTCCGCCATCGGGTCGGGTCGGCCCCAACGCCGCTGCTGTTCGCTCATCATGAGATCTCTGCTACCAGATCCGCCCCTTCGGAATCCACCACACGAGCCACCACCACAGCCGCATCCGCGCTGCCCACGAGGCGAGTCGAGCCGTCCTCCGGTCCTTGGAACTGCGTCTTGCCGGCATCCACGAGAACCCGCACGGATTCGCCCACCCGCTGCGCCGCGCGTTGGCCCATGACCTCATCGGCGACTCCGGCCACGAGGTCGACGCGAACGTCGATCTCGTCCGCGTCGAGGTGTTCGGGCAGGTCCACCGCTTGCGTACCCTCCTCGTCGGAGTACCCGAACACGCCGACCGCGTCCAGCCGGGCCCGGTTCAGGAAGTCCACGAGCACATCGACGTCCGCCGGGGTCTCACCGGGGAACCCCACGATGAAGTTGGACCGGATGGCTGCCGCGGGGTTCACGTCCCGGATCTGGTCGATCAACGCCAGGAAGTCATCGCGACCGCCGAACCGCCGCATCCTGCGAAGGACCTCGGGGCTCGCGTGCTGGAACGACAGATCGAAGTACGGGGCCACACCTACCGTGCTGCCGATGATCCGCACCAGGTCCGGGCGCATCTCCGCGGGCTGCAGGTAGGCCACCCGGACCCGCTCGAGCCCGGGGGTACCGGCGAGGTCCAGCAGGAGGCTTTCCAGCAGTCGCAGGTCGCCGAGGTCCTTGCCGTACGACGTGGAGTTCTCGCTCACCAGATTCACCTCGAGAACCCCTTGGTCGACCAACCACGCCACCTCATCGATCACCTCCGTCGGGCGTCGCGAGACGAACGCACCCCGGAACGACGGGATCGCACAGAACGTGCACCGCCGGTCGCAGCCGGATGCGAGTTTCACCGAGGCCACCGCCCCCTCCGACAGTCGCCTGCGAACCCCAATGTGTCCCGGCAGGACTGTGAGATCCGCAGAGCGGTCGACCGGCGCCGAGGGTTGCAGCCGTCGCCGATCGTGGGGGGTGTGCGACGGGACGTGTTCACCGGCCAGGATTTTGCGCAGGGACCTCGGCAGATCCCGGTATGCGTCGAACCCCAGGACCGCATCCGCCTCGGGCAGGGACTCCTGCAACTGCTCGCCGTAGCGCTCAGCCATGCACCCCACCGCCACAACTTTCCCCGGGAGTTCTGCTGCGTCCAGGACCACGTCGATCGAATCCCTCTTGGCGGCCTCGATGAAACCGCAGGTGTTCACCAGGACGGTGTCGGCATCCTGTGGATCCGGCACCAGGTCCCACCCGTCACGGGCCAGGTCGGCCGCCAATTCCTCGGAGTCCACTTCGTTGCGGGCACAACCGAGGGTGATGATGGCGACCGACGGCCGGGTCACGGCTGGCCGCCGCCCACTCCGCGCAGGTCCGCGATCACCGCAGGCAGGTCGTCGGGAGTCACAAGCACCTCGCGGGCCTTGCTGCCCTCGCTGGGACCGACCACGCCACGCACTTCGAGCAGATCCATCAAGCGGCCCGCCTTCGCGAACCCGACCCGCAGTTTGCGCTGCAGCATCGAGGTCGAGCCGAACTGTGTGCTCACGATCAACTCGGCCGCCTGGCACACGAGCTCCAGGTCATCGCCGATGTCGTCGTCGATGATGGCGCGCGAGCCCTGCGCCTGCGCGATGTCCTCGCGGTAGGTCGGGGCCATCTGGGCTTTGCAGTGCGCAACAACGCTGCGGATCTCATGCTCGGGGACGAACGCGCCCTGCAACCGGATGGGTTTGCTGGCACCCATCGGCAGGAACAGCCCGTCGCCCTGGCCGATGAGCTTCTCGGCCCCCGGCTGGTCCAGGATGACCCGGCTGTCGGTCTGGCTCGACGTGGAGAATGCCAACCTGGACGGCACATTGGCCTTGATCAGACCGGTGACCACGTCCACACTCGGGCGCTGGGTCGCGAGCACCAGATGAATACCGGCCGCGCGGGCCAACTGCGTGATCCGGACGATCGCATCCTCCACGTCGCGGGGGGCGACCATCATGAGGTCGGCGAGCTCATCGACGATGATCAGCAGGTAGGGGTACGGCTGGAGCGTGCGCTCCGTGCCCGGAGGCGGAACCACCGTCCCGGCCGCCACCGCCTTGTTGAAGTCGTCGATGTGCCGGAATCCGAACGCCGCGAGGTCGTCGTAGCGCGTCTCCATCTCCTTGACCACCCACTGCAGGATGTCGGCGGCCTTCTTGGGATCCGTGACGATGGGGGTGATCAGGTGCGGGATGCCCTCGTAGATGCTGAGTTCCACCCGCTTCGGGTCGATGAGGACCATGCGCACCTCGTCCGGAGTGGCACGGCTGAGGACCGAAGTGATCAGCGTGTTGATGCACACGGACTTGCCGGCACCGGTCGCGCCGGCCACCAGCAGATGCGGCATCTTCGCGAGGTTGCCGCACACGTAGCCACCCTCGACGTCCTTGCCGAGGCCGATCAGCATGGGATGGCTGTCGGATTGCGCCACGCGACTGCGCAGGACGTCTGACAGGCTCACGTTCTCGCGGTCGGTGTTGGGGATCTCGATACCGATCGCGGACTTGCCCGGGATCGGCGACAGGATGCGGACCTCGGGGCTCTTGACCGCATACGAGATGTTCTTGCTCAGGGCGGTCACCCGCTCGACCTTGACCGCCGGACCGAGTTCCACCTCATACCGCGTGACCGTCGGGCCCCGACTGAATCCGGTCACCCTGGCGTCGACCTCGAACTGCTCGAGCACCCCCGTGAGGGCCGCGACCACCTGGTCGTTGGCGGCCGTGGCAGCCTTGTGCGGTGGTCCGGGCTTGAGCAGGTCGAGTGGTGGCAGCCGGTACACGACATCCCCGGACAACAGCAACTGCTCGGCCACTGCGATGTCGAAGTCCTCCAGCATCTTCGCCGGATCGACTTCCATCGTGAGGTCCTCGTCGACGGGCACACCGTCTGTCAGGTCGATCTGCTGTGTGGCCTCCTCCTCCGGCTCGGCCGTGGTCGCCACGGGACTCACGAATGCCTCGTCACCCACCAGATCCTCGGGGATCGGCTCGGACTTCTCCTTGCCACCACCGAGCCGCTGCTTCACCCAGGTCCCGACCGACCCGGACCTGACCTCGTCGGCCTGGCGACGCAGGTCGGCCACGGATGTGCCGGTCGCCATCAGGACCCCGGCCACGAGCACGAGGAACAGGATGATCCCGGTGAGCACCGGACCCAGCAGCGATAGGAACGGAGTCGTCGCCAACCAGCCGGCCCAGCCGCCCCCGGCGCGCATCGCCTCCTGACCGTCGATCGGCTGCGCGGCTCCACGCATGACGTGCAGCAGACCGGCAGCTGAGAACACCACCAACAACCCGCCTACGAGGTGGTTGGCTTTGAACCTCTTCTCGGGGTGGCGCAGGGTGCGCCACGACATCCATGCCAGGAACACCGGAACGAGAACATCGAGTCCTCCGACCGCGCCCGAGACCACGAAGGAGACGGCCGGCTCCACGCCGCCCCTCGCCCCCCACCACGCGACTGCGCCGACGACGATGGCCAGCAGCGCGTACAGCAACCCGAGGCCGTCACGGCGCAATGCCGGATCGAGATCCCTGGCTCCGTGGCCGACGCGGCGCACGGCACCACCCACGAAGTGCGACGTGCTCACCCAGGCCGTGATCAGCGCCCGCATCACCGCACGCAGGAAGGCCGCGAATCCCCCACCACGTCGCGTGGACTTCTTGGCCGTCGAGCCCGATCGGGTGGACTTCTTGGCCGGGGGTTTCGAACGCGAGGAACGGCCGGAACTCGGCCGCGAGGCGCGCGTGGACGTGCGGGAAGCCATGCGGACAAGCGTATCTGCCGGAGGCGACACCGACCCGCCACCGGCGTGGGGCGTGTTGGTGCGTGTCGCCCTGAGACCGTCCGGTGGGCCGTTTCCGGTTTCCACCGCCCCGACACACCCCCTACCGTCTACCCATGGCCAGGCAGTCGTTCAGCGATGAGCAGATCCTGGCCGCGCTGCGCGAAGCGGCACGCATCTGCGGTGAGCCCCTGAGCCACGGCACCTACGACGGCGTGGCCCGACAGGTGGCCGGACCGTCGTCGGCCCGGATCATCCAACGATTCAGCAGTTGGCGCGAAGCATGCTCGGCCGCCGGCGTCACCACGACCGCAACGTCGAGGCGGTACACCCCGAAATGGGATGGCACATCGGTGGCCGCTGCTGTCGCACAGTACCTGTCGTCCACTGGAAGCACCGGCACCTACGCCGACTACCAGGCCTGGGCCCGCGAGGGCGACGGCAGACCCAGCGGCGCGACGGTACGCAACGTGTTGGGTCGCTGGAACGAGGCGAAGACCGCGGCCCTGAGTCTCTGACGATCCGAGGTCAGCCCTCGATCACCACGGGGACGATCATCGGGCGCCTGCGGTGCTGGGCATTGACCCACCTGCCGAGGGTGCGACGCACCACTTGTGTGAGGGCGTGCTGATCGGTCACGCCGTCTTCGAGCGCGAGCAGCAACTTCTTCTCGATCTCTGGGACCACAGGATCGAAGACATCGTCGGAGTCCGCGAACCCACGAGCGTGGATCTCTGGGCCGGAGAGGATCTTGCGCTCGACGTGGTCCACCACCACGACGACGGAGATGAACCCCTCCTCACCCAGGATGCGCCGGTCCTTGAGGCTGCCCTCCGTGATGTCACCGACGCTGGCCCCATCGACATAGACGAACCCGCAGGGGACATCACCCACAATCGCCGCCACTCCGTCGACGAGGTCCACCACGGTGCCATCCTGGGCGACCACGATCCGGTCGCGCGGCACCCCCGTGAGTTCGGCGAGCCGGGCGTTGGCGTACATGTGCCGGATCTCACCGTGCACAGGCATCACGTTCGCGGGTTTGACGACGTTGTACAGGTATAGCAACTCCCCCTCCGCAGCGTGACCTGACACATGCACCATGGCGTTGCCCTTGTGCACCACCCGTGCGCCGGTCGCCGTGAGCCCGTTGATCACCCGGTTCACCGCGTTCTCGTTGCCAGGGATCAGCGACGACGCCAGCACGATGGTGTCCCCGGGACCGACCCGGATCTCGTGGTCGTGCGCCGCGATCCGGGACAGGACCGCCATGGGCTCGCCCTGGGAGCCGGTACAGACAAGCACGATTTCGTCATCCCGCAGTTCACCGATCCGGTCCGAACTCACGAGCATCCCCGCCGGCACCCGCAGATAGCCGAGGTCGCGGGCGACGTTCATGTTGCGCACCATCGACCGGCCCACCAGCGCCACTTTGCGCCCATTGCGGGCAGCGACGTCGATGACCTGCTGGATGCGGTGCACGTGGCTTGCGAAACTGGCCACGATCACCCGCTTGGGCGTGGTCACCATCACCTGCTCCAGCGCAGGCAGGATCGCCGACTCGGAGGTGACGAAACCGCGCACCTCGGCGTTCGTCGAGTCGACCAGCAGCAGATCCACACCCTCGTCGCCGAGCCGGGCGAACGCCCGCAGGTCGGTGATGCGGCCGTCGAGGGGCAACTGGTCCATCTTGAAATCACCGGTGTGCACCACCCGGCCGGCCGTGGTGTCGATGACCACCCCGAGTGCGTCCGGTATGGAGTGGTTGACGGCCACGAACCCGACCCGGAACGCGCCCAGCCAGTGCGTGTCCCCCTCCGCCACTACGTTCAGAGGTGGCTTCTGCCGATGCTCGCGCAACTTCGCCTCGAGCAGGGCCAGGGTGAGCCGGGAGCCGTAGATCGGCAGATCGGAACGTTCTCGCAGGAGGAACGGCACCGCTCCGATGTGGTCCTCGTGGCCATGGGTCAGGACCAGGCCCACGATGTCGTCGAGACGGCCCCGCAGGTAGTCGAAGTCCGGCAGGATCAGATCCACCCCCGGCTGGGACTCCTCCGGGAAGAGCACACCGCAGTCGACGATGAGCAGTTGCCCGTCACACTCGAAGACGGTCATGTTGCGGCCGATCTCCCCGAGCCCACCCAGCGCGACGATCCGCAGTCCACCGGCGGCCAAGGTCGGAAGCGGGTCAGCCACTGCTGGCCTCCAATGCGGCGATCACACCGTCGATCTGTGCCGGCGTGGCGGGGATCAGCGGGCTGCGGACCGGGCCCGCCGGCAGGCCCTGCCGGTTGAGCGTGCCTTTGACCGAGATGGCTGCTTGGGTCACGAAGATGGCATCGGTCGTGGGCAGTGTGGCGAAGTGCAGTTTGCGCGCCGTCGCCACATCACCGGCGACGAACGCCTCGCGCATGGCCCGCAGCGCCGGGGCCACGAAATGGCCGGACACGCTGACGAACCCCGTGGCGCCCAGCGAGAGCAGCGGGAGGTTCAACACGTCGTCACCGGAGTACCAGAGCAGATCGGTTGCCGCCAGCACCCTCGCCGAGGCGGCCAGATCCCCCTTGGCATCCTTGACGGCCACGATCCGCGGATGCTCGGCCAACCGGATGAGGGTCGACGTCGCGATCTCGGCCGCGGACCGGCCGGGGATGTCGTAGAGCATGACCGGCAGGGCGGTGGCGTCAGCGACGGTCCGGAAGTGCTGCAGGATCCCCTCCTGCGGTGGCTTGTTGTAGTAGGGCGTCACCGCCAGCAGGCCGTGCGCACCGGCGGCTTCTGCCTGCCGGGCCAACTCGACGCTGTGGGCGGTGTCATTGGTTCCCACCCCGGCAATCACCCTGGCACGATCGCCCACCGCCTCACGCACGGCACGCACCGCCAGCGCCTTCTCCTGATCGGTCGTGGTGGGCGCCTCACCCGTGGTGCCGTTGACGACAAGACCATCGTTACCGATGTCGACGAGGTGTGATGCAAGTCGTGCGGTCCCGTCGATGTCCAGAGCGCCGTCCTCGGTGAAAGGTGTGATCATCGCCGTGATCACGTTTCCCAGTGCGTGCTGCATGGGTTCCACGCTACCCGTACCCCCGACCGCTACGGGGCGACCCGGCCGTTGGTCTCGAACGCAGCATGGGTCAGGGGCATCAGGTCCGCCCAGTACTGCTCCATCCGATCGGCGACCATTTCGATCTCACGCTGCGGGAACGATGGGAATGAGGCATCGGGGCGCTTGGTGCGCAAGGACAGGAAGTTCATCAACGAACGGGCGTTCATGGTCACGTACATCGAGCTGTAGGTCGCCACCGGCAGGACCCCCCGAGCGACTTCCCGGGCGATACCCGCGTCGAGCATCGCCTGGTAGGCGGCATAGGCCTGTTCGCACGCGGCTTTCGTCTGAGCCACCACGACCTCGTGCTGGGTGGCGTCGCCGTCGACGAACTCGTACGCCCCGGGCTTGCCCTGTTGCACGAGCTTGCGTTCGGGGCCAGGCACGTAGAACACCGGCCGCAGTTCGCGGTACCTCCCGCTCTCCTCGTTGTAGGAGGCCATGCGGTGTCGCATGAACTCCCGGAAAACGAAGATGGGCGCGCTGACGAAGAACGTCATCGAGTTGTGCTCGAAGGGCGAACCGTGTCGATCGCGCATCAGGTAGTTGATGAGCCCCTGACTGCGACCGGCGTCGGAATCGACATCCTCAAGTGATTGCTCACCCTTGGTCGACACCCGGGCCGCGAACAGCACGTCCGCGTCCTGCGCGGCTGCCCGCACCAACTCCACCGTCACGTCACTTCGGAACTCGACATCTGCCACGAAGGACACTCTAGGCAGGCCCGGCGGCCAACCCCGGCAGGCTCGCGGGTCAGGACTGCTGCTTGGCGACCTCGGCGCGCACGGCCTCCATGTCCAGCTTCTTCACCTGGTCGATCAGATCGGCCAGCGCCGGCTCGGGCAACGCCCCGGGCTGCGCGTACAGCAGGATGCCGTCGCGGAAGGCCATCAGGGTCGGGATCGAGGAGATCTGGGCCTGGGCCGCCAGCGATTGCTCAGCCTCGGTGTCGATCTTTCCGAACACGATGTCGGGGTGCTCCTCGGACGCCTTCTCGAACACCGGCGCGAACATCCGGCACGGCCCGCACCATGCGGCCCACCAGTCGATGAGCACGATGCCATTGCCCTCGATCGTCTCGGCGAAGTTCTCAGCGGTCAGGTCTGTGGTTGCCATGAAGTCTCTCCTAATACCCTCTCGGGGTATGACAACCATAGCGGGTCGGAATCTATTCCCGCCCGTTCACGCCGTGCGGAGGCATCCGTGAGCGCTCCGGAGATTGGTGAGCCGAACACCGGCTCCGAACAGCTCCCGGATCTCCGAACTGCTCACGGATGAGCGGTCGGCGCCCGGCGCGGCAGGAACGGACCGTCGCCACGGTTTCGACCTCACAGCGTTGCGAGCCAGTTGCGCAGCAACTGCACCCCCGCAGCCCCTGACTTCTCCGGGTGGAACTGGGTGGCCTTGAGCGGCCCGTTCTCCACCGCGGACAGGAACCGATCGCCGTACTCGGTCCAGGTCAGCATCGGTGGCCGGACCGCCGCGGTCCCCGCATCGGCGAGGTCGAGCGACGTTGCGGCGTAGGAGTGGACGAAGTAGAAGCGCTCATCAGCCACCCCCTCGAACAGCACCGAATCGGCCGGCGGGGCAACGGTGTTCCAGCCCATGTGCGGAAGGATCGGCGCGGACAGGGCAGTCACCCGACCTGGCCACTGGCCGCAGCCCGGACTCACAAGTCCGTGCTCCTCGCCTGCCTCGAACATGATCTGCATCCCGACGCAGATGCCGAGGACCGGTCGTCCGCCGGAGAGTCGGCGCTCGATGATCCGCTGGCCACCCACCGCGCGCAGCCCCCGCATACAACTCTCGAAGGCGCCCACCCCAGGGACCACCAGCCCATCGGCGGCGGCCGCCTGCTCCGCACTGGCCGTCACCGTCACCTGGGCACCGGCAGCTTCGAGTGCCCGCTGGGCCGACCTCAGGTTGCCGGAGCCGTAGTCCAGCACGACCACGGATGTCATGAACCCAGGGTTCCCTTCGTGGACGGGATGCCCGAGACCCGTGGATCGAGTGACACGGCCTGGCGAAGAGCCCGTGCGAACGCCTTGAACTGCGCCTCGACGATGTGGTGGGCGTTGCGGCCGGACTCCACACGCATGTGCAGTGTGATGTTCGCGCTGGCCACGATGGACTCGAAGATGTGCCGGGTCAGTGTGGTGTCGTACGTGCCGATCAGTTCCACCAGTTCGGGCTCCTCGTGCACCAGATACGGCCTTCCGGACAGGTCGACGACGCAGACCGCCAGTGCCTCGTCCAGCGGGATCATCGCGTTGCCGTACCGCTGGACGCCCGCCTTGTCCCCGAGCGCCTCCCGCAGCGCCTGCCCGAAGGCCAGCGACGTGTCCTCCACCGTGTGGTGGGCATCGACCTCCAGGTCACCACGTGTTCGCACGGTGAGGTCCAGACCACCATGCCTGGCGACCTGATCCAGCATGTGGTCGAAGAACGGGACGCCGGTACTGATGTGCGACTGCCCGGAGCCGTCGAGGTCGAGCTCGACGAGGACGTCGCTCTCCTTCGTCGTACGTTCGATGCGGGCGGTGCGGCTCATGTCGTCTCCCTGAGATCCTCGAGGCCTCGCATGGCGGCAGCCATGCGTGTCATCTGCTCCGGCGTGCCGATCGTCACTCGTAGCCACCTCGCCAGACCCACGTCGCGCACGAGGATCCCGGCCTCGAGGAGTCGCTGCCAGGCCTGTGGCGGGTCGACGAACGGACCGATCAGCACGAAGTTGGCGTCCGACGGCGGGCAGACCCAGCCCTGCGCCGTCACCGCCGCCACGAACTGCTCACGGGTGTCACACAGTCGCCGGATCTGCTCGGTGAGCCGCGTCGCGTACGAGACGGCGACCTGTGCCGCGGATTGCGTCAACGCAGACAGGTGGTAGGGCAGGCGCACCAACTGCAAGGCATCGATCACGGCCGGGTCCGCAACCAGGTAGCCCACCCGGGCACCCGCGAAGGCGAACGCCTTGCTCATGGTGCGGGTCACGATCAGGCGCGGCCGTCCCGCGATCAGCGACACCGCGCTGGGGACACTGGCGAACTCCGCGTAGGCCTCATCCACCACCACGATCCCCCGCCCGGTCTCGGCCACGGCGTTGTAAGCCGCCTCCAGGGCCGACAGTGGCAGCGAGTCGCCGGTGGGATTGTTGGGGCTGCACAGGAAGAGCACGTCCGGACGGTGCTCACGCACCGCCGCCACGATGCGGTCGGTCGGCAGAAGCAGGCCGTCGCGAGGAACCTCGATGAAGCCGGTGCCCGTGGCGTGACTGATGAGTTCGTGCATCGTGTACCCGGGTGTGAAGCCCAGCGCCGTCCGGCCCGGGCCCCCGAAGGCCTGCAGGATCTGCTGCAGGATCTCGTTGGAGCCGTTGGCAGCCCAGACCTCCCCCCGGCCGACGGCGACCCCGGTCTGCTCACTGAGATAGCCGGCCAGGGCATCGCGCAGTCGCACGGCGTCGCGATCGGGGTATCGGTTGAGTTCGGGCTCGATGCGGCGCCCGATCTCAGAGATCATCTCCGGCGGCGGCGGATACGGGTTCTCGTTGGTGTTCAGTGCGATCGGGACATCGAGTTGCGGCGCACCGTAGGCCGTACGTCCCACAAGTTCGGGCCGCAGGGGAAGATCACTCACCCGTGGTCTCCAGAATCCCGGCGGATGGTGACCGCGTGGGCGTGCGACGGGAGATCCTCGGCCAGTGCCAGCGCCTCGACCTCGTCGGTCAGGACGTCGAGCGCGGCGCGGTCGTACTCCACGACCTGCACGCTGCGCAGGAACGTTGTCACGTTCAGGCCGCTGGAGTGACATGCACAACCCGCGGTGGGCAACACGTGATTCGATCCGGCCAGGTAGTCACCCAGCGACACCGGACTGTAGGGACCCACGAAGATGGCGCCGGCGTTGCTGATGGTGGCGGCGTCCGTCGCCGCGTTGCGGGTGTGGATCTCGAGGTGTTCAGCCGCGTAGTCGTCGGCCACCGCCAATGACTCGGTCAGGCCACGCGTCAGTACAACGGCGCTCTGCTGGCCGGTCAGCGCCTCCCGGATCCGATCGCTGTGCTTGGCGGCGGCCACCTGCAAGACCAACTGCGCGTCCACGGCATCGGCGAGAGCCTCGGAATCCGTGATCAGCACCGAGGCGGCCACGACGTCGTGCTCGGCCTGGGAGATCAGATCAGCAGCCACATACGCCGGGTCGGCGGTGTCGTCGGCGACGATCGCGATCTCGGTCGGCCCAGCCTCACTGTCGATGCCCACGTGACCACGCAGCAGGCGTTTCGCCTCCGTCACGTAGATGTTGCCGGGGCCGGTGATGATGTTCACGGGAGGGCACCCCTCGACTCCGAGGGCCAGCATCGCGATCGCCTGGGCACCACCGGCCGCGTACACCTCGTCGATTCCCAAGAGGCTGCAGGCAGCGAGGATCGTCGGGTGCGGCCAGCCATCATGGTCCACCTGCGGCGGGCTGACGATCGCCATGGACCCCACCCCCGCCACGCGTGCGGGCACGACGTTCATCACCACGCTGGACGGGTAGACCGCCCGGCCACCGGGGACGTACAGACCCACTCTGCGCACCGGGCGCCACGTCTGGCGCACCACCGCCCCCGGACCGAGTTCGGTGACGCCGTTGGCGGGCAGCTGATCGCTGTGTACGCGGGTCGTGCGGTCGATCGCCGTGAGCAGCGCGCGACGCACGAGCGGGTCAAGGGTCTCCTCCGCCCTGGCGATGACGTCTGCCGGTACCCGAAGCGACGGGGGGCGCACACCGTCGAACCGCTCGCCGGCCGCGAGCACGGCGTCGGCTCCTCCGGCCCGCACCTCCTCGATGATGTGCGACACGGCGGCAGCCTGGCCCTGCGGCAGGGCTCGGGGCACCTCGAAGGCCTGACCGGTCCTCAGGTCGATGCGGCGCAACATGTGACCATCGTACGAATCGCCTCGAGCCGATAGGTTCGGGCCTGTGGCGGCGAAGAAGAAGGGTGCATCCACCCCGGCCCTGGTGGCCCTGCAGGAATCGGGAACGGCGTTCGCCGTCCACGAGTACACACACGACCCGGATGAGACGGCCTTCGGTGCCGAAGCGGCAGAAGCCCTGCGCCTGGACCCGGAGCGGGTGTTCAAGACACTGCTGGCGGACGTGGACGGCCAACTGGTGGTCGCCTGCGTGCCGGTGAGCGGTCAGTTGAGCCTGAAAGCCCTTGCGGCCGCGGTGGGATCCAAGCGGGCGACGATGGCCGAGCCGAAGGCCGCGGAGAAGACGACCGGGTACGTCCTCGGCGGGATCTCACCACTCGGGCAGCGCAAGAGGCTGCCGACGATCATCGACGACACAGCTCTGCACCATTCGACGATCTACGTGTCCGGGGGCAGGCGCGGTCTCGACATCGAACTGCGACCGGAGGATCTGATCTCGCTCACGAATGCTCGGACGGCACCGATCCGTGGTTGACCGGCTCCCGGGCGAAGGCCACGACCAGCACGATCACCAACAGCGCCGAGAACACACCCAATAGGAGAACACCCTCGGCGCCGACCCGCATGGGCAGCGCGTAGGTGCCGTCCGCCTGCGCCACCACTTCTCTACCGGCCAACCACCAGCCGAGCACACGGGCGACAGCGGCGGTCACCGCCGAACCGATCATCGCCCCCACCACGTGCACCCAGCCGCCCACGAATCCGGTCCGCACAAGCCTGCGCGCCGCGACCGCACCCACCACGATCCCGGACGCGAGCAGAAGTGCCCCGAGAGTCAGATCGGTGACGGCGAATCCCTGGGGGTACGCCTCCACGAAGTCCGCGTTCGCCACCGACGACACCAGGACCCGCGGCGCCCACCACACCCACAACATCCCCACCGGCATCCCGAGGAGCGCCCCGAGCACCACATAGCGGGACATCACACCCACCGGGTGCAGTCGGTTCACGGGTTCGGCAGGCAATTGGGTCCCAGCAGCGCCTTGAGGTCGGCGCCCAACGATGACGTCGCGGACACCCGGAAGCCTTCATCGAGACGCAGCACGGTCGTGCGGGTCCCCGAGGACATCTGAAGGTGCACCTCTGTGGGCCCAGGATGGGCCCCCAGCACCGACTTCAAACGCTCCACCGTGTCCGGGGTGCACTGCTGCGCCGCCACAGTGATGACGAACGGGGTGTTCCGGTCCACGGACAGATCCGGTGCGGAGACCTCCATGGCCATGAGCCGCGGAGAATCCTCGCTGACGTCCAGTCGACCCTTCACCACGAGGATGGCATCGGTGTGACAGTAGGGCGACACCTGCTCGTAGACCTTCGGGAAGACCATGACCTGGATCTCGCCGGTCAGATCCTCGATGGCCATCTGGGCGTACGGCTTGCCACCCTTCGTGATGCGGCGGGCGACCTGAGTGGCGAGCCCGGCGATGGTCACCACCCGGCCATCGGCATTCTCCGAGCCGGCCAGATCTGCGATGCTCCCGTCGGCCAGTCCCCGCAACTGCGCCTCGAGGCCGAACAGGGGGTGGTCCGAGACGTACAGCCCGAGCATCTCCCGCTCATGAGCCAGCAACACTGACTTGTCCCACTCGCCGACCGGGATCTGCAACACCATCGACGCATCCTGGTCGTCGTCGGCCATGTCCCCGAAGAGGTCGAATTGTCCGATCGCCTCGGCGCGCTTCTTGCCCAGGGCTTCGTCGACCGCAGCCTCGTGGATGCTGATGACCCCGCGGCGGGTGTGCCCGAGGGAGTCGAAGGCTCCCGCTTTGATCAGCGACTCGACCACGCGCTTGTTGCACGCGGAGGCCTCCACCTTGTCCAAGAAGTCCGGGAAGTCGGCGAAGCGCCCCTTCGCGGTACGGGACGCGATGATCGACTCCACCACCGCCTCCCCGACGTTGCGCACAGCGGACAGCCCGAACCGGATCGTGTCGTCCACGGCGGTGAACCGGGACTGCGAGTCGTTGACGTCCGGGGGCAGCACCTTCACGCCCATGTGTCGGCACTCGGCGAGGTAGACGGCGCTCTTGTCCTTGTTGTCCTTGACCGACTCCAGCAGAGCCGCCATGTACTCCGTCGGGTAGTTCGCCTTGAGGTACGCCGTCCAATACGACACCAGGCCGTAGCCGGCGGAGTGCGCTTTGTTGAACGCATAGTCCGCGAACGGGACGAGGATCTCCCACAGCGTGTTGATCGCGTCGTCGGAGTATCCGTTGGCACGCATCCCTTCGGCGAAGGGCCCGAACTCCTTGTCCAGGATCTCCTTCTTCTTCTTGCCCATCGCACGGCGCAGCAGATCCGCTTGTCCGAGGCTGTAGCCGGCCACCCGCTGTGCGATCGTCATGACCTGTTCCTGGTAGACGATCACACCGTAGGTCTCGTTGAGGATGTCCTCGAGGGAGTCGGCCAGTTCTGGATGAATGGGTGTGACCGGTTGCCGGCCGTTCTTCCGGTCGGCGTAGTCGTTGTGCGCGTTGGCACCCATGGGCCCCGGCCGGTAGAGCGCCAGCACCGCGCTGATGTCGTCGAACGAGTCGGGCTTCATGGAGCGCAGCAGCGCACGCATGGGTCCGCCATCGAGTTGGAAGACGCCGAGGGTGTCGCCCCGTCCCAGCAGCCGGTAGGCCTCGGCGTTGTCCAGCGGCAGATCCTCGAGCACCACGGACTCGCCCTTGTTGCGCTCGATGTTGGCCAAGCAGTCGTCGAGGACGGTGAGGTTGCGCAACCCCAGGAAGTCCATCTTCAACAGGCCGAGCTCCTCGCAGGCGCCCATGTCGAACTGCGTGATGATCGAACCGTCGTCGCGCATCCACAACGGCACGACGTCCAGCAGCTTGGCACGCGACAGGATGACGCCGGCGGCGTGCACCCCCGGCTGGCGTTTCAGGCCTTCGAGCCCGCGGGCCGTCGCCACCACCTGCTGTACCTGCGGGTCGGCGTCGTGCAGCGTGCGGAAGTCCGCAGCCTCCGCGTACCGGGGGTGGGCCTTGTCGAAGATCCCGTGCAGCGGGATGTCCTTGCCCATGACCGGGTCGGGCATGGCCTTGGTGATCTGGTCACTGAGCGCATACGGAAGGCCGAGTGCCCGCGCGGAGTCCTTGATCGCCGCTTTCGCCTTGATCGAGCCGTAGGTCACGATCTGCGCGACCTGGTCCGCACCGTACTTCTGCGTGGCGTAGCGGATCATCTCGCCGCGCCGGCGCTCGTCGAAGTCCATGTCGATGTCTGGCATCGACACACGGTCGGGGTTGAGGAACCGCTCGAAGATCAGGCCGTGTTCGATGGGATCGAGTTCGGTGATACCCATCGCCCAGGCGATGAGCGCACCGGCTGCCGAGCCACGGCCCGGGCCGACCCGGATCCCGTTCTCCTTGGCGTAACGCACCAGGTCGGCCACGACCAGGAAGTAACTCGGGTACCCCATCTGGTTGATGACGCTGATCTCGTAGTCGGCCTGCGTGCGATGTGCCTCGGGGACCGGGTGCGGCGCGAATCGCGCCTGCAGGCCGCGCATGACCTCTTTGGCAAGCCAGGACTCCTCGGTCTCACCCTCGGGCACGTCGAAGCGGGGCATGAGGTTGGCGGAGTCGTCGAACTCCACGTTGCAGCGCTCGGCGATCAGCAGTGTGTTGTCGCATGCCTCCGGCAGTTCCGACCAGACGGCACGCATCTGCTCCGGGGACTTCAGGAAGTAGCCGGAGCCGTTGAACCGGAAGCGCTTCTCGTCGTTGACGGTCGCCCGGGTCCCGATGCACAACAGGACGTCATGCGCGTCGGCGTCCTCCTCGCGCACGTAGTGCAGGTCGTTGGTCGCGACCAGTGGCAGGTCGAGGGTGCGCGCGATCTTGAGCAGGTCCTCACGGTGCCGGCGTTCGATGTCCAGGCCGTGGTCCATCAGTTCGCAGTAGAAATTGCCGGCGCCGAGGATGTCCCGGAAGTCCGCAGCCGCCGCCAGCGCCTTGTCGTACTGCCCGGCGCGCAGCCACATGTTCACTTCCCCGCTGGGGCAGCCCGTGGTCGCGATCAGACCCTTCCCGAACTGGTCGAGCAACTCCCGGTCGAAGCGGGGTTTGCGGTAGTACCCCTCGATGCTGGCCAGACTCGACAACTTGAACAGGTTGTGCATGCCCTCGGTGGTCTCGGCCAGCACAGTCATGTGGGTATAGGCCTGCTTGCCCTTTGTGGTCGGCACGCCGTCCTCACCGACGTCGTCGCCGGGCACCTCCCCGAAGTCGTAGGGAGCGCGGGTGTGCCGGCCCTGCGGGGCGTAGTACCCCTCGATGCCGATGATGGGCTTGACCCCGTACTTCTGCGCCTTCTTGTAGAACTCATAGGCACCGAACACGTTGCCGTGGTCGGTCATGGCGATCGCGGGCATCTCGAGTCGGGCGGCCTCGGTGAACAGGTCGTCGAGCCGCGCGGCGCCGTCCAGCATCGAGTACTCGGTATGCACATG
>ERZ795053.1214-NODE-1214-length-32926-cov-7.972681_pt1 | contig 32926 bp, 32 predicted proteins | sample MGYA00375137_ERZ795053 | MGnify/ENA primary metagenome ERZ795053 (study PRJEB30182, sample SAMN05720284) | activated sludge metagenome | isolation source: Anaerobic digester | place: Hong Kong | collected 2014-12-17 ...
AGTCGCGGCAATATTTGACAATTTGCGGATAGACTATTATAATTGAAAACGCAAATAAATTGCATTTTCAAAAAATTACGGAGTTTTTCAATGAAAAATATATCAAAAATTTTGTGCTTGGTCATCGCTTTTGCGCTTGTCATTGTGTCGAGCGCAGGCTGCACGCCAAAAATTACCAACGATAAAATAACTGTCGCCGTTACGATAGTGCCTTTGGCGGGTTTTGTAAAAGCCGTTTGCGGCGATAAGGTAAATGTTATCACATTGATTCCGCCCGGATACAGTCCCGCAACGTATGAACCCACCCCTCAGCAAATGATAGAGTTTTCTGATGCGAATATTTGTTTTGCCGTTGGAGTTCCCGCGGAAGAGTCGATGTTGTCGGAAGCCGTGCCAACAGTTATTAGACTGCAAGACATAGTTTCAGAAGTTTATCCCGACCGTTATTTTGATGACGGCGGCAGGGATCCGCATATATGGCTGTCGGTAAAACGGGTAAAAATAATGGTAACGGAAATAGCTTCGCAAATGTCCGCGCTTGACCCTGTTAACGCGGATTATTATCAATCTAATGCCGAAGAATATCTTAACCAGCTTGACGAAGTAGATTTATTATTAAAAGCTGCGGTTAACGAAATGGACAGCAAACAATTTATCGTTTTTCATCCCGCTTTCGGGTATTTAGCCGAAGATTACGGGCTTAATATGGTTGCGCTCGAAGAAGAAGGCAAGGAAGCCACAGCCGCGCATTTGCAGGAAGTAATAGATTTTGCGAAAGCCGAAGGTATAAAAGCGATTTTTTATCAAGAAGAAATAGACAGCAAACAAGCGCAATCTTTTGCCGAAGAAATAGGCGGGGCAACGGTAATGCTGTCGCCGCTTGCGGAAAACTATATCGAAAATATCTTATCTATGATAAATACCATAAAAGAGGTAAACAGCAAAAATGACTGATATCGCTATATCGATAAAAAATCTTACGGCGCGTTACGACAATAATATTGCGCTCCAAGATATAAATATCGATGTCAAAAAAGGAGAATTTTTGGCTTTGATAGGACCTAACGGCGGCGGAAAATCGACTTTGATTAAAGCCATATTGAGACTCGCGCCGTTTGAAGGAAAAATTGAGATTTTTGGTCAAAAGAAAATAGACGACGTAGGCTACGTTCCCCAAATTTCGTCCGCAGAAAAAAAATTCCCCATTTCCGTATTGGAAGTCGTACTCAGCGGACTGCACAAAAAAACGCTAAATCCGTTCAGTAAATATTCCCAAATGCAAAAAAACGAGGCTATGGAAACGCTGGAAAGACTGGGTATCGAAAAATTGGCGGACCGCCAGATTGACGAACTATCGGGCGGCGAGTTTCAAAAAACATTATTATGCAGAGCTTTGCTGTCAAAGCCTAAAATTTTGCTGCTGGATGAACCTACGGCAAATATAGATCCCAGCTCGGCGAAAAATATTTATGAATTACTAAAAGAATTAAATAAAACGATAACTATCGTAATGGCGACGCACGACCTTTTTGCCGTCAGCGACGGCGTAACAAGACTTGCGTGTCTTAATAAAACTCTGGTTTATCACGGCGAGCCGCAGTTAACCCTCGACACTATGGACAAACTTTACGGCTGCCCTGTAGATTTGATCGCGCACGGTATTCCGCATAGAGTGCTTGGACATCACGGAGAAAACGAATAATGATTGAAACGATTTTAAAATATCAGTTTTTGCAAAAAGCGATTTTGGCGTCAATATTGACAAGTATAGTCGCTGGAATAATAGGCGTTATTATAGTGCAGAAAAAACTCGTTATGATGACGGGCGGCATTGCCCACACAACTTACGGCGGAGTAGGACTGGGATATTTATTGGGAATAGAGCCGATACTCGGCGGATTTATGTTTGCCTTGGGCGCGGCTTTCGGAATAGGGTATCTAAAACGCAAAGGCGGAGTTGATACCGATATTCTTATCGCGTTGTTTTGGTCGTTAGGAATGGCGGCGGGCGTGGCTTTTATTGGACTTATGCCTGGATATCCGCCCGATATTACGTCGTATCTATTCGGCAATATTTTGTCGGTTACCAATTTTGATTTAATTATGATGGCGGTACTTACGGTAGTGGTAACGCTGTCAACGCTTATTTTCCTTAACGACTGGAAAACCTATCTTTTTGACGAAGAATTCGCTCACGTGCGTGGAATGAAAACTTCTTTAATGGAATACTGGCTGCTCGTTTTGGTTGCGCTTACGGTAGTCGTGCTGATAAGAGCAGCAGGTATTATGCTTGTTATTTCAATGCTCACAGCACCCGCGGCGTCCGCAAGACAGATATCTAAGAAATTTTCGGTAAACATAATTCTGGCGGTAGTTTTGGGCGCGGTTTATTGCTTAATCGGACTTGGATTGTCGTATGTTTTGAATATAGCCTCGGGCGCGACCATAATAGCCGTATCGGTTTTGGGTTTTGCTTTGTGCATGGTGTTATCAAAAATTTTGAAAAACAAAAAGACTGTAAAAAATTAAGCAACGCGACTAAAAATATTTTATTCACAGAAAAACAAAAGAGCGTAATTTGTAACACGCTAAACCTTTGTCTTAAAAAAATTAGTTTTGACTATTGCAAAAAAATCGGTTAAGTGCTAGAATTTACATTGGTATGAAAATATAAGGAAGGTAATTAAAATTTATTTATGAGCGTTAAAATTGCTTTATCAACTCAGTTGGACAGTTTGGGAGTATCTCCAAACTACAGACGGGCGTTGGAAAGTTTGGGTTGTGAAGTAGTTGATTTGCCGCTGGTAACAATGGACAATATCGACGAAATTTTAGATAATTATGACGGATTTATTTTGACGGGCGGCGCCGACATAAATCCGTTACTTTACGGTGAGAAAAATTTGTACGCAACCAAAATCAACGACGACAGAGACAACAGCGATGTTATTCTAACAAAAGCATTGATAAAATCCGATAAACCGCTACTGGCTATTTGCCGCGGAATGCAGCTACTTAACACTATTTGCGGCGGCACTCTTTATCAGGACTTGACTAAACAAAATCCCGAATGCAAAATAAACCATTTGCAGAGTGACCGTTCATACGAATACGTTCATAAAGTTAATATTTTGCCCGATACCTTACTTGCGGATATTTGCCCGTCAGTTATTAACGTGAATACTATCCACCATCAAGCGGTAAAAAAACTGGGCGAAGGTCTTTTTGTCGCCGCTGTATCGAACGATAATATTATCGAAGCCGTTGAAATGAAAGATAAAAAATTTGTTTTGGGTTTGCAATGGCATCCCGAAAGACTTACGACGTACAGCGAGCATAACGCTATATTGAGTATGTTTGTGGATGAATGCGAAAGACAAAAAAACGCGGTTAACGCTTGATATTTATTTAATCTTTAAACTTAATAAAAATAAAAAAATGAATTTCAAAAAAGAAAACCGTCCGAAATAAAGACGGTTTTTTTATTTTATGCAGAATAAATAGAACTGAATATTTTAAAATTTAGGTTGTTTAGTTATGATTGCCTTAAATTTATTTTAATAGAATTTTAGTCAATATTATTCGTAATTTTTTCCTGTTTTTGTTCAGTCTTTTCGGGTTTGGTATTGTTGGAATCGGGTTCTTCTTTTGCTTTGCGTTTTGCTAAAAGCCCCGCTCTCACGCCCGAATTATTTTCCGTGCCCGTAAGCAAGCGTTTTATATTGGCGCGGTGGGCAATGACGATAATAAACCAAATAATGCCCATCGTTACCGTTATGGGTATCGCTACGCCGTCGGCGGTTAACGCGGAGTTGGTTAAAGAAACGATGGCGGTATAAACAAACTGAGCGGTGATATTAAGCAAAGCAAAAATACTCATTTTGTCTGTGAGGAAAATAATAAGTACGGCGAACGCAAGACAGATGAGCGTCATAATAGGGTTTAAAACCAATAATGCTCCAAGACTTGTCGCAACGCCTTTTCCGCCTTTGAACTTCAAAAACACGGGGTACATGTGTCCTAAGACCGCGCAAAGGGCAAGGAAAAATCCAGCGAATACGCTCAAAGACAAGTTGCCCGTGAAAGCGAAAAACAAATATCTGCCGATTAGCGCGGCAACGATGCCTTTTGTTAAATCGCAAGTAAAAGTCAGCGCGCCCATTTTCAGTCCGAACGTGCGGACGACATTCGTGGTGCCAGGATTTCCGCTGCCGTATTGTCTTATGTCCTGATGTTTGATTTTCTTTGAAAAAATGACGGCAAAGTTAATATTGCAGATAAGATAAACGCATAAACCCGCAATAAGCAACTGCCACCAGTAGGTTAGAATAATCATGTCGACCTCTTTATTGTTGTTTGGTAGATAGAGTATATCAAAGCATACCCTTTTTTAGCAAGGAATAATAAGCAGAAAATGGCGGAAAATAGCTAATTTTTTCACTTTTAATACAAATAATGGATTTAAGTTCATTTTAAAGCGATTTTCCAATCATTTTTTGTACTTAATTCAAATAACCTATTTTATGTCAAAAAAATTAAAAAATGCGCTTTATCCATTTCGACATTCATAACAATATCGCTAATTGTGAAATAGTTTTAAATTGAAAATTTTAGAATAAAAAAAGAAAGGCGGATAGCCTTTCTTTTTTTGTATATGCTCGTTCTTTGAAACTTGCTTGATTTTTTACCGATATCTTAGCGTAATAATTTACGTAGCTGCAAAATTTTATTTCATTTTACGGGCTATCATTTCCTGAACAGCAAAAGATATTACGTCGTCGGCGTATTTGCCGGGACCGAATCCCGCGTCATAGCCAAGCTCTTTCGCAAGCTCGTGCGTAATACGCGCGCCGCCGCAAATAAGTATGACTTTATCGCGAAGTCCGTCCGCTTCGAGCAGCTCGACAAGTTCGGTAAGGTTCGTGATATGCACGTTTTTTTGTGTGACTGTTTGCGATACCAAAAGAATATCGGCTTTGAGTTCTTTTGCTTTTGCGATAAATTCTTCGTTTAATACCTGGCTGCCCATATTAACGGCTTCTATCATATCGTATCTTTCCAGTCCGTAGTGTCCCGCAAAACCTTTGCGGTTCATAATGGCGTCAATGCCTACGGTATGAGCGTCCGTGCCTGTCGACGCGCCCAAAACAACGATTTTTCTGCCGAAATTGGTTTTGATAAACTCGTTAGTTTCTTCCATCGACATTGTTTCGGACTCAACCGTTTTTACAATAATACTGTCGTAATTTATCGTGTGGGTGCAGCTGCCGTATACGACGTAAAATGTGAATGCGTCGTCGAGCGTTTTTGACAAAGCTACGTTCGGCTCGGTAAGCCCCATTTTTTCAGCATAAAGCCGTGCGGCTTCCGTGCCTTTTTCGTTATTGGGTACTGGCAGCGTAAAACTCACCTGAACTTTGCCGTCGTTCATCGTGTCGCCGTAAGGCATAAGTTTTTTTGTGTTGAGGGTTGTATCAAACTTCTTTTTTGAAGTGTTATAAAGTCCCGAACTCATTTATTTTGCCTCCTTTTTCAACATAATTTCAATAAAAGGATTGAAATAAAAATCGGATTTTACTATTACTCCGTTTAAGCCTTTTCCGCCGTCTTGAGGACGTTTGATGTCTGCAAACACGCCGCGTTCAAGCGAATTAAACAGTTTGTATTTTTCGATGTCTTGTAATAGGTCTGCCGCTTTCGTCAAAACTTCGTTCGCGCGTTTTTGCATAAATCCGCCTTTTTTAAACTCTATCTCTTCGCCAAAGTCCGCCATAGTGTTGAAAATATATTGAGCGTTTTCGATAGAAAGAGCGCGGTCGGACATAAAGGGGGTGTGGATAGCTTCCGTAAGCATACCTAGAAGGTGGATTTTTTGATTAGTGGTGATTGTTACCACGTTAAAAAGCGCGTCTTGAATATGTCCGCGGAAAATATTGCCCGTCATATATTTGGTCGGAGGCATATATTTGAGCGGCGCATTAGGGAAAATTTCTCTTGCCATTTGCGCTTGGGCAAGCTCCATCAAAAATCCGTTTTTCACTTCGGGATTGATTTCAAAAGCGTGACCGAGCCCCATTTGTTCTTCGGGTAGCCCCGCGAGCAAAGCGAACTGCTCGTTGAGTAGCTGCGACGCAAGCACGGTGTGAGCTTCTTCCACAGCGTCGGCCGTGGTAAGATAGTTGTCCTCGCCCGTATTGATAATGACGCCAGCGTACGCGTTAATTGCTCTGGAAAAATACTGGTCTATCATCGTGCGTTTCATATTGATGTCTCTAAACAGTATTCCATACAACGCGTCGTTAAGCATAACGTCAAGTCTTTCCAATGCGCCCATAGCCGCGATTTCGGGCATACATAATCCCGAACAATAATTGCAAAGGCGAATATAGCGTTTTTGTTTCGCGCCCACTTCGTCCAAAGCCGCACGCATAAGACGGAAGTTTTCCTGCGTAGCGTATGTGCCGCCAAAACCTTCGGTGGTAGCGCCGTAGGGAACATAGTCCAATAAACTTTGTCCCGTCGTGCGTATAACCGCGATTACGTCCGCGCCTTGGGAAGCCGCAGCTTTGGCTTGAGTAATATCTTCGTAGATGTTACCCGTCGCCACGATTAAGTATAGATAAGGTCCTTTCTTTTCACCGTATTCGAGCAAAAAGTCGTTACGCTTGTTAACGTTTTCTTTTATGCGTTTAGCGGTATCGTTCGCCACAGCAAAAATCTTTTTGCGGATTTCGTTAATATTGTGGATTTTGATTTTTGTCAAATCCATTTCGCCGCTGTCGATACGTTTCGCTATTTCGTCGGGGGTAAGACCGTCGTATTCCGCCATTGCGTTGCCGATGTAATAAGCCGCGCCGTTACCAAGACAATTTTTTGCAGCAAGGTGGTCGACTACTACGTTCGGCATCGGCACGTCGTATTTGTTTACTCCGTCAATGCCGAGTAGTCGGCAAACCGCTCTTTCCACGGTGACGGTGGTATGCAAATCGATATAGTTTTGCGTGTCAAGCGCAATGCGTTTTGCGGAATTTCGAGCTTTATCTACAAGTTTTTGATTTAAGTTAAGTTTGCTTTTCATATTTTTTCCTTAGTGATTGCCGCGTTTGTTTCTTTCAAGTCCGCTTGGCTCAAGCGAAAGTTTTTGTCCTTGTTCGAGTCCCGCGACACCGATAAGTTTTTCTTTATTGCCACGACATTCTTCGCAATGACAGTCGTTAACGTAATCCGTCGGTTGCGTGTAAGTGGTGATAACGCCTTCAAAGTTTCTGAGTATTACTCTTTCGGGACTTTCCGAAATAAGATAAGTAGGCATCAAAGGTATTTTACCGCCGCCGCCTGGCGCGTCTACAACGAAAGTAGGTACGGCAAAGCCCGACGTATGTCCGCGCAATCCTTCGATTATTTCAATACCTTTTGAAACGGGAGTGCGGAAATGTTCCAATCCCATTGACAAATCGCATTGATAAATGTAATAAGGACGCACGCGGATTTTTACTAACTCGTGAACGAGTTTTTTCATAACAAATACGCAGTCGTTAATGCCCGCGAGTAACACGCTTTGGTTTCCCAAAGGAATGCCCGCATCCGCCAGTCTGGCGCAAGCTGCTGCCGATTCTTCGGTAATTTCGTTGGGGTGGTTAAAGTGCGTGTTCAGCCATATTGGATGATATTTTTTCAGCATATTGCATAACTCAGGCGTGATACGCTGAGGCGCGACCACGGGGGTGCGGCTGCCGATACGGATAATCTCAACGTGAGGGATAGCGCGCAAACGGCTGATTATACTTTCGAGTTTGTCATCCGAAAGCATAAGCGGATCGCCGCCCGAAAGCAGCACGTCGCGTACTTCGGGGTGTTTTGAAATATATTCGATACATGCGTCGACTTGACTGTCAGCTACCGCGCTGTCGGTTTGTCCAGCAAATCTTCTGCGGGTGCAATGACGGCAGTACATCGAGCATTGATCTGTCAGTAAGAACAAAACTCTGTCGGGGTAGCGGTGAGTAAGTCCTTTTACTGGCGAATCCGTGTCCTCGTGAAGCGGATCAAGTAAGTCTGCCGAAGACTTATGAAGCTCGTTAGCCGTGGGGATACATTGTCTGCGAACAGGGTCAAAGGGGTCAGATAGGTCGATAAGCGAAAGATAATAAGGCGTTATCGCCATACGCAAAGCCCTTAAACATTGTTTTACGCCGTCTTCTTCGCTAGGGGTAAGTTTTACGTATTTTTTTAAGTCTTCCAATGTTTCGACGCGGTTGCGGACTTGCCATTGCCAATCGTTCCATTCATTTTCGGGAACATTGGCAAAAAGTCCGTTCGCTCTGCTTTTATTCATTGTGAACTCCTTTTGTTTTAAGATTTTTTTAGCAATAGGTTTTTGCGAAAAGTTCGCGAATTTGCTTATTTTCGCGAAGTTCGTTCAAAGTGATTTCAGCGTGGTTTTTGGTGTAACCGTTGCCGATAATCATAGTAACGTCTTTGCCGATACCTTCCGCGCCCAAAGCCGCTTTTGTAAAGCTGGTTGCCATTGAGAAGAAGTATACGATACCGTCGTCGCGAACAGGCAAAATCGTGCTCATTTCAGCGTTGGGAATGTTTACGCAGTTGATTGCTATATCGTATTCTTTTCCGCCGTTTGCAGCCAAAGATTTTTCAAGTACTTCGATAGGTTTCGTTGCGTCAGCGATAATAACTTCGTCGCAAAGATTAAGTTCGCGGAGCTTTTTAGCGGATTCTTCACGTGAAGCGATACCTACTACGCGACCGTTTTTGCCAGCTTGCTTTTTAGCTTCGTAGCATACGAGTATTCCGCTCTTGCCTGACGCGCCAAGCACCAAAACGGAATTGTCTTTTTTGACAAGGTTAGCCGCTTGAGCGGGAGCTCCAGCAACGTCGAGCGCAGCCAAAGCCAAACTTTCGGGCATATCGTCGGGAAGTTTTGCGTAAATGCCGCTTTCGTATAAAACAGCCTTAGCCACAACGTCTACTCTTTCGATAGCTTTGTGAATAGCTGTGATTTTTTCGATTTTTAACGGGGTTAATGAAAGTGAAACCAATGACGCGATTTTGTCGCCGACTTTGAGGTCACGGTCTTTTAAGTCTTCGCCTATATGTGCGACTTTGCCGATAAGCATTCCGCCGCTTCCTGTAACGGGGTTTTGCATTTTGCCGCGTTCGTTAACGATAGACATAATTTTAGCTGCGATTTTTTGTTCGTCGCCGTTTGCTTCGGATTTGAGTTGTGTGAAAGATGCTGAGTCTATATTCAACGAGATAACGTCTACTACGATTTCGTTAGAATAAAATTTGCTCATATCGTTGCTGATTTTTTGCGCCGCTTGGGGCATAGCTCCTTGCGGTTCGATAACTCTGTGAGTACCGTATTTATTGCCTTTGATTTCCATTGTTATTTTCTCCTTATGTTTTTATATAAATTTTTATTTTTTTAATCCTAATATTTGTCTTGCTTCGTCGGGTGTAGCTATTTCACGACCGAGCAGTTTTGCGAGTTCAACCGTTTTTGCCACGAGTTCGGCGTTGCTTTTGGCAACTACGCCTTTAGATAAATATACGTTATCTTCAAAACCGACTCTGACGTGTCCGCCCATAACGATAGAAGTCGCCGCCATTTGGAACTGCGCTCTACCCACGCCCGAAACTGTGTATGTGCTTCCGCCGGGTATGCTGCCTTGCATAAACACAAGGTCTCTCGGCGTTGCGGAAATACCGCCGTTAACGCCCATAACAAAATTGAAGTGCATCGGCGAAGGAATGATACCTTTTTTGTTCAAGCGAACAGCCATATCTATCATACCTTTATCAAAAACTTCGATTTCGGGTTTGATGCCCAAGGGAACCATTTTTTGAGCGAATTCAATAATAGTATTTTCCGTGTTGACAAAAATATCGTCTCCGCCAAAGTTGCAGGTGCCGCAGTCTAACGTCGCCATTTCGGGGTTTAAGGTTACGGGTTGCAAACGTTCTTCATTGGTCATTCCGACCGCTCCGCCTGTGCTGGGTTGAACGATAACTTCGGGACAACGGGCTTTAATAGCCTTAATGCACGCGTCAAAACGTTTTGCGCTTTGAGTGGGAGTGCCGTCGTCTTCTCTTACGTGAAGGTGAATAATACTTGCGCCTGCCTTATAAGCTCCGTACGCTTGTTCCGCGATTTCATCAACGGTATAAGGAACGGCGGGGTTATGTTCTTTTGTTACTTCCGCTCCGCAAATAGCGGCGGTAATAATAAGTTTTTCCATTATTTTACCCCTTTACTTATTACGTTGTTTGTCAAGCGGAACAACGCAGGTGCCGCTTGCTTTACAAACGATAATGGGTTCGGGCAAAACGTCGCACGCGCTGTCGTTAAGGTCGGGACGCGGAGCGATAACTTTTTTCGCCACGAAAGTCATTTTGCGTGAAGTTTTGCCTTCGGAAACGATTTCGCCCGACGCTTCGATGTAGTCGCCCGCAAATACGGGAGCCAAAAATTCCACATTATCATACGCGCGGAAAAGTCCTTCGTCTCCATCGCGTAAAATCAACAGTTCGGTCGCAACGTCTCCAAACAGTTGCAACATTCTCGCGCCGTCAACCAAGTTTCCGCCGTAATGCGCATCATGCGCGCTCATTCTCAAACGGATAGTCGATTTCATTTATTTACCTCCAAAAATATATTAAAAAAAATTAAAAAAACGCCGTTAAAAACACAACGTTTTTAATAGCGCTTCATTTATCGATTTGTTTTATCGCAAAATGACAGTAGCAAAGGACTGGTCTTTGCTCCCAAGACAAAAGCCGATTTAGCTTAGGTTTTTGTCTTTCGGCGGCGAGCATATTCGGGTCGGTTAAAAATACGAACGCTAACATTCCTAAACACGGTCCTACCTTACTCTCCGCTACCTCTATTTTTATTAAATTTTTCTAAAAATCATTATACCAAAACGCCGATTTTTTGTCAATGGTCGATTTTGATTTTGTCCAAAATTTCGCGGTCTAGTCCGAGCGCCACACATATAGAAAAAGCTTCTTTCGGGGCGTAACTGGTCAAAGGAACTTCTTTTAGACCGTAATTCATTTTCTTCGCCAAATACTGTATATTCTCATCTATATTTTTTGACGGAATATAGTTTTCGTCAAGGTTTTGCAATCCCAATACCTGATAGTGTTTGTTTGCGTATTTTGCCACGCCGTCGTAATGCGTGGTCAATACAGATATACTGTCTTTACCGTTTAATGCCTGAGCCGTCGCGGCAAAAATCTCCTGACCTTCCAGGGCGTTGGTGCCTTTTGCCAGTTCGTCGATTATTATTAGCCCGAACTCCGTTTTGGTTTTTTGATACGTTTCGTTAAGCCGCGCGATTTCGCCGCCGAACGAGGAAAGCCCCCTGTCGGTTCGCTCGGTATCGGTTACCGCAAGCGCGCAAAAATCGAATAACGGCATAGAAAGTTTTTGCGCGAAAACAAAAAATCCCATCTGCGCAAGTAAAATATTTAACGCGAGCGTTTTTAGAGCGACGCTTTTTCCGCCCATATTTGCGCCCGTGATTACCGTTGCGCCGCTTTCTACCGAAAAAGAAATAGGCGTAAATTCCGCGTTTCTTTCCTTGAGGTTTTCAGCAATCATGGGATTAAAAACATTTTTTGCCGTGATTTTTTTATGCGTAATTATATCGGGCATAATGGCGCCGTATTTTTTTGCGAGTTTGGCTTTTGCGATAATTAAATCCAAGTTTGCGATAGCGTCGGCGTTTTGCCGCATTTGTTCCGCGTAAGGACTAAGGTTAGCGGACATAACCGCGCGCAAACGGTTTTCTTCGGCTTCCTCCTGTTTTGCTAATTCCGTGTGCTTTTCGACGAGCGAATTAGCGGCGTTTTTTGCCGTAACGGAAAGCTGCTGCTCGATTTTTGTTTTCGATTGTCTTAGTTCGCTCAGTTTTGACGAAAGACTAGACGGAACATAAAAAGTAGCTATGCGGTTTTTTTCAGGGTCGACAATATTTAAAGCTTTGGTTAAATCGGAAAAATTTATATCCGTAAAGTTCGCCGTTTTGTTTATTTTGTCAAATGTCTTTTTGATTTTGATTAACAACAGCAAATATATTTTAATTTCAAAAAGCTCAACGTCGTCAAGAGCGGACGAAGCGCACTTGGTAATCGTTTTTATAATATTATTCGCGCAAGACAAAGTGTGAGTAAGCTCGGCGTACTCGTTTTCAAACTTTTCCAAAGTATCGCAGGCTTTTTGAATGTTATTGAGTTCGATATCAAGTTCTTTTAATTGGGCTGGCAAATAAAAGCCGAGTTTCTTTGCTTTTTCTATTCCGTAAGCGGAAACGGGACAAAGATTGTCCAAAATGAATTTCAGCCCAACCGCCTTTTTTTGTTCGTACGTGACGTTATTCATAATCTTTCTCCACGTTAAATACCGGTATTGCGACGAGATTTTGTATTTTTGTAATATATTCTTCGGCGTTATATAAATACCCGTAAGCCGAAACGGGATTGACTGTCACGGCGACGAGATTCACGTCGGATATAACACGCAGAATCGCGCCCCTTTGGGTAAACGCGTCGTAATATTTTTCCGTCAAAAAAATCGCGCTGCTGTCGTTCACCACAAAAACAACGCCTTCTATATCGATATTTTTAGTAATGAACGTTTTGATTATTCCGTCTGTGAGTCCGCCGTTAACATATACGGTTTTGGGTTTGGTTTTGCTTATTTCGGTCGTGTCGTCGCTTTCGGTCTTTTGACCGTCAGCGTAGTAAAAAACATAAGTTTTGCTGCTTTTTGTAAAAATACCTTTTTCGACAGGCAAAGAAAGCATTTTTACCGCGAAAGCCGTATCGGCTACCGTTTCGTCAATATCTAATGAATACGACGCTCCACTTGAAAGAATAGTCGCGTCGGAAACAGCGGTCGAGCAAAGCGAACGACGCGAGAGCGCGCCGTCTATGAGTATTTTATTTGCGCCGAATTTTTTAAACAATTGATTAACGGTTTTTAACTGTTCTATTATCGACGGTCCCGCTATTTGAATGTACCCCGAGCTAAGCGTGCGTATTATTATTATTTCTCCAAGCGGAGTAGGAATACCCGTGGAATGAAGTATTTCCACCGTCGCGGTGCAAAAAGGCAGCAGTTTTTTCGCAGTTGCCGCCAACGTGCCTTTCGGAACGAAAATTTCGGGTTTTGGAGTGATTGTCAAAACGTCGGTGGACTCGCCGTCACGTCCGACAGAAGTAATTGCCAATATCATTTTGCGCTCGCTTAACTCGCCTATAAGTTTATTTAAAACGGTGGTTTTGCCAGCATTTTTGCTCATTCCGATAATGGAAACGGAATAATATTTATTGATTAGCTCGCTTAATTTCATTATTTTTTCCTTATGCTAACTATATAATTATTCGTGCTAAAAGTCAATATGGATTTTGATAGGCAGATGAAAAGTGTTAAAGCGGGAAAATAAAAGTGTAAGCGCATTGACATAAATACTTTGAAAAGGTTATAATCAAGCTTAAGGAGATTTTATGAGCGAAAAACCCGAAAAACAATCCGAAGGAAAAAACGAAGAAAAAACAGTCGAAAATGTCGAGAAAAAAAGTAAAGATATTTTGATTGTTATAGAAGAGCGCAAAAAAAGGGCGGAGAATCTTGTCGCGGATGAAACCGCTACGGTAGAGACTCCAAAGATATTAACGCAAAGCAAAAAACGGACTGTTTTGAGCATGGTTTTTTTGCTTGTCATTTGCGCTGTAAGCATAATTATAATGATAGTTTTGGGAAGTTCGCTTTCCGAAGGCTCGGCAAAATCGCTGCAGGAAATTTTTTCCGAAATGGAAACAAAATATTTCTTGTTCGCTTTGGTTGTGCTTTTTTTAATGCTGATTTTGGACGCGTCAAAATTCTTCCTTATCGGTAAAGTCGCGGTAGGAAAAGCGCGCGCTTTGCCAAGCTTAAAAGTTTCTCTCTTAGGAAAATATTACGACAACATTACGCCATTTAGTACGGGCGGACAAGCGTTTCAAATATATTATCTTAATAAAAAAGGTTATTCGGCGGGGCAGGCAAGCGCGATTACGATGATAAAATATTTTGCCCAAATGTTCGCTTGGCTACTGGTGAGCGTACTGCTTATGTCGCTATGCAATAACGCGCTCGACGGACTGAACGCAAACTTGGCCACCACGTTAAGAGTAGGCGCGTGGACGGGTTTTGCATTTAATGCCTTTTTGCCGTTGACTTTGATTTTGTTTGTAATTTTACCAAAGTTCGCCAATATTATTACTGCAAAACTGGTATCGTTTTTACACAAAATAAAAATAATTAAAGATAAAGAAAAAATAATGGGAAAAGCGCAAAAAACGGTAAAAGACTTTAAAAAGTGCTTTTTCATTATGTCAAATAGACCGCTATATTTTATTTTGCTGATTTTCATTTGCTTTTTCGAGCCTATCGTTACGCTGAGTTTCCCTTACTTTTTGGTTTTGGCTTTTGCAAAACTCGCGCCGAGCTGGGATTTGCTCATAAACGTAATGGCTCTTAATATATTCGCTAGTTACGCCGTAGCCATTATTCCCACGCCGGGCAACAGCGGCTTTGTCGAAACAACGTTTACTTTGGCGTTTTCGTCGATAGCCGCAAGCGTGCTTTTCGGCGTGACATTTACTTGGAGATTTTTGACTTATTATATTTATATCATAATAGGTTTGTGCATAACTGTTTTTGAAATTATCCGCAAATTCGTCCGCGCGAAAAGACAAGAAAAAGCGCTAGGGGAGAAAAAATGAAAGGAATTATTTTAGCTGGCGGCACGGGCAGCAGACTTTTCCCGTCCACTTTGGCTTGTTCAAAACAAATGCTGACCGTTTACGACAAGCCGATGATTTACTACCCGCTCTCGATACTTATGCTTGCGGGAATCCATGAAATTTTGATTATATCTACGCCCAGAGACATACCTTGCTTTAAAGAGCTATTCGGCGACGGAAAACAACTAGGATTAAATATATCTTACAAAATACAAGAGCAGCCGAAAGGTCTTGCGGAAGCGTTTATATTAGGCGAGGAATTTATCGGCAGTGATTCCGTATGTATGATCTTAGGCGACAACCTTTTTTACGGCAATTCGCTTTCGGCAGCCGTGCAAAGAGCGGCAAAACTCACGGAGGGCGCGGTACTGTTTTTATATCATGTTGACAATCCGTCGGATTACGGCGTGGCGACGATAGACAGTAACGGAGCCGTTACCGAGATTGAAGAAAAACCGATTAATCCAAAATCACGTTACGCGGTTACGGGTTTGTATTTTTACGATAACGATATTGTAAATATAGCCAAATCCGTTACGCCGTCAAAAAGGGGCGAACTGGAAATAACGTCGGTAAATAACGAATACATAAAACGCGGAAAAGTCAGAGCGGAGTTTTTGAACAGAGGCAACGCTTGGCTTGACACGGGCACGCACAAAACTATGCTTGAAGCGTCTATGTTTATACAAGCCATTGAGTCAAGACAAGGACTATATATCGCTTGTATCGAAGAAATCGCTTTTAGACAAGGCTTTATCGATAAAGAGCAGTTGATAGCCCTAGGTCAAAAAATGAAAAACAGCGATTACGGTCAATATTTACTGCGGCTTGCCGAAGGTGACGGAGTATGAAAATACTTATCGTAGGTTGTTACGGACAATTAGGACGGGAATTAACTGAGATTTTAACCGGCGATTTTGCCGATATCGGAAAAATCGACGACCGATATTTCGGCGCGCAAATTACGGGCGCGGATATAGACACTCTTGACGTAACGAACGAATTTTCACTCAATAATTATTTTGAAAATTTACGTCCCGATATAGTGTTTAACTGTTCGGCGTATACGAATGTAGATAAAGCCGAAGAAGACGAAAAAACTGCTTACGCCGTTAACGCTACGGGCTGCTTGAATTTAGCAAAAGCGTGTAGTAGTTGCGGCGCGAAACTTGTTTCAGTTTCCACCGACTATGTTTTTGACGGCGAAAAAACAACGCCGTACGTCGAAACCGATACGCCAAACCCACAAACCGTATATGGCTCGACGAAACTGCAAGGTGAAATTTTTATCGCGCAAAACCTTAAAGAGCATTTTATTGTCCGCACGGCGTGGCTGTACGGAAAACAAGGGAAAAATTTTGTGCGTACTATGCTGCGTTTAGGCAAAGAGCGTGATAGCGTGACGGTCGTAAACGACCAGTACGGTTGTCCCACGTACGCTAACGACCTTGCGTATCATATGCTAAAAATCGCCTTAACAGAGCATTACGGCATATATCATTGTGTAAATAACGGCGTGTGCAGCTGGTACGACTTCGCCAAAGAAATTATGTATAAGGCAAAACTTGACTGCGTAGTCAAACCTATTACAAGCGAAGAATACGGAGCGAAAGTAAAACGCCCGCGTTTTTCCGCGCTTGAAAACGATCGCCTGCGCAAAACTGTCGGCGATCAAATGCGAAAATGGGACGAAGCATTGGACAGTTTTTTGAAAGAAATCGAAATATAAACATTAACTTTTTAAAAAAAATTTATAAAGCAAATATTATTAAAAAACGTTTTTAAAAAATTAAATAAGGAAGTAAATCGAAGTGAAAAAATATTTAGTGACGGGCGGCTGCGGCTTTATTGGCAGCAACTTTATTAAATACGTTTTAAATAAATATTCCGACATAAGCATCGTCAATCTTGACGCTCTTACATATGCGGGAAACTTGGAAAACCTTGCGGAATTTGAAAAAGATCCGCGATACGCGTTTGCCAAAGGAGACATCAGAGACAAAAATGTCGTTCAAAATCTGTTTAATCAGCACGACTTTGATTGCGTTATCAATTTTGCCGCTGAAAGCCATGTTGATAGAAGCCTATTAGAGCCCGATTTATTTTGCCAGACCAATGTAAACGGAACGCTAAATCTACTAAACGCCGCAAAAGAAGCGTGGAGCAAATGCGGGTATGTTAACAAAAGATATTTGCAAGTTTCCACAGACGAGGTTTACGGAACTTTGGGCAAAACGGGATATTTTTCCGAGACTACTCCGCTTAGCCCGCGCAGCCCGTATTCGTCCAGCAAGGCGAGCGCGGATATGTTCGCTAGAGCGTATTTTCATACCTATCAAATGCCCGTTTTGATTACCCGCTGCTCAAACAATTACGGACCGTATCAGTTCCCCGAAAAACTAATACCGCTCGTATTCAATAACGTTTGCAACCTTAAAAACGTTCCCGTATATGGCGACGGACTGCAAATAAGAGACTGGCTTTACGTGACCGACCATTGTTCGGCTATCGACACAGTCATACATAACGGAAAAATCGGCGAAGTATATAATATCGGCGGTAATAACGAAAAGACCAATATCGAAATAGTCAAAGCGATAATTAACTACGTACATAATAATATCAATCCAAAAGCGGACGAAAATCTTATCACGCACGTTACGGACAGGCTCGGTCACGACAGACGTTACGCAATCGACGCCAGTAAAATTAAAAACGAGCTGGGCTGGACTCCGCAAACTGAATTTCATAAAGGTATAGAGCAAACGCTTAGCTGGTATAAAGATAATTCCGAGTGGCTTAAAAAGGTCACAAGCGGCGAATACAAAAATTATTATGACAAAATGTATTTAGGCAGGTAAAGAAAAAATGGCAAAATTTGATTTTACCGCCTCGAAAATAAGCGGAGCTTTTATAATAGAACCAAGCGTATACGGCGACGCGCGCGGATTTTTTATGGAAACGTATAATAAAAAAGAATTTGCGAATGCTGGCATAAACATCGACTTTGTGCAGGACAATCATTCGCTTTCGCAAAAAAATGTATTGAGAGGTCTGCATTTTCAGACGGTTAATCCGCAAGACAAACTCGTAAGGGTAATACTCGGCGAAGTTTACGACGTTGCTGTCGATATAAGAAAAGACAGCAAGACTTTTGGTCAATGGCAAGGGGTTTTATTGTCGGCTGCAAATAAACGCCAGTTTTTTATTCCGCGCGGGTGCGCTCACGGTTTTGCGGTAATAAGCGACACGGCGGAATTTGTCTACAAATGTTCGGATTTTTACACGCCCGAAGGCGAAGGGGGTATTATATGGAACGACCCGACTCTTATGATAGACTGGGCAAAATATATTGACATAGAAAAGGTGATGTTGTCGGAAAAAGACAAAAAATACCCTACTTTTAAGGAGTACAAAAGCAAGTTATGAAAAAAGTCAGCGTTTTGCTTTCTACATACAACGGTGAAAAATATCTGCGCGAGCAGATAGACAGCGTACTGGCGCAGGAAGGGGTGGAAATAACTCTTTTTGTAAGAGACGACGGCTCTACCGACGGCACAATAGAAATATTAAAAGAATACGCCGAAAAAGGGCTGTTAACCTATACTGCGGAAAAAAACGTCGGTTTTGCAAAAAGTTTTTTTTGGCTTGTTTGTAACGCGCCCCGTAACGATTTTTATGCATTTTGCGACCAGGACGATTATTGGCGCAAGGACAAGCTTTTTGCGGCGGCGGAAAAACTCTCAGTTTTTGATAACGCAAAGCCAAATTTATATTATTCCGCGTTAAAAGTAGTGGACGAAAATTTAGTGCAGACGCACGCGTCCACACACAGTGGCTATACCGCGCCGCCTGCCGAACGCGTGTTCCCGTCCAGCCTTATGCAAAACTGGGTTTACGGCTGCACAATGGTTTTTAATGAAGAATTAAGACGGCTTTATTCGATATACGACCAGCCGCTTTATTGTCACGACTGGACGATGTATCAAATAGCGGCGGGGCTGGGCAATGTTGTTTTTGACGAAGTTCCTCACATTGACTACCGTCAGCACGGAACGAACGTTTACGGATTTTTCAAATCGGGATTTAATGCCTTGAAAAAAAACTTGAAATTGTTTTTTGAAAAAGAAAGTAAAAATCTGCGTCTAACGGAAGCGGAAAAATACAAAGCGTGTTACTATGAAATGCTTAGCGAAACAAACAAAAAATATCTTGACGAGCTTACAAATTATAGAAGAAGCAGAAAGGATAAAAGAGCGTTCAAAAAAGACAAAGCCTTTAAAGAAAAAGGTATCGTCGGATTTTATCACAAAATACTGATCACTTTTAATAAACTTTAAGTTTTTTCTAAATGTATTTTAGATTTTTTGATGTTGTGAAATATTTTCCGCAAACATTAAGTTAGTATGATTAAAAAAATTTAAAATAAAAATCCCGCTTCAGGCGGGATTTTCTGTATTACCAAACATATTTATTATAGCGTCGGCGATTTGCTTGCCGCCGTTTTTTGTTTTGTCAAAAACCATTGTGTTTTCAACATAAGGGGTAATAAGCGACGGGTGTTTGATAAACTGCTCGATACGGTATTTAAAATCTTCTTTATCGCGAATGACTTCGCCGCATCCGTAGTAATCTACAAAAAGATTTTTGGTATATTCTTCTATCGGCGTCGCCCAATAATTTATAATAATAGGCGTGTGCATAAACATACTGTCCAGTATCGCGTTAGGTCCCGCTTTTGTCACAAAAATATCGCTGGCTTTGTAATATTCGCAAATATCGTTAGTAAATCCAATAGGGCGCAAATCTATATTGCGAGGTATTTTACCCGTCATTTTTTGAAAATATTCCAGTATCGATTTATTTTTGCCCGCGACGGGAATGACAGTCAATGGGAGATTGCTTTTGAGAAGTTCCATTGTGTAGCTTTTCATATTTGCCGAAGCGTACGCTCCGTCCGCGAGAATGACTGTAAAATTGTTGGGTTTTAAATTATATTTTTTTCTATATTCTTCTTTTGAGCCGTTCGTTTCAATGACGCTGTTTCGAGCCAAATAATCAACGGTCAAAACTTTGCTTTTTCTAAATCCGCGTTCGTCAATCGCTTCCTGCGTTGCGAAGGGATTGTTGTTTATAAGAATATCGCAGCGGTTGTCCCACCAGCCGTGAACGTTATTGTCGGGATTGTATACAACCGTTTTTAGTTTCAGACTTCTCTTTTTTGCCCGCAGTTCTTCGGCAAAATGCGCGGGCAGATAGTGCGTGTTTACGATAACGTCCACGCCAAGGTCTTCAATAAGCTCCATAGATTTTTTACGTACGGTGGGAGCGGTATTTAGATAAAAATATTTGAGAAGTTTTTGAGTGTCTTCGCTTAAAGACATCATTTGAAAAAGAAAATTTCCCCACGTTTTCATTTTGCTTGCCATCTTGACTTGAGAAATCATTGAATTTTCCATATTTATCATGGCGGGGTCGTTTGTGCATTTAAAAAAATCTACGTCTATTACTTCGGCTCTGTCTCCGTAATATTTTTTTAACGCGTCGGATACTGCTTTCGCGCTGGTAATGTGTCCCATACCCGCTTCAACGTAGGTCACGGCTATTTTTATTTTTTTCATTTTTTATTTTAACCACCTTTGCTTTATCGGTTTCCATATTTTAGCACATAGAAATATTTAAAACAATCTTTTAGTTAAATTATCCCCCGTCTTTCACATAAATTTCAAAAAGCGACAAAAAACGACGGCTATATTTTTAGCCGTCGCTTTTTAAAATCTATCAAATTGTTATTTTTCTTGCATAAACGGATAGCCGTATTTTTCCGCGGGAACAAAAGTTTCTTTGATTGTGCGTGGGCTTACCCAGCGGTAAAGATTCAGCTTGCTGCCTGCCTTGTCATTCGTGCCGCTTCCGCGCGCTCCGCCGAAAGGCTGTTGACCTACGACCGCGCCCGTGGGCTTGTCGTTGATATAAAAGTTACCAGCCGTGTTAGACAACGCTTTTTCCATTTTGATGATAACGTTTCTGTCTTGCGCGAAAATCGCGCCCGTAAGCGCGTACGGCGAAAGTTTGTCGCAGTCGGCTAACGTTTCGTCGAGTTTGTCGTCGGGATAAACGTAAATGCTTAGTACCGGTCCAAAGATTTCTTCAACCATCGTTTTGAAACTCGGTTTGTTTGCCACGATTACGGTAGGCTCTACAAAATAACCGACGCTGTCATCGTAGCCGCCGCAAATTACTTCCGCGTCGGGCGAATTTTTCGCGTAATCAATATACGATTTAATGTTTTCAAAACTTGCTTTATCAATGACCGCTCCCATAAGATTGGTAAAATCGGTAACGTCGCCCATTTTTATGGTTTTGATTTCACTAAGCAAGGATTTTTTTACGTCCTGCCAAATAGACTGAGGAATAAACGCGCGGCTTGCCGCCGAGCATTTTTGTCCTTGGAACTCAAACGAGCCTCTTACCATAGCGGTAACGAGAGCGGTTTTGTCCGCGGATTTATCCGCGAAAATAAAATCTTTTCCGCCTGTTTCGCCGACTAAGCGGGGATAGTTAAGGTAAGACGAAATATTTTCGCCGACAAGTTTCCAAATGCTGTTGAAAGTTGAAGTGGAACCTGTGAAATGGAATCCAGCCATACGGGGGTCTGACAAAACGTATTTGCTCGCTTCGCTTCCGACGCAAGGCATAAAGTTAATAACTCCGTCGGGCAGTCCCGCTTCCATCAATATTTTCATAACGTAATAGTTTGAAAGCATAGCGGTTGTCGCTGGTTTCCAAACGACTGTATTTCCCATAATAGCGGGACTTGTGCTAAGATTGCCGCCAATTGAAGTGAAGTTAAACGGCGAAATCGCAGCGACGAATCCTGCCAAAGGACGGTAGCTAAGTCTATTCCATACGCCTTTGCTGTTTTCGGGTTGTTCGCGGTAAATCTCTTCCGCGTAATAAACATTGTAACGCAAAAAGTCTATAAATTCGCAAGCGGAGTCGATTTCCGCTTGGAAAACGGTTTTGCTTTGACCAAGCATTGTAGCGGCGTTAAGTAAAGCGCGGTATTTGCTGCTGATCAGCTCAGCCGCTTTCAAAAACACGGACGCGCGATGTTCAAACGGTGTGTCTTCCCAAGCCTGTTTTGCTGCCATTGCGGTGTCGCAAGCGAGTTTTAACTCTTTTTCGCCGGCAACGTAAAATCTTGCTAAAACGTGTTTATGGTTGTGGGGCATTACTACTTCTTTCACTCTGTCGGTGCGGTATTCTTTTCCGCCGATAATAACGGGAATTTCGACAACCAGATTAGATTGACGTTCCAACTCCGCCTTAAGAGCCTTTTTTTCGGGAGAGTTCGGTAAATATCCCAATATCGGCTCGTTATACGGTTTTGGTACGGTAAAGTTTGCGTTGTTCATTAATCAGATTCTCCTTTAATACTTATTTAACGGTCTTATTATACTACACAACGCTCGGTTCGACAAATAATTCACCCTTTTTAAATCTGTCGTAACTGAGCTTGGAAATGTCGATAGTAGGAGTAAGCCCAAGAATGGTTTCAGCCATAACGACGCCTGTAACGGGACCAAACATAAATCCGTGTCCCGAAAAACCAGCCGCGATATAAAAACCGTCGACTTTGTCGGACATTCCGTAAATGGGCTGTCTGTCGGGTGACATATTGTATAGTCCTGCCCATTGACGAACGACTGTAAGCTCGCCGAGTAACGGCATAAGTTTTACGCAGTTTTTAGCCATTTCTTCCATAAACTGCCAGCCGCTGCAAGTTTTCGTTCCGCAAGGCTCGTTTTTGTCGCCGCGTCCCATAATAAAACTGCCGTGAGGCGTTTGCTGACAATAAATATTGTGTACAAAGCCCATATACATAGGTCCTTGTAAATATTCGACCGGTTCGGTAACCAAAATCTGATGTCTTTCGCTGAAAACGGGTAAATCCACATTCACCATATCGGCTATTACTTTTGAGTATCCGCCCGCGGCGTCCAAAACTTTTGACGTGGAGATATATCCTTTGTCGGTCTGCACGCCTATTATTTTATTGTTTTTAACATCAATATTCGTGACTTTTGTTCTTTTTAGTATCGTTACGCCAAGTCTTTTCGCGGCGTTGGCGAACGCTTGAGTCGCTTGGAAAGGATTAAGATGTCCGTCCTGACGGCAGAAGGTGCCGCCGAGTATTTGAGTTTCGTCTATATGCGGTATGATTTCTTTCGCTTCTTTCGGGGTAACGAGTTTGCTTGGTATTCCAAGACTGTTTTGCAATTCGACGTTTTTGCGGAATTGGCTCATTTCTTTTTCGGTAGCCGCGACGATTAAATAACCTTCTTGCTTAAATTCGATATCATATTCGTAATCAAGTTCTTCCTGAGCTTTTTTGTATCTTTCGACGGCGTATTTTGACAAACGGCAGTTCATTTCCGTTCCCCACTGCATACGTATGCCCGCGCCGCATCTGCCTGTCGAACCGCTGGCGATATAATCGCGTTCGACCACGATAATGTCTTTCATTCCGCGTTTTGCCAATTCGTAAGCGGTGGAAACGCCCGATATACCGCCGCCGATTATTACTATACTAGCTTTATATTCACTCATCGTCGTTATCCTCGCTTTGCGCCAGCATTCCAAGTTTTATGGGTTTGACGGGCGGTCTGAATGTCGATACGGGCATATCCTGAATTTTTTCGCCTGTCATTTTTGAAATTTCGTTCATAATAAGCTGTCTGCACGTTTTGCCTTGACAAGGTCCCATTCCCGCGCGTGAAATACGTTTGATTTCGTCCACACTGGTGTAACCTTGGCGGATAAGCTCGCGAATTTCGCCCAATGTCACTTCTTCGCAACGGCATAGATACGTGTTGTCGCTATATATATCGTCTATTTTGAAACATCTTACCGTCATTGACAGTTCTTTCGGAACAGCGAGCCAAACGACGGGAGTTTTGTCTTGCGCTGGGGTATTTAATACCTTTACGACTTTCGCGCGGCAGACGGCTTTTCCCGCTCTGTCAGTACCCGTGACAAAGGTTCCGTCTTCGGGTAACGGCAAAAACTCGTAAGGGAGTTTTACTAAAGCTTCGGTTTCGGAATAAGTTTCGTCTATTACAAAAATAGCCAACCCAGGGCAGTTGCTTATACATATACCGCAGCCCGTGCATTTGTCGGGGTTTACTTCGGGACGGTCGTTTATGTCGATAAGCGGCTTCATTGCGCCGAATTTGCAGGAAGTGTAGCACGGATTGCAAGGAATGTTTTGAAAACATTCGCATACGGCTATTGCGCCCTTGCCTCTGCGTTCTAACGAAGGAGTAACGGACTCGATTTGTTCTACGGTCGCTATACCTGTTTTTTCTAACATTTATTTCTCCTCCCCTTAATCCAATTCCGCGAGTTTTAGTCCCGCGCGTATTTTTTCGCCGACGGGACCGCTTCGCAGCGAATCAGCCTGCTCAAAATAATCCGCCAGTTTGCTGTCGGTGTCGGTTGTATAATATCCTAAAAATTTTGCCGCGTTAAGTCCCGCAATACGTCCTTCGACCATTGCGGAGCTTGCTTCTTCCACGCCTGACGCGTCGCCCGCTACAAAAACTTCGGGGCGGCTTGTCTGCATATTTTTATTGCTTTTCGGCACGTATCCGCCAAGCTGCGGAACGTATGCCATCTCGATACCTATCTGCCACATAAGCTCGGTAAGGGGTGAAAGTCCCACGGCTATGCAAAGATTGTCGCAAGGCAAATAAAATTCGCTGTCGGGGATTTCTTTCCAGTTTTCGTCGAGTTTGACCAAAGTCACACCTTCCACACATTCTGTTCCGTGCGCGGTTTTTACCGTGGTGGAAGTAAGTATCGGCACGCCCATACGGCGGATTTTGCTTGCGTGGACTAAATACCCGCCGATACGCGGAGCGGCATCTATTACGGCGTTTACTTTTACGCCAGCCTGCATAAGCTGATAACTGACGATAAGTCCGATGTTTCCCGCACCGACCATAACGACTTGGTCGCCAGGTTTTACTCCGTATACGTTCATAAGAGTTTGAACCGCGCCCGCGCCGTAAATGCCCGGCAAATCGTTGTTGTTAAATGGCAAAAACTTTTCGCTTGCGCCCGTCGCCACTACTGTAGCGCGGGGCAAAACTTTTTTATATTTATTGTCGTGTTCGATAGTCAATACGCCGTCTTCGTACATACCAATAACGGTCGCGTCTGTCATAACGGTGATATTTTTGTTTTGAGAAATTTGGTCGCGCAAAATTTTTGATATGTCAAAGCCGCGTTTGGATGCGTATTGTTTTTGAGAACCGAAGAACATATGTGTTTGTTTTACAAGCTGTCCGCCAAGATTACGGCTTCTTTCAAAAACGATTACTTTCGCGCCCGCGTTTGCCGCTTCGATTGCAGCGCACATACCTGCGGGTCCGCCTCCTATTACGGCTACGTCTGTTTTAATCATTTTTTCAGTACCCCCCGTCCGTTCTGCTGTGTAACAACCATTCCTTCCGTCAAAGGCTCAACGCAAATTCTTACGTTTGGTTTGCCGTTGACCGTGGCAAGGCAACTGCTGCAATTTCCGATGGCGCAATAGAGTCCGCGCGGTCTATGTTTGTCGTGTGTGTGTCCGAGCGTTCTTACGCCGTTGGCGTGGAGCGCGCTTGCGATAGGCTCGCCTTTGAATCCGCTGTAAACCGTTCCGTTATATGTAAAAGTCACGGTTTCACCTTTTTCAAAGGTCAAGATTGGGTGTTTTTCGATTCGCATTTTTCCCCTCCGTAAATATAAAAAATAAGCTATTATATAGCTAAATATTCATTTTTGCACAAACATTCTAGCACAAAAAAATTTGATTGAATAGATATATTAAAAAATTTATAATGCGTTTTTTTGGTAAAAATAAAAACCCCGTTTTTTGCGGGGTTTTCATAATTTTATTTATAGGTTTTAATGTTTTTCTAGGAAGCTAATTTTGCGTCTATATATGCTTGGACGGCTTCTTCCACGATATTAAACTGCATGGGACCGATATCGAGTATGGCGGTATTAAATTCTACCATATCAAACAATGAACCAAGTTCTTTTTTAGCGTAAGTTTGAAGTCTGACCATCTCCAAATAACCTATCGAATATTTTAGATAAGTCGCGGGGGAAGAAATAACCATTTTCATTATATCGACAGCGATATTTCCGTTAAGTCCCAAAGCGTTGATATAATTTTCCGTATCGCTTAGAGTCCAGCCTTGATAGTTAACGCCCAAATCAACGCGGCTGTATAAAAGCAGCGCCATTATCGAATAGCTGTAATTCATTTGCGTTAAAAGTTCGTTATATGTTCCAAAATCATACATAACGTAAGAATAATTTTCCATATATACCGCCCAGCCTTCAACGTAACCGTCAAACTGTACAACGTTGCGAATAGGGTTGGGGTTTGTGTCGTTGAAATAAACCGTTTGATAAAGGTGTCCAGGGTATCCTTCGTGAGCGAGAGTGGAGTATAAACTCGCGCCGTCAACCGAACCGAGATTTACGTATATGGTATTATTTTTGTAGTCATCAATAGGCGGAATCATATAAAACGCGGGAGACAAGGAGTCTTCCAAAGATTCTTCAACAAAATATATTGAAAAACTGCTGTCGGGCAAAGCGGGAACGTAATCCAGCATTTTTACTTGAAGGTCGTTGAGTATATCGGTGCAAATACCTTCCAATACAACTTCGGCTTCTGCGCGCGGTTTGTCTTCATAGGTAGAGGGATCGATTCCGTATGTCGAAGCTTCAAATACTTTGTCAAAAATTGTGGGATTTTTTGTATACAATCCGATGAATTGATTTTTGAATTTTACAAGGTTTTCGGTACACATATCAATAAGTTCGTCCACAGTATAATCCGTGCCTGTGTAAAGGGAAGCCAAATACTGGTAATAATCCGTTCCTCTTTCAAAGAAGCACAAACCTTTGTCGTTAACGCCCTTGCCTTTGAATGCTTCCAAAGCGGTCGCCATATTTTGATATGCGGGAACGACTTTTTCGGTAAAAGCTTCATAGTTTTGCGCTTTGTATTGAGCGGTAAGATCCGCAGAAAGACCTAGTTTATCTATTCTTCTGTCAAAAGTGAGTATAAGATAATTGTCGTCTATATGTGAAACAAAATCGTTGCATTGCTGTATTACCGTGTCAAGAGTGCCGTCAGACAGTCCAAGCCCCATATCTATACGCACGCTTTCATAATCCAAAGCCTGTTGGAAAAGAGTGGGGAACTGATTTAGCAAAGAAAGATAATCGGTCACGTCTTTTTCGGTGTAAAACTTGTATTCGGCAAAGTTTATAGGCATATTTGACGGTAAACCGCTTATGCTGTCAAGATACGTTCCGTAATAATCAAGTCCTTCCGCAGAAAGATTAAGTTCGTAATATTGTATAAGCATTTGCAAGATATATTTTTGTTCTTGCGTAAGATTATGGTCGCTTAACGAATTAAGATAATCCAAAGTATCTTGAAGGTCTTGATAATACTCGTCAATATCGTCCATCGACAAGTCGTATATTGTCGGGTCGAGATCTTCAATACCGTAAGCGGACGGGTCTTTAAGAGTGTAGTGAAGCGTTATCGTGTTTGACGTTACGCTTTCAATAAACATATCGTTAAGATATTTGTCAAACTCCTCTTCCGTAATGGGAATTTTTACTTCGCAGCCTGAGAATAAAACCAACGTGCAAAGCATAACGGCTACGAGTAAAATAGATAGCAGCCGAAAACGTTTTTGTTTCATATATATCTCCTTATATAAAATATTAACTAATAAAATATTTTTATTTATTAAAATAAAATTGTTTTAACTATATAATTTTAGTAATTATTGCACAAAAATACAAAAATAGCAACCCCCAAAATTGCTTTCTTTAAATAGACGAGAAAAAGCATTTTGGTCTATTGACAAACTAAAAATATTGGTATACCATAATAAGCGAGGTAAAAAAATGACGTTGGGTTTTTTTATTTTGATGCTTTTACTTTCTATAATCTTTCCGATAATAATGGTGACAGGAAAGATTATTTTGCCAAACAATAAGGGTTAAGACTATCTACTCGTAAAGAGTAGTTTTTTTTGTGTTGAAATAAAAGTATCATTAGTTAAAACAACCGCGTCAGACTATTTATAATATATTGTGGAGGTTTCACATAAGATATGAAAATTATTAAGGCCGACAAGCTGCAAAAAAAACCCGATTTCTCAAAGTTGACGTTTGGTAAGTTGCATACCGATTATTTATTGGAAATGGATTACACAAACGGAGCTTGGGGAGAACCCGTAATAAGACCTTACAGCAATTTCGACATGTCTCCTATGACAATGTGCTTGCACTACGGACAAGGTATTTTTGAAGGTTGCAAAGCTTTCCGCAACGACAAGGGCGAAGTCACTTTGTTCCGCATCATGGACAACTTTAAACGTATGAACCGCAGCGCGTACCGTATGTGCATGCCGCAGTTTGACGAAAACGTTGTTTTGGAAGCGCTTATCGAAATGCTGAAAATCGAAAAAGACTGGGTACCCACACTACCGGGAACCGCGCTTTATTTAAGACCCACTATGATTGCTACCGAAGTAGCTTTGGGCGTGCACGTTTCGAGAGATTACAAACTGTTTATAGTTATGTCTCCCGTTGGCGCGTATTTGCACGGCGCGGAACAAACGGCTCGTATTTATATTGAAGACAAATACGTAAGAGCCGCAAAAGGCGGTACAGGCGAAGCTAAATGTTTGGGAAACTATGCCGCGGGATTGCTCGCTCAGTACGAATCCGCTCAACAAGGTTTTGACCAAGTTTTGTGGCTTGACGCGGAAGAGCATAAATATATAGAAGAAGTCGGCACAATGAACGTAATGTTTGTTATGGACGGCGTCGTTTGCACGCCCGAGCTTGACGGAAGCATACTTCGCGGTATTACCCGTCACTCGATTATAAAAATATTACGCGATGAAGGCTATACCATAAACGAAGGACGTTTTGCCGTAGACGACATAATAAAAGCTGCAAAAGAAGGCAGACTTACAGAAATGTTCGGCGTTGGCACGGCTGCTACTGTTTCGCCCGTAGGCGTTATCGGCTACAAAGGCGAAGAGTACGTTATCAATAACAATAAGGTAGGACCCGTTGCAAAAACAGCTTACGATCGTTTGCGCGGAATACAGACGAGAAAGTATCCTGACAAATACGACTGGTTGACCACTATAGATTGAGGAGAAAGTAGATGAAAGTTCAAATCGATTTTGAAAAATGCAAGGGTTGCGGATTATGCGTAACGGCTTGTCCAAAGAAAATCTTAAAAATGGGCGCGAAAAGCAACAAAGGCGGATACTTTGTAGTTGAATGTATAGACAAAGAACAATGTATCGCTTGCGCAGCTTGCGCTTATATTTGCCCTGACAGCGTTTTGGAGGTAAGATAGTATGACGAAAAAAGTTTTGATGAAAGGAAACGAAGCCATCGCCGAAGCTGCTGTACGCGGCGGTTGTAGATTTTTCTTTGGCTATCCCATTACCCCGCAAACGGAAATTCCCGAATATCTTTCATGGAGACTCTTTGAAGTAGGCGGAGATTTTGTTCAAGCCGAAAGCGAAGTTGCCGCTATCAATATGGTATACGGAGCAGGCGGAGCGGGCGGCAGAGCAATGACCAGCTCGTCAAGCCCGGGAATCTCACTCAAACAAGAAGGTATTTCTTATATGGCAATGGCGGAAATTCCCGCTGTTGTAGTAAATATGGTAAGAGCAGGCCCGGGATTGGGCGGCATTCAACCTGCGCAGTCGGATTACTCTCAAGCTGTAAAAGGCGGCGGACACGGCGACTACAAACTGCTTGTATACGCTCCCGCTACTATTCAGGAAGCGGTTAACCTTATGTATATAGCATGGGACAAAGCGGAACAATACCGCATTCCCGTTTTCATTTTGGGCGACGGTATGATGGGACAACTTATGGAACCCATTGAGCTTCCCCCGATGAAACAGCCTAATGACCCCGAAAAATTTGATTGGGCTACCACAGGCTCGCATTACGGCGAAGGAAGACGTATAGTAAACAGTCTTTACCTAAAAAGCGAAGAATGTTTGCAACAAAACTATCGTCTTCAAGCAAAATACCGCGAGATAGAAAAGAACGAAGTAATATGCGAAACTATCGACTGCGACGACGCCGAGATAGTTTTGACAGCTTACGGCAGCGTAGGACGTATTTGTAAATCCGCTCTTCCTATATTAAGACAAAAGGGAGTAAAAGTCGGCTTAATTAGACCTACGACGCTTTTCCCGTTCGCTACAAAAGTATTTGAAGAAGTCGCGAATAAACCCAACGTAAAAAGCTTTTTGACTGTTGAGCTTTCAGCTGGTCAATATAACGAAGACGTACGTTTGGCGGTAAACGGCAAAAAACCCATCGACTTATTGAGCCGTATGGGCGGAGAGGTAATGTCGGCTGAAGACATTGTCGAAAAAGTTATGGAGGTAATCAAATAATGCCAAAATGGACTAAACCAAAAATGCTTACCGACGCGACACTGAGCTTCTGCCCCGGTTGTTCGCACGGTATAGCTACAAAACTTGTAGCCGAAGTTTTGGATGAATTAGGACTTCAAAGCAAAACGGTGGAAGTCGCTTCCGTCGGATGTTCGGTATTCAGCTACAACTTCTTTAACTGCGATTCTCAACAAGCTGCTCACGGCAGAGCTCCCGCTGTGGCAACAGGTATAAAAAGAGTACATCCCGATAAAATAGTTTTCACTTATCAAGGCGACGGCGACTTGGCTAGTATAGGCTTAGCTGAAATCGTTCACGCGGGTCTTAGAGGCGAAAACATCACGGTTATTTTTATCAATAACGCTATTTACGGTATGACAGGCGGACAAATGGCTCCGACCACTCTTGTCGGACAAAAAACAAGCACAAGCCCGTTTGGACGCGACCCGAAAAAACAAGGCAATCCTATAAAAATGTGCGAATTGCTTGCTACTCAGACCGGTCCCGCATACATCGAACGCGTTATGGTAAGCGATTACGCAAATATACTAAAAACGAAAAAAGCTATCAAAAAAGCTTTTGAATATCAAATAGCAGGCAAAGGTTTCACTATGGTTGAAATTTTGGCTGCATGCCCGACAAACTGGGGAATGAACCCTCCCGACGCTATGCAATTTATCAAAAACGATATGGCGGCTAATTATCCTTTGGGAGTTTACAAAGATATCGGAGGTGACAAATAATGGAAAGTAAGATTATTTGCGCCGGTTTCGGCGGACAAGGCATTTTGTCATTGGGTAAATTTATGGTATACGCAGGTATGGAACAAAACTTGGAAGTTACCTGGCTTCCCAGTTACGGTCCTGAAATGCGCGGCGGCACGGCAAACTGTTCGGTAGTATTAAGCGACAAACCCGTTGCTTCACCCCTTATCACAAAACCCAACATACTTATCGTTATGAATACGCCAAGTTTAGACAAGTTTGAAAGCAAAGTGGAAAAAGGCGGATTGATATTGGTTAACAGCGATTTGATTGAAAGAAAAATCAATCGCGACGACGTAACCGTAAAATATATCAACGCAAACACAATAGCTCTCGAACTTGGCAGCGCGCGCTCGGCAAATATCGTTATGTTCGGCGCGTACGTAAAATACGGCGGCGTTGTGTCCAAGGATACCGCGTTAGACGCATTGATGCACCAATTCGAAGGCAAAAAAGGAGCGGATAGCATTAAGAAGGCGTTTGAAGCGGGATACAATCTATAAAAGGAGATTGAGAATGAATTACAAAGACAAACTTATTACAGTAGACCAAGCGATTGCTATGGTGAAAGACAATTACAAGGTAGCAATAAGCGAAAGTCAATGCACACCCTACGGTTTTATGTCACAATTTCACAAAATCAACGATACAACCAAAAACGTTGACCTTTGGTGCTGCCGTATGGCGGAAAAATTCCCATTTTTAGATATCCCAAATCCTACTTTCACCACTAATGAAATATTTATGACAAAAGCGACGAGAGGCGTAGCTAACCCGAAAGTTTTCTACGTTCCGACGCACTTGTCACGCGGCGGCATCGCTATGCTCGCTTCGGGAGACATCGATATATTCGTAGTGGCAGCGACGCGTCCCGATGAAAACGGCAAAATGTCCATGGGTTTGTCCGCTTTGCATTCAAAAACATTGATGAAGTCATCAAAAATCATTATCGCTGAAGTAAATAAATATATGCCGTATACATACGGCGACACAGAGTTTTCGCTTGACGACGTTGATTACGTCATCGAATACGATCACCCTATTCCTGAAATACCTACAGTTCCCGAAGATCCTCGCGACGAAATTATCGGAAAACTTATCGCTGACCAGATTAACGACGGCGATTGTCTGCAAATCGGTATCGGCGGTATTCCTAACGCTGTTTCAAGACTGTTACGCGTTAAAAAGAATTTGGGCATACATACGGAATTGTTGGGCGAAGGCTTGGTTGACCTTGCTTTGTGCGGAGCTGTCGACGGCAGCAAAAAGGGAGTGGATAAAGGTAAAATCGTCACGTCTATTATTGACGGAACGGAAAAAGTTTACAAATTTATCGACCACAACCCCGACGTATTACTCAGAGAAGCAAGCTATACTAACAGCGTGTTTACTCTTGCTCAACTCGATAACCAAATTTCAGTCAATTCTTCAATAGAAATCGACCTTACTGGACAATGCTGCTCCGAGTCTATCGGTTCAAGACAGTTCAGCGGCACGGGCGGACAGTCCGACACCGCGTACGGCGCTCAAAGATCGAAAGGCGGTAAATCGTTTATGGTTATGTATTCAACCGCGATGGTTAAAAATGCCGACGGCGTTAGAGTGCCTACAAGTAAAATAGTCGCGCAGTTAAAACAAGGCGCAACTGTAAGCTTGCACCGCAACGACGTACAATATGTCGCGACCGAATTTGGTATGGTAGATCTCAGAGGAAAGAATATTATGCAAAGAGCTGAAGCTATGATTTCTATCGCGCACCCTGATTTCAGAGAAAGTCTGCGCAAACAAGCTATCGAACTGGGTTTGATTAGATAA
>ERZ795053.1215-NODE-1215-length-32918-cov-8.639473_pt1 | contig 32918 bp, 24 predicted proteins | sample MGYA00375137_ERZ795053 | MGnify/ENA primary metagenome ERZ795053 (study PRJEB30182, sample SAMN05720284) | activated sludge metagenome | isolation source: Anaerobic digester | place: Hong Kong | collected 2014-12-17 ...
GGGCGCCCATCACGTCGGCCAGCGTCGGCTGGTAGCCCACCGCGCTCGGCATCCGGCCGAGGAGCGCCGAGACCTCGGCGCCGGCCTGGGTGAAGCGGAAGATGTTGTCGACGAACAGCAGCACGTCCTGGCCGTCGATGTCGCGGAAGTACTCGGCGATGGTGAGCCCCGACAGGCCCACGCGCAGGCGGGCGCCCGGCGGCTCGTTCATCTGGCCGTACACCAGCGCCACCGAGCCGAGGATCCCGGCCTCCTTGAACTCCAGGTAGAGGTCGTTCCCCTCGCGGGTGCGCTCGCCGACGCCGCAGAACACCGACTTGCCGCCGTGGCCCTTCTGGACGTTGTTGATCAGCTCCTGGATGATCACCGTCTTGCCGACGCCGGCGCCGCCGAAGAGGCCGATCTTGCCGCCCTTCACGAACGGCGCGACGAGGTCGATCACCTTGATGCCGGTCTCGAGGATCTCGGTCTTCGGCTCCAGCGCGGTGAACCCGGGCGACGACCGGTGGATCGGCCAGCGCTCGACGTCCTTGGCGATCGCGTCGCCGCCATCGACGGGATCGCCGAGGACGTTGAGGATCCGCCCCAGCCCGGCCCCGCCGACCGGCACCGTGATCGCGGAGCCGGTGTCGACCACCGTCATGCCGCGGCTGACGCCATCGGTCGAGCTCATCGCGACCGTGCGCACCTGGTTGCGGCCGATGTGCTGCTGCACCTCGACCGTGAGCGACACCGGCACCGGGCCGGAATTGTCCTCGATCAGGAGCGCGTTGTAGAGCTCCGGCAGCTGCTCGGGCGGGAACTCGACGTCGATCACCGGGCCGATGACCTGGACGATCGTGCCGGTGGCGGTGGTGGCGGGTGCGGTCATGTCTCAGCCAATCCTGGTCTGTCGGTTCATTCTGGAAGTGAGTCCTGAGTCCTGAGTCGTGAGGAAGGGCGCGTCCGGCAACCCTCAGGACTCACGACTCACTTCTCGCGTCTATCCCTGCAATGCCGCGGCGCCGCCGACCAGCTCGGCGATCTCCTGCGTGATCTGCGCCTGCCGCTGGCGGTTGTACGTCCGCTTCAGTCCCTCGAGGATCTCGCCGGCGTTGTCGGTCGCGTTCTTCATCGCGGTCCGCCGCGACGCCTGCTCGGCGGCCGCGGTCTCGACGAGGCCGCGATAGACCGCGTTGCGGACATAGCGCGGCAGCACGTCCTCGAGCAGCGTGGCCGGGTCGGGCGCCAGGATGTAGTCCGGCCGGTGGCCGCCCTCCGCCTGGGGCGGGATGATCGGCAGGATCCGGTCGGTCACCGGCGGGGTGCTGAGGACGCTCTGGAACTCGGAGCGGATCAGTTCCACCACGCCCAGGGTGCCGGCCTCGAACTCGGCCATCAGCCCCGCGACGATCGAGGCGGCGTGCTCGCTCGTGGGACGGTCGCCGATGTCGATCCGCTCGCTGCGGAAGGACCGGCCGAGGTACTTGAAGAACCCGATCCCCTTGCGGCCCACGCCGACCAGCTCGACGGTGTACCCCTCGGCCTCGAGGGCGGTGATCCGGCGGCGGGCTTCCTTGATCAGGTTGCTGTTGAACCCGCCGGCGAGGCCGCGATTGGAGGTGACCAGGATCACCACCGCGCGCGACGGGCCGCCCTGCGCCGGCGCCGCCGGGCGGCGCAGCAGCGGGAAGCGATCGGCGAGGTCGGGGGTGACGAGGTCGGCGATGACCTCGCGCAGCGCCTCGGCGTACGGCCGCGCGGCGACCACCCGGTCCTGGGCCCGCTTCAGCTTGGACGTGGCCACCAGCTCCATCGTCCGCGTGATCTTGCGGGTGTTGGTGATGGAGCGGATCCGCCCCTTCAGCGCACGCGACTGGGCCATCTTATGCGGCGGGCCGGAACATCGGCTTGAAGGCCTCGATCGCGCCCTTGATCGCGGCGACGTTCGCGTCGTTCAGCTCCGGCGCATCGCGCAGCCCCTGCAGCACCTCCGGCCGCGAGGCCCGGAGCCAGGCGAGGAAGTCCTCCTCCCAGGCGCGGACCACCGCGACGTCGAGGTCGTCGAGGTAGCCGTTGGTCACCGCGTAGATGACCACGACCTGCTCCTCGACCGGCATCGGCTCGTACTGCTCCTGCTTGAGGATCTCGACCGTGCGGGCGCCGCGCGCGAGCTGCCGCTGGGTCGCCGCGTCGAGGTCGGAGCCGAACTGGGCGAACGCCTCGAGCTCGCGGTACTGGGCCAGCGAGAGCCGCAGCGGGCCGGCGACCTTCTTCATCGCCTTGACCTGCGCCGAGCCGCCGACGCGCGAGACCGAGATGCCGACGTCGACCGCGGGCCGCACGTTGGCGTAGAAGAGGTCGGTCTGCAGGAAGATCTGCCCGTCGGTGATCGAGATCACGTTGGTCGGGATGTACGCCGAGACGTCGCCGGCCTGGGTCTCGATGATCGGCAGCGCGGTCAGCGAGCCGCCGGGCACCTTGATGCGCGGGTCGTTGGCGGTGAGCGCCGGGTCGGTGCTGATCTTCGCGGCGCGCTCGAGCAGCCGCGAGTGGATGTAGAACACGTCGCCCGGGTAGGCCTCGCGGCCCGGCGGGCGGCGCAGGATCAGCGACATCTGGCGGTAGGCCGACGCCTGCTTCGAGAGGTCGTCGTACACGCAGAGGGTCGCCTTCCCCTCCTCGTACATGAAGTACTCGGCGATCGCGCAGCCGGCGTACGGGGCGATGAACTGCAGCGGCGCCGGGTCGGACGCGCCGGCCACCACGACCACGGTGTAGTCCATCGCGCCGGCGGCCTTGAGCCGCTCGACCAGCGTCGCCACGGTCGAGCGCTTCTGCCCGATCGCGACGTAGACGCAGATGACGCCGGTGCCCTTCTGGTTGATGATCGTGTCGAGCGCGATCGCCGTCTTGCCGGTGCCGCGGTCGCCGATGATCAGCTCGCGCTGGCCGCGGCCGATCGGGATCATCGCGTCGATCGCCTTGATCCCGGTCTGCAGCGGCTCCGCCACCGGCTGGCGCACGATGATGCCCGGCGCGATCATCTCGACCGGCCGCGCCGAGACGGTCTCGATCGGCCCGAGGCCGTCGATCGGGTTGCCGAGCGCGTCGACCGTGCGGCCGAGCATCTGCGGGCCGACCTTCACCTCGAGCACGCGCCCGGTGCAGCGGACCTCGTCGCCTTCCTTCAGCTTGAGGTAGTCGCCCATCACCGCGGCGCCGACCGAGTCCTGCTCGAGGTTGAGCACCATCCCGGTGATCACCTCGCCCGACTCGCGCGCCGTGAACTCGAGCATCTCGCCGGCGATCGCGCGCCGGAGGCCGTAGACCAGCGCGACGCCATCCTTCACCTCCAGCACCGTGCCGACATCATCGACGTCGAGCGTGCCGAGGTCGGCGGCGGCGATCTCCTTGAGGAGGACGTCCTTCAGTTCACCGGGGCGAAGCACTGAATCCGTGGCCATCGTACTCTGCGCGATAGGGTGGATGCCATTTCGTTCCCAAGCTTGTGAAAATAGTCACAAGTCCGGGGGCCCGACAACCCGGATTTCAGGGCCAACGCGGGGTCGGCCGCCCGAGGGCGCGCGCGACGACCGCCTCGGGCGGCAGGGCGCCGAGGGCCCGCACCCCCGGACCCACCAGCCGACGGCAGCTGCGCTGCAACAGGGAGGTGGAGGAGTAGCCCAGCAGGGCCGCCACCTCCGCGACCCGGAGCCCCCGGCAGCCGAGGAGCTGCCCCGCCGCGACCAGGCGGACCGCGTCCACGGCCGCCTTGAGGGAGGGGGCCATCCCGGCCCCGAAACGCCGCGACAGGGTCTCACGGCGCACCCCGAGCCGCTCGGCGAGGCCGGCGGTGGCGAGGCCCGCGGGCGCGTCGGCCACGATTGCCGCCCAGGCCGCTCGCTGGAGCGGATCGATCAGGTCGAGGGTGTCCGCCAGCGGCAGCAGCGCGTCCTCGCGCCGGGCGGTCAGCCCCCGGCGGCGAATCTCCCGTTCGAGGACCGGCTCGTCGAGCCCCTCGACGAGGAGCAGCGCCCCGGCACGCGCCACCCGGCGGACCAGGGCGGCGTCATCGGACCGCAGCGGCACGAGGCAGGCGACCGGCAGGCTGGCGAATTCGTCCCGCAGGGCGGCGAGGGTGCCGGTCCGGACCGCGTCGGGACCGAGGATCACCGCGTCGACAAGGTGGCGCCGCAGGAAGGTGTCGAGCTGCTTCGGGGACCTCGCGGTCAGGACCCGCTGGGGGCGCCCGGGGAAGGCACGTCGCACGGCCAGCAGCGCCGGGCGGCGCTCCAGGAGCGCGACCACCATCGGCATCCGCGGCTCAGCCGTCGGCGGGCGCCTCGGCCGGGGCGGCCGGCCGGAGCGGCGCGGGGGGCCCGGCGGCGCGGCCGCGGCCGACGGCCACGAGGCAGCGGGTCATCTCCCCCGCGCGGCGGAGGACACCCCGCGCGTTGTCGTAGCTGAGGACATCGAGCGCCTTGTCGAGCGGTTCCCACCGCGCCGCGGTGATCCCCTCGTCGGTCTGGGGCACCGGCTCGCCCTCGGGCGACTCGAGCAGGAAGAAGTGGCAGAACTTGTGGATGTACTTGCCGCGGAAGCGGAAGTGCCAGTCGATCAGCTTGATCGGCCCGACGAGGGCGAGCTGCTCCAGCCCGGTCTCCTCGCGGGTCTCGCGCAGCGCCGCCTCGGCCGGGGTCTCGCCATCCTCGAGGTGCCCCTTGGGAAAGCCCCAGTGACGGTACGAGTCGCGGATCAGCAGGAAGCGCGGCGTGCCGTCCGGCCAGCGCCGGAAGACGATCCCGCCCGCGGACACCTCGCGCTCGGGGCGCTTCTTCGCCGCCATGCTCAGAACACCGAGAAGCGGAAATACCGCCGCGGGTTGGCCTGGACGTCGGCCAGCAGGGTGCGCAACTGCACGACGGTGAGGGTGGCCTCGCGGTACAGCGTCGAATCAGTGGCGAGCATCCCCAGGGTGCCCTGCCCCGCGGCGAGACGCGAAAGGAGCTGATCGGTCGCGGCGAGGATGTCGGTGATCCGCTCGCGCTCGCCGGCGGCGGTCGCGGTGATCGCCCGGAAGTCGGTGCTCGCCGCGCGCAGCTCGGCCGCCGCGGCGCGCGCATCGGCCACGAGGCCGGAGAGGTTGCCGTCGGCGGTCGAGGAGTCGAGCCGCGCCAGCGTGGCCTCGAGATGCGAGGTGGCGCGCAGCATTCCCTCGGACCCGGTGGCGGCGTTGCCGATCGCGCGACTCATGGTGCCCGACTGGCTCGCCGTGAACTCGGCCAGCCGGTCGGCGGCGCGACGGAAGTCGCGGACGGAGGCGCGGAGGTCGCCCACGGTGTTGGAATCGACCAGCCCGCTGATCCGGTCGGTCACCGTCCCGACGTCGCCGGCGATGCGACTCGCCTGCTGGGTGAGGAAGCCGATGTCGGGAAGGGTCGCGCCGGGCCAGGCGTCGCCACCGGCGGCGATGGCCTCGTCGAGCAGGCGGAGCACCTCGGGATCGGCCGGCGCCTGGGCCCGGGCGAGCAGGGCCACCTGCCATTCCCCGAAGAGCGAGGCCGAGGACGCCACCGCGACCGGTTCCTCGGGCAGCGGGGCGTCGGAGGTGAGCCGGAGCTCGGCCTCGACCCAGCCATCGCCGGCGAGGCGGATCGCCTCGACCCGGCCGATCGGCACGCCGCGCAGCACGACCGGATCGCCGACCCCGACGCCGCCCAGGGTCCGGAACCGGGCGGTCTCGAGGACGCGCTGCCCACCGGGCCCGCGATCGCCGAGCCAGATGGCGGCGGCCACCACGACCATCGCCGCGAGGAGGACGGTCAGGCCGACGGTGAATTCGTTGCGACGGCTCACTCGGGCCGTCCCTCGATGAATTGGCGCACCACCGGATCCTCGCTGGCGCGAATCTCGTCGGGGGTGCCGTGCGCACGGATGCGTCCCTCGTGGAGCAGGGCGATCCGGTCGCCAACGGTGAACGCCGATCGGAGATCGTGGGTGACGACCACGCTGGTCACGCCGAGGTCGCGAGCAACCCGCTGGATCAGCAGGTCCATCGTCGCGGTCGTGACCGGGTCGAGTCCCGTGGTCGGTTCGTCCCAGAGAATGTAACGCGGCCGCAGCGCGACGGCCCGCGCGATCCCGACTCGCTTGCGCATCCCCCCGGAGAGCTCCGCCGGGAAGCGCTCGCCCACGTCAGCGAGCCCGACCATCGCGAGGGCGGCACCCACCCGCTCGGCGATCTCGCCCTCGCCCAGCCCCTGGCGCACCAGGCCGAGTCGCAGGTTCTCGGCGCAGGTCATCGAGTCGAACAGCGCGGCGAACTGGAAGACGTAGCCGACCTGCCGGCGCAGCGGCACCAGCGCCTCGCGGTCGAGCGTGTCGACCCGGAGGTCATCGACCCACACCGCGCCAGCGGTGGGGCGGATCAACCCGACCACCTGCTTGAGCAGCACGCTCTTGCCGGCACCGGAGCGGCCGAGGAGCACGGTGGTGGAGCCGTCGGGGACGTCGAGCGTGACGCCGTCCAGGACGACGTGGTCGCCGAAGCGCAGCTGCACCTCGTCGAACCGGATCACAGCAGCACCAGCGCCCAGAAGGCGTCGAGGACGAGGATCGCCTCGCAGCCCAGCGTCACGGCGCGGGTGGCCGCGCGGCCGACGCCTTCCGCGCCGCCCGTCGCCGCCAGCCCGCGCAGCGCCCCCATCAGCGCGACGGCCGCCCCGAACGAGGCGGCCTTCACCAGGCCGAACCAGACGTCCTTGAACTGGTAGAACGAGCGGATCCCCTTCACGAACTCCGCCGTGGTCAGGTCGAGCAGGTTGATGCTGGTGATCCAGCCGGCGGCGACGCCGAGCGCGATCGCGAACGCGGTGACGACCGGGAACATGAGCGTCGCCGCGAGGACGCGCGGCACCACGAGGTAGCTCGCGGGATCCCACGCGAGCGTCTCGAGGGCATCGACCTGTTCGGTCACCTTCATCGTCCCGAGTTCGGCGGCGATGTTCGCCCCGACGCGGCCGGCGAGGGCCATCCCGGTGAGGACGGGACCGAGCTCCATCATGATCGTCTTGCCGACCAGCGCGCCGACGAAGTAGAGCGGCACCGTGCCGGTGAAGATGTACGAGGCGAGCAGGGCGAGGACGATGCCGGTGAACGTCGCGATGAAGAGCGCGATCGGGATCGAGGCGACGCCGAGCCGGCCCATCTGGACCACGAGCTGCGGACCCCAGGCCGGGACGTCGGCGAGGGCGCGGGCGGTGCGCAGGGTGGCGTGGCCGGTGGCGCGGACCGCCCGGGCGGGGAGGGAGTCGGACACGGCCCTAAGCTAGCGCGGTGGGCGGCCCTAGGCGGCGAACGAGGCGAGGGCCCGGCCGACGTCGCCCTCGCGCAGCCGCTTGAGGGCGCGGTCGCGCAACTGGCGGACCCGCTCGCGGGTGACGCCGAGCATCTGGCCGATCTCCTCCAGGGTGTGCTCGCGATCCCCGTCGAGGCCGAAATAGAGTCGCAGCACCCGGGCGTCGCGCGGCGCGAGGCTGGCAAGGGCGCGCTCGACCTCCTCGGAGAGGAAGCGCTCCATCGCCTCGTCCTCGGCGTTCAGCTCGCTGACCGCGAAGCGGTCGATCAGCGACCGGTCGCCATCGGGATCCATCGGCGCGTCGAGGCGCACGTCGGCGGCGTTGAGCGCGGAGAGCGCCTGCACCACGTCGACCGCGAGCGAGGTCGCGGCGCCGATCTCCTCGGGGGTCGGCTCGCGCCCGAGATCCTGGCGCAGCGCCTCGGCGGCGCGGATGATCCGCGAGAGATCGGCGGTGCGGTTGAGCGGCACCCGCACCGTGCGGCCATGGCGGGCGAGGGCGGCGAGGATCGACTGGCGGATCCACCAGACCGCGTAGGAGATGAACTTGACGCCCTGATCGGGGTCGAACTTCCGGGCCGCGGTCATCAGGCCGAGGTTCCCCTCGCCGATCAGGTCGGTCAGCGCCATGCCGCGGTTCTGGTACTTCTTGGCGACCGAGATCACGAAGCGCAGGTTGCGCGTCACCAGCTCGCGCATCGCGTCGTCGTCGCCGGCCTGCACCCGCCGGGCGATCGCGATCTCCTGGGCCTGGGTGAGCAGCGGCGTGCGGGCCACCTCGTGGAGGTACTGGTCGAGGATGTCGCGGTCGCCGTCGTGGACGCCGAGGGTCCGCGCCGACTCGCGCCGGCGGGCGCGACGCGGTGGCGGCGCCTCGCTGGCGAGGATCTCGTCGAGGGTGAGACCGGGTGGGAGGGTGTCCTTCGGATTCGTCATACCTGTTCAACTATACCCGGGTCCGGGAGCGATTCATGACGGGCCGCGACGATATTGACACCCCTCTGGCGCCCCGATAGCTTGTTTGGCTCCCCCGGCGCGTGCGCGCGAGCGGACCGACGGCGGGAGGCAGGGGGGCGTAGCTCAGTTGGGAGAGCGCGTGAATGGCATTCACGAGGTCAGGGGTTCGATTCCCCTCGCCTCCATCCCTGGACCGTTGGATCTGGGTCCTAGGAGGCTCGGGGCAGGCTCCCTCGCCTCCACTTCCCGGAACCAGCGGGATGTGGACTGACGGCTCGGGGTGACCCCCCTCGCCGTCATCCCCAGGACCGGTCTGGGTGTGGTTGCGGACCGGGCGGCGGCGGCCTAGTTTCGCCGTCAGGTGAGCGACGCGGGAATAGCTCAGTTGGTAGAGCACAACCTTGCCAAGGTTGGGGTCGCGGGTTCGAGTCCCGTTTCCCGCTCTCCTTCGCCCCTGTTGGGGGCTCAGGATGACAAGTGCAGGCAGCAGGTGCAGCTGCAGGTGCAGGACCAGCGTCGCGGGGTGGAGCAGTCTGGTAGCTCGCCGGGCTCATCCCTTTCGCCCCCTGCGGGGGCTCAGGGTGACAGGAGCGAGTGCAGGTGCAGGACCAGCGTCGCGGGGTGGAGCAGTCTGGTAGCTCGCCGGGCTCATAACCCGGAGGTCGTGGGTTCAAATCCCACCCCCGCCATGAAGGGTAGGTCGTCGGGCAGCCGGCCCTGGGTCGTCTGCCCGTCGTTGCGACCGGGCGGTTAGCTCAGTTGGTTAGAGCGCTACGTTGACATCGTAGAGGTCACAAGTTCGAGTCTTGTACCGCCCATGCGCAGTCGAGGGTGCGGGTCCATAGCTCAATTGGATAGAGCACCTGACTACGGATCAGGAGGTTGGGGGTTCGACTCCCTCTGGGCCCATGCAGGACGGTGTCACCCCGAGTACCGCGAGGGGGGCACAAGGCACCACGCAGGATCATGCAGTTCTTCGGGGCGTAGCGCAGCCCGGTTAGCGCGCCTGCTTCGGGAGCAGGAGGTCGGAGGTTCAAATCCTCTCGCCCCGACTATCCCGGACCCCGCGAGGGGTCGCACGACGAGGGTCCGTAGCTCAGCTGGATAGAGCGCTTGCCTCCGGAGCAAGAGGTCGCGCGTTCGAATCGCGCCGGGCCCATGATGATCTAACTAGCGGTCTTGCTTCGCTTTGCAGCGGTGCGAGGCCGCTTCTTTTTCACCAAGCTTTGCCGCGGTTCCGCAATTACTTCCGCAGTTGCGATGCTCATCGAGGTGCTGCGCGCATCAACTGCCTGGCGGATCGTGGCATCGTCGCCCCGGAGATAGTGTCGGACAGGCGTGGATTCGTCCGTCCACCCTCCAAGCCGGGCCAGGTCCTTCACCGGCAGCCATTTGTGGTCGTTGGCGAACTTCCTTCGCAGACCGTGCCAACCCAGCTGCTTCTCGCGGGGCAGCCCACTCAGCCTCTCCATCCTCCGCCACCACCTTGTCGCCAGGCTGCGTGAGATTGGCTGCCCCGGTGACTTGGGAGCCGGAAACACGAACGTTTCCCCGATCGAGCCTTGGTAAGCTCGGAGCGCTCGCAGGTACTCAGCAAGCTCCTCGGGAATGGGGAGCGTGTCATCAAGACCGACCTTGTCGTTTTCTGCCCGCCAGTGGATCTGACGCGCGTCCAAATCGATATCGCTCCAGCGTAGCTGCCGGATGGAACCGATCCGATGGCCGGTCTCGTGTGCCAACACCAACAAGGCATGGCAGTAGACCGAGACCCGCAGAGCAGCCTCTTGAAGGGCGTCCAGCGCCTCGTGAGCGACCATGGGGCGTTGGACGTCTGCCTTGGTGCGGTCAGAGTAGCTCACGATGCCTGGGAGCCGACTCAGGGCTCCTCGCTGGTGCCCCCATCGCAGCACCGACCTGAGCAGCGAGAGATCACTCCGCCACGACCTGGGCTGGAGAGGTGTGGCGAGTCGCCTACCACCCTGCCCTTGCCGCAGGTCGCCCCTCTGCTTCCTCCAGGCCACGTAGGTCTCTGCATCGTGCCCGGTTAGTGACACCGCCAAGCGATCGGACGGGATCACCTCGAGCCAGAGCAGTGCACGTCGGCGGTCATGCGCCTGCGTCGCCTCGGACTTCTGCGGCGTGACCTCTCTCAGGTACTTGTCAAAGAGCAAACCGATGCTGATCTCGTCGACCAGCACGGGGCGGGTAGGCCTTCCGAACGAGGCGGAAAGCTCCTCCGCACGTCGGATCCCCTCTTCTCGGTCCCTGGAGTGCAACCCGACACTTCGGCGCCTGTTGCCATCCATGAACTCGAGGTGAAGCGGCCCTCCCCGGTACCTCTCGAAGACCCTGACCCAGTTCCTTCCGCGGTCGCCAAAATTTCTCGACCACAAGCGGGTTGGCTTCCTTCGTCGCGCCATGCTCAATCCCCCTTCCGTAGCGGGGACCGGGCAACCTGTTGCCGTGACGAGCGAGGAAGTTGGAGTGCGGGACGTGAGTTCGCCACCCTAAGGTGTGGCGCCAGATCACCGAGGCGGACCAGTGGGGACCGCGGCTTGCCGTAGTTGGCCAGCTTGCCCTGGCGCTGAAGGCGCCGGACAGAATCGGGCCTCACGCCGAGGACCTCAGCAGCTTCGGCTGGTGTGAGAAGACGATCCGATTCAGATCTCGCGGCCTCACAGACCTCTCGAATGAGCCGCCGCAGGAGCGCCGCCTGGGAATCCAGACGAAGTGCCTCAAATTGCTTCGCCTCGGATTCCCAGCGGGCCCGCATCTCGGGAAAATCGCTGATCCTCACGACACCACCCCAAAGGGTGAGTTTAGGCTCGTCTCCCCGCGCGTGCGCGCGCGCGCGCGAGGCGGGGTCGAGGATTCTGATCTAGCGGGCACCAGGAGCCCCGTTCACATCGCCCTCAAACGGTGGAGCCCAGGCGTGCTTGACCCGGTTGGAAACCGGCCCCAGGCCCTCGAGGAAGGCCTGGATATCGCTCCTCCGATACCGGACCGAGCGCCCGAGCTTCACGAAGGGCAACCAGAGCCGCTGGTTCACCCGCCAGTTGGCCAGGGTACCGATGGAGACGCGGAGGATTTCAGCGGTCTCCTTGGGGGTAAGCAGTTCTTCCTGCGGCATGACGCACCTCTAGGATCGTGGTTCTGCCGAGCCTCGCTCGGCTCGCCAGCGCTGGTATCAGCACCCACGTCATGCTAGGGCACGCCAGAGATTCTCCCGACCCCTGTCAAGTACCCAAATCACGGAGCGGCCTGGGTGGGGAACGGTTGGGGGCCAAGTCTCGTGAACTTGCGTGAAGATCACGGAAGATTACATTAGCATCATCGGTCGTTTATGCTAATGTCAATTGAGGCCGCCATGTCACCCAACCAACCGGTTGTCTCTTATCTCCGGGTCTCCACCGCGCGGCAAGGCCGCTCCGGCTTGGGCCTCGAAGCCCAACGGGAGGCGGTCAGCGAGTTCCTGGGAGCCGACGCAGCTCGGCTTCTCCAAGAGTTTCTCGAGGTGGAGAGCGGCCGGAATAGCTCCCGACCGCAGCTTGAGCGCGCCCTAGCACTCTGCCGGCTCAGGAAGGCAGTCCTGATCGTAGCCAAGCTGGATCGGCTTGCCCGGGATGCCCACTTCCTCCTGGGCCTCGAACGCGCGGGGGTCGAGTTCGCCTGCTGCGATATCCCGGGGGCTACCCGGTTCACAGTCGGGGTCATGGCAATGGTCGCGGAGGAGGAGGCCAGGATGATCTCGGCCCGCACGAAGGCGGCCCTGGCGGCGGCGAAGCGGCGGGGGGTCCGGCTAGGTCGACCCAACCTCACCGGGCGCGCTCGCAGGATGGGGACCATGGCGAGTATCGAGCGCCGGCGAGCCCAGGCTGCTCAGCGAGCGGTCGATCTCGCCCCGACCGTGCGAGAGCTCCAGGCAGCCGGGGCGGCCAGTCTCCAGGCAATTGCTGAGGGACTCAACGAACGAGGGCTTACAGCGAGTCGTGGGGGGCCGTGGAGTCCCACTCAGGTGTCGCGCCTGCTCTCGAGGATCTAGAAAACTGACGAGACAACTAGGACAACTCCTACGAGGAACGAGAGCGCCCCGAGCAGGCCGAGCAGTGAGACCCACTTGGGAACCATCCCAGAGCCAGCAGTGAACTCCCAGAGGTGCCGCCCATCAGGTCCGTCCCCTAGGTGCTGGCTCCGCTCCAGGAGACCGGGAGAGGACCGCTCAAGGAATCGGGCTGCGAGGAGCGCAGAAGCGATGTGGGCGAGGACGCCGGCCCCGAGTGCGATCAGCCCAATCGTCACGCTGGGCCATCCGCTGCATGACCCCGCGAGTCGCGCCATTTCTCGACAAGGACCCCATACCGTCTCAGACTGGGGTCCAAGCGCATCAGCGTCTCGCCCCAGGGTAGGTCCGCGTTGGCTGACATCCGCTGGATCTCGAGCAGGGCGGCAAGATGCCAGCAGGCCTCGGCGCCGAGGCCGAACCGGGTCTCGACGACCACGGCGGTCAGTCCTCGATCGTCCTGTACGGCCAGCCGGTGTAGCCGTCGTAGGGCACCAGTGAAGGCAGCACAGGCTTGGCGCGGGTGAACCCCGGCCTCTTGGGCGACAGCAGCTATCCACCCCTCCATGCAAGCCTCCCGGCCCCTAAGGGCCTGGAGGAAGCTACGAAACGAGCGCGGGGAATGCTACCATTGGGGTGGCTACTGCTAGACTGTTGTGAAGCCGTCGCCGGGTTGAGTCCGTTGAGGGCATGTCCAGCGTCCGCTCAAAGATCGGCAAGGCCGTCCGGAGACTCCGGGCAGAGGCAGGATTCTCGCAGGAAGGGTTCGCCGACCACTGTGGGTTCCATCGGACCTACATCGGGGCGATCGAGCGGGGAGAGAAGAATCTCACGACGGATAGCCTAGAGCGAATCGCGCGCGCTTTGGGCCTCACGTTTTTTGATCTGATCCGTCAGGCCGACGAGGGACGGGGCTAGCTCGCCTCGCGTTCCTAGACAGAGCCATGACGGTCCGGCAACACCTTCGTCGCGGGGATTGGAACTCGCTCGCCGCCTTAGTTGGTGGCGCGGAACCGTTCCACAATTGAGACAGCCTGGAACATCGCCCCCCCACGATGACCGATCCAACTCCCCATTTCGCTCCTCCGCCCTCCCCCGCGCACCGACTCAGTTCTCGGGAGCAGGTTACAGCGACAGAGCTCGGGCGCCGTTCCCCACAGCTCGAATCACTCTTCCGCTCGGCGATCCAACTTTCGCGTGAACCAACGAACGACTCCTCCGCCTACTTGCTAGCACACGCGGCAAGAGAGCTTAGTCGCGGCTTCCTCGCGGAACGATCCGGAGGTGCAGTGGGGATCGGCGAGCAGACCGACGACCAGGCAGGGGAGCGAAACCGCCATAGGATAGCAGCCGCACTGGAGCTGCCGCCTGATCACGCAACGGTTCGGCTGTGGTTCCGCCACGTGGGGGTCTTCTCATCTCACTGTCACTACCGCCTCGGCGGGATCCCCGTGAATCCCGTCCGAGAAGCATTCCTTGACTTCTCGTCGCTACTGTATGGCCTACTCGCGCCTTACTTCGACACCACGAGGGAATTAGATCGCCTCCTCGGTATTGCCGCCCCTTCCGAAGAAGATGCCATCGCCCTCGACCGCCTACTCACCCGCGCGCAGCAACGGCACCATTTCTTCGGGAGGCTGGAGAATCCTGCATGGCTACCCCTTCTCCGCGACCGCGGCTACTTCCTAAACCCACCGAATCGATTGATTCACCCTGATGGCAGCTGGCAGTTCGTACCTTGGTCGCAAATCCGTTACCTCGAGAAGATCGCCGCTGGCTGCCCCGCGGAAGTCGAGAGCATTCTGCTCGACGTTCCAGTTGAGAACGATAACCCCGCGATCTGGATCGGGCTGGCAGAGTGCGCTCTCCAACTTCCCCCCGAGAGCGCTGTCAGAGTCGCAGGACATTTTCGCCGAGCCCTATCGACTGTACCGCCGGTAGGTGTTCCGCTCGCTTCGGTTCCGCTCATCGCACACCTAGCCCATGCCGGCGAGGCGACTCACGGTCTTCGCCTCGTCACGGCCCTTACTCGGCTTTCGTCCACCAGTGGCGATCCGACTCAGCTCATGGACCGCCGACGTGCTGACCGCCATTTTTCGTACCTGGATCACTTCGAACTCCAACGCCTGCTGGACGGCGGACTCACGCCTCTCTTCGAGGTGGCTCCATACCCGACGTTCAGGATGCTGTGCCAATTACTCGACCGCATTCTCACGGCCAGCGGAGCGGACGAGGCACCTGATGCGACCAGCCAGCACTGGTGCCGTCGATTCGATGATATGGAGCGTCGCGACGACTGCCGTCAGCTAATCGCGTCTACCTTGGCGGCTTACTGCCGTGCTGCGCCGTCCGTTGATCTAGACCTTGTCCCCAGACTGTGGCGAAGGCTCGGAGCATATCCTCATGATGTCTTCGCAAGGCTCCGCCTTGTATTGCTCCATGCTGGCTGGAGGGCCCTCCAGGAGGAACTGGATGTTTTCGTCGGGTCATCGACTGCGCTGTCTCCCCCCTTTGGCGCAGCAGAGGTAGCCCCATTACTCCGAGAGTGCTTCTCCCACGCTTCTCCCGCGGCCCGTGCACTCTTTCTGCATGGCTTACGGCACGGACCGGACATTGAGGAGGTGCGGCGGCAGCTTGCTCTCTCGTCACGCTCCGCTGCCAGCTCCTCCCCGGAGGGTCACGAGTCCGAAGACTTCACGTCGCACTTGACCCGTGCCGTTCGCAATTGGCAAGCGACCCGATTGAGGTGGTTTCATACCGCCCTCCCACCTGACGTGGCCGCTATCGCCGAGAGCTTGGCGATTGTGGTGGCCCCCCCCAGCCGAGAACAGATTGACCTCGACGAGACCGGAGTCCACATCTCCCAGGGGGGTTGGGTTCGCCGGGAAAGCCCGCTCTCTCCTGACCAGCTGCAACAGATGCCCCATGACGAGGCGTCCGCGTTCCTACACGCCTGGCATCCCACAACGCATTGGCATGAAGGCCCTTCCGTTGACGGACTCCGAGACGCGCTAGTGAGCTATGCGGAGGAGCATACAACCCATGCTATTGCCGTATCACGCAGGTATCTCTTAAGCGGGGGCACCACCAACTACGCCACCGCGCTGCTCTCAGGCCTTCGGCGAGCAGTGGAGAATGGAGGCGCGCATGATCCGGTGGCCATGGTCGCATGCGCCTCGTCTGTCCTCGACTCGGTTCGCGCCAGCATTGCCGCAGGCTCAGAGGGAGCCGACTCCTCTAGTGCCGACCAACGACGCGTATCCGAGAACAGCTGGCAGGTACTGCGGGCCACGGCCGATCTGCTCTGTTCCCTAGCGACGACCAACCAGATTCCCCCTGACCGGAATGAGGAGTGTTGGCGCTGCTGTACAACACTCGTGGCTATTTCACTCGCCTCACGCGAGCCCTCGGAGAGCGACACTGCGGATCCACAGGATTGGATCCAGGCTGGGCTCAATAGCTTGGCTGGAGATGTCACTCGCCTCGCCATTGAACTGGCGCTCGCAGGATATCGCCAGAGACAGTCTGGCCCCACCGGCGCCCACGACCCGCCACCATCGCCTAGCCGAGACGTCGACGAGCCCCTGACCTACGCACTGTCGACCGCCTGTGCTGGAACAGGCGTGGCGCACGGCGGTGCACAGGCAATCATCGGGATGTACCTGCCGCAAGTGGAGCTGCTGGTCCCGGGGTGGGCCGCGTTCCAGCTTTCAGATCTCGCAGGCCGGCCTGCTCGGACATTAGATCACCCTCTTGTGCAGGCATATCTCACGCACTGCCCTCTCTATTCGGGCATGTTTGAGATTGGCCTGCCAATCTACCTGCGCCTACGTGATGAGCTTAGCGAGCGCGGGTCACGCGCTCCTGCACTTGCGTTGCCCCGGGAGGCGGTCGGCGGGCTGCTGAGACATTTACTAGTGGCCTACCTACGAGGATCCATGGAACTCGACAGTCACAACAGCATTCTGGGTACCTGCTTCGACGTCACTCCGGAAGACCTAGTCAGCCACGCCTACTGGGAGGTATTCCGCGGTTGGTCGGACACGGAGGGCGACATTCCTGCGCCAATGGTCTCCAGGTTGGAGCGATTCTGGGCGAGTCGCGTAGACACTCTTCGGGAGCTCCAGGGATCGGCACGACGCCCTGAGGAGGTGGAAGGGCTGCTCTGGCTGCTAGCTACACCCTCGATCACTGCTGACACTGCACTTGAGCTTGGGCGCGCTACCCTTGAACTAGCCGCAGCCCCCGAAGGATCGCGCACCATCGTCTGGGATGCGATAGGGCGCTTGATACTTCATGACCCGGACAGAGCGAGTGAATTGGTAGTCAAGCTTATCGCGGATGAGCTTGAGAGCGGATACAGAGTTCTCCGCGTTCAGGACGCTGGCCCGCACCTGCGAGTACTGCTTCGGCAATGCACCGGAAGGTTTCGGGAAGCCGTTGTTCGCTCGATCCATGCGATGGGGCAACATGGTCTCACCGACTTTGGCAGTCTACTCGAACCGACAGAAGCCGCGACGAGTGAGTCAGGCGAATCGGCTGATGACCTCGGAGCGGGCCCCTTGTAAGCTTCACAGCAGTCCTAGGCTAGATAGCGCTCGGCCTGCCTGCCAGGCGAGGCACCCCGAGCTTCTCCCATTCAATGGCAAGTTCCCGCTGCACCGCGGTAGGGATCAACCCCCGCTGCCCTGGCAATCGCCGGCGATTGTGCCGATGCACTCCGAGTTCTCCCGCCACGATGCCCCCGTCACAACGTGCTTGTGGTGCGACTACCCTTACCCCGCTTCATGCTCCCGCCACAGGGCATAGATCACCGGGATCACCAGCAGGGTCAGCACGGTGCTCGAGACCATGCCGCCGACCATCGGCGCGGCGATCCGCTTCATCACGTCCGCCCCGGTGCCCTCCGACCAGAGGATCGGAACAAGGCCTGCCATGATTGCCGTGACGGTCATCACCTTGGGGCGGACTCGCTCCACGGCTCCATGCTCGACCGCTGCCTCGACCGTCCCGCGGTCTGTCGCTTGGCTCCCGCGTGCGCGCCACGCCTGATCGAGGTAGATCAGCATCACCACCCCGGTTTCCGCGGCGATGCCGGCCAACGCGATGAATCCTATTGCCACCGCCACGCTCAGGTTGTAGTCCAGGAACCAGAGCAACCACACGCCACCAACCAGTGAGAACGGTAGCGACAGCATCACGATGCCGCTCTCGACCATCGACCCGAACTGCCAGTACAACAGCAGGAAGATGATGATCAGGGTGAGGGGCACCACCAGCACAAGCCGAGAAGTGGCACGCTCCATCGCCTCGAACTGCCCCGACCATTCGAGCCGGTAGCCGGCAGGCAGCTCGATCGCCCGATCGACACGGTCGCGTGCCTCGGCCACGAAGCTGCCGACGTCGCGATCCCGGAGGTCGATGTAGACCACCGTCATGGCCACGGCGTTCTCGCTCTTGAGCAGCGTCGCCCCCTGTTGGACCGCCAGGTGAGCGACCTCGCCCAGGGCGACCGGTGCCCCCCGTGGCGTGGCCACGAGCACCCGGACGAGGTCCTCGGGATCGTCGCGCAGTGCGCGCGGGTAGCGCACCAGGATGTCGTAGCGCTCGCGGCCGTTGATGACCTCACCAGCAACCATGCCGCCAATCGCGGCCTGCAGCGCCATGCCGATGTCGTCGACGCTCAGGCCATGCCGCGCGGCGGCGGCGCGATCCACCGTCGCGGTGAGGTAGCGGCCGGCGACCACCGGCTCGGCATACACGGTGGCCGCGCCGGGCACGGTGGCCAGGGTCGCCTCGATGGCACGGCCCAGGCTGTCGAGCACCGCTGGTGCGGGACCGAAGACCTTGACCCCGACGGGCGTCTTGATCCCGGTGGCAAGCATGTCGAGCCGGTTGCGGATCGGCATCGACCACATGTTTGCCACGCCGGGGGTGTGCACCTGCGCCTGCATCTCGGCCAGGATCGAATCGCGGTCCACGCCCGGACGCCAGTCCGAACGGGGCCGGAGGATCACCGTGGTCTCGATCATCGACATGGGCGCCATGTCGGTGGCCGTCTCGGCGCGCCCGACCTTGCCGAGGACCATCCGCACCTCGGGTATCGCCGCCAGGGCGGCATCGCGCTGCCGAAGGATCACCTTGGCCTGATCGGCACCTACCCCCGGGTGCATCGAGGGCATGTCCATCACGCTCCCCTCATCGAGCGGTGGCATGAACTCGCGGCCGAGGTCGCGCCACGGGAGGATGGTCACGCCCAGAATTGCGGCACTGACGAGCAGGGTGGCCATCCGGTGGCGCAGCACCAGACGGATCAGCGGCCGATAGCCGGCGATCAGCATGCGGCTCACCGGGTTGGCTCGCTCGGCCGGGATCCGGCCGCGAACCAGCAGTCCCATCAACACCGGGACGAGGGTGATCGAAAGGAGAGCCGCCGCGGCCATTGCCAGCGACTTGGTCCAGGCCAGCGGATGGAAGAGCCGTCCCTCCTGGGCCCCCAGGGCGAATACCGGCATGAACGACAGCGTGATGATCAGCAGCGATACGAACAGGGCAGGACCGACCTCGCGGCTGGCCGTGGCAGCGAGCGCCCAGTGATCGATCGGCTCCTCGGCATCCTGCACGCGCTCGAGGTGCCGGTGATAGTTCTCCACCATGACGATCGCTGCGTCGATCATCGCCCCGATCGCGATGGCGATCCCACCCAGCGACATGATGTTGGCGCCGAGGCCGAGGATGCGCATGGCGAGGAACGCCATCAGGATGCCCACCGGCAGCGTGACCACGGCCACGAGAGCACTCCGCGCGTGGAGCAGAAACAGCACCGTGACCAGGGCCACGATGACCGATTCCTCGATCAGCTTGAAGCGCAGCGTCCCGATGGCGCGATCGATCAGCCGACTGCGGTCATACCCCTCCACGAAGACCACACCGTCGGGGAGTGCGGACTCCAGGCGACCCATCTGCTGGCGTACCCGCTCGATCACGGCGCGCGGATTCTCCCCGTACCGCATCACGACGAATCCGCTCACCACCTCCCCGCGACCGTTCACCTCTGCGATCCCACGTCGCTGGTCGGGGCCTTCCTCGATCACGGCAACATCGCCGACCGTCACCGGGATACCGCGATCGTCCGCGGCAATGACGGTCCGGGCCAGGTCGACATGGCCACCGACCCGCCCCACGCCGCGCACCACGTACTCGGTGCCCCCGAGTTCGAGCACCCGGCCACCAACGTCGCGATTGCCGCCTCGGATCGCCTCGATCACCTGCGGCACGCCGACGCCCCTGGCCTCGAGTCGTGCCGGATCGAGCACGACCTGGTACTGCCGCTCGAATCCCCCGAGCGTGGCGATCTCAGCCACCCCGGCTACCGCCGTCAGGGCGGGCTTGACCGTGAAGTCCTGCAACGACCGCAACTCTGCCAACGAGCGCGTACCGGTGGTGTCAGCCAGGATGTACTGCATCACCCATCCGACACCGGTTGCATCAGGGCCGAGCATCGTGCGGGCCCCATCGGGTAGCCGGCTGGTGGCAGCCTGGAGGTACTCCAGCACCCGGGAGCGCGCCCAGTAGAGGTCTGTGCCGTCCTCGAACACGACGAACACGGCCGACAACCCGAACTGGCTCATCCCCCGCACCACCCGGGCACGGGGCACCTTGAGCATTTCGGTGCTGAGTGGATAGGTGACCTGGTCCTCCACCAGCTCCGGCGCCTGTCCAGGCCACTCGGTCATCACGATCACCTGGACATCCGACAGGTCCGGGATCGCATCCACCGGGGTTCGCCACATCGCCACTGCCCCGGCCACCGACAACAGCGCGACTGTGACCAACACCGTGAAGCGGTGACGGATGGAGAGGTCGATGATGCGGCCCAGCATCAGGGCGTCCCCGTGGTGTCAGGCATCCCGGGCATCCCTGGCATGCCATCCATGCCAGCCGTTCCACCCATACCATCCATCGGCGGCATCGCATTGCCGCCCATCTGTCCGACCATCGCCTTCATGACCGCCCCGAGGTTCGACTCCGCCTCGAGCAGGTACTGCGCGCTGGTCACCACGTGAACGCCGGGCTCCAGGCCCGACGTGATCGTGGCAAGGTCACCCGCCACGCGGCCCACCGCGACCCGGAGGGGCTCGAGCGTGCCGTCCGCGGCCATACGGAACACCAAGGCGCCGGTTCCCGTGGTGATGATCGCGGTGCGCGGCACGGTAAGCGCTGGCGGCTGTGAGTCGTGAATCTCGACCGCTGCAAAGCGCCCGGCCTGGAGCCGTCCGCTGGCGTTCTGCACCTCGAGCCGTGCCCGAAGCGTTCGGGTCGCCGGATCGATCACCGGGTGCACGAACGTCACTCGTCCGGCGAGTGGGGGACCCGTCTCGCCCGTGAGCGAGATCGTGCCGCGCTGCCCGACGCGGACGCGCGACGCATCCAGCTCGCGAAACGCGACCTCCACCCACACCGTCGACGGATCGACGATCGTGAACAGCCGGTCACCGGCACGGATCGCCTGGCCCAGCTGGACCCCCTTCTCGATCACCAGGCCGCTCATCGGCGCGGTGATCGGAAATCGTCGCGGGACCTGCCCGTCGGCAAGCACCCGCTCGACGAAGGATTCCGGGACATCCCAGCGCGCCAACCGGCGACGGATCGACCCGGCGACATCATCCTCCGCGGACGCGATGCCGGGGAGGGAGCGTGCCGTACGCCGATCCATGGCACGGGCGGCGAGCAGGTCCTCGCCAGCCGCGACCACCACCGGAGCGTAGAGCTCAAGCAGCGGCGCACCGCGATGGATCCTCGTCCCTGTGAAGTCGGCCTGGAGCACCTCGACATAGCCATCGACCCGAGCAGTCACCTGCCTGAGCCGGGTTTCGTCCCAGGTGACCGTCCCGACGGCGCGCAGGGTGTCGACCATGGGCCGAACCGATGCACTATCGACCGTGATCCCGAACGTGCGCACCTGGTCGGCGGTCAGGCGGACGCGCCCGTCGGTCATCGACATCGCGGCACCATTGGGCATGCCGGCCATCCCCTCCATGCCGGGCATGCCGGCCATGTCATCGGCCGCATCGGACAATGGCGTGGTGGGGCGCAGCACGAGCCACGCGGCAAGCGTGACGCCAGCGCCGAGTGCAGCGCCACCCAGGATGCGGTGACGGTTGCGAGCGGACGAAGTCGTCATGGCAGGATCTCCCGGCCCACCAGTGCCTCGATGGCCGCGATGGATGTGGCGTAGGATGCCAACGCCTCAGCGTGGCGTTCCTCGTCGTCGTGCAGCGTCGTCACCGCCTCGATGACCTCGATGAACGGCACGGTGCCAGCACGGTGGCCAGCCAACGCCGATGCGAGCGCGGCGCGCCCCTGCGGCAAGACGTGATGGCCGAGCACGGCCAGCCGCGTGCGTTGGGCCACCGCCGCGGCCCGGAGTGCCGCCAGTTTCGCCGCGATGTCCGCGACCATCTGCTGGTGTTCCGCATGCTCGGCTTCGAGTTCCAGTTCCTCGGCCTCATGCAGCTGGCGCTGCACCCGACCGCTCCGGATCGCGAGCGGGATGGCGACGCCTGCGGACACGAAGTCACTCCGGTCATTGCGCTGGCCATACATCACCATCACCTCCACGTCCGGGCGTCCCGCCCGGGCAGCAAGGGCCACACGGGCATCCTGTCCACCAATGCGGGCGACGTGGCCCCTGATCATCGGATTCGAGTCGAGTGCCCACGCCAACAGGACATCGGGTGTGGGGATCCCGTCGTCGACCAGGGCGGCACCGAGGCTGTCACCGGCGAACCGGAGCAACTCGGGCGACGGCAGGGCCGCGGCAAGGATGCGGGGTGGCATCGGCGCACTGTCGATCGGACCGCCGGCGGGCCGCTGCCGGAGTGCGTTGAGGCGGGCGACCACGCCGCGACGGTGCTCGGCGAGGTCGGCGGCGCGTTCCACCAGCCGGCTCAGTTCGGCGCGACTCCGCCAGACGGCGGCCTGACTTCCATCACCCGACTCGTAGCGCGCCTCCACCGTGCGGGACATCGCGCGCAAGGCATCGCGACGGGCGGTGAGAATGTCCAGTCGCGCATCGATGAGTGCCAGCTCATACCACGCCTCGCGTGTCTCCCGGATCAACCTCGCCACCACCCCGTCCCGGCCGGCGGCCGCAACGCCGACGGCCCGATCGGCTGCTTCCCGTGCCAGCGACAGCTTGCCGGGAAACGGCAGGCGCTGCGCGATGCCGATCTCTTTCATGGTCATCATGTCGGCGACGCCGGGTGAGGCGACCGGGAGGTTGGCCACCCCGAGGCGCAGTTGCGGGTCGGGCGGGGCACCGGTTGCGGCGGCGGTGGCACGTGAGGCGGCCACGCGGTGATCGGCCGCGTGCAGCGCCGGACTCCGTTCGAGAACTTCGGCGGTGAAGGCGTCAAGTGATGCCGTTGTCGAGTCGACACCGGCCTGCGCGACGACAGGCAGCGGGCGTGCCCCGAGGAGCACCACCAGGGCGCTCAGGGTCAATCGTGTCGTTATGTGCATGCCTCGATCCCGCAGCCGGCGGCTGCGTCAGGTCACGGTGGAACCGCCGCCGATCAGGGCGGTCGGATCAGGACGTCTGCTGGATCGGGGTCAGGCTCGCGGGGGGTGAAACGGCGGTCGCTGGGCGGCCTGTGGGGCGAGGTCGGAGGGCTGTCCGGGTACGGTCACCGCGAGCTCGGGGTGGGGATCAAGCGTGGCGTGGCCGGGGACAATGGCCAGCGATGGCAGGGCGCACGCCGCGAGCTGGGTGCATTCGTGCTCGGCCGGAGCAGTGCCGGACTCGTGGACCATGCCGTCGTGTTCGGCAGCCGTCATGCTGCAGGCGTGGTCCATGGCCTGATAATGCCGCTGGCACAGGGCCGCACCGGCGAGCGGCTGGACCTGGACCAGGAATATTGCGAACACGATCGCCAGTTTGGCCATGGTGACGGAGGATATCACGGGTGCCCGGGCTCCGCAATCGAGATCTTGCCAGCGTCCCGGCCGTCCTCGAGGGCACACGGGAGGACGGGCTGCGAGGGAGAGCCCACGGACTGCATGTGGTCGTCCGGGCCGAGGCCGAGTTCAAGGCGTAGCTTGGGGATCGGGAAGATAAGATTCGCCATGCCGGATCGTGTCCGGCCCCCCGACTCTCGCCAAGGCCTCATGACCCCATGCGTGCTGCACCAGCCACCGCAACTGAGCATCAGGTCCTCAAGCAGGTACTCGCCATCAACGCGGCGATGTTCGCCACCGAAGTGGTGGCCGGTTTCGCAGCTGGCTCGGTAGGGCTCATCGCCGATGGGCTGGACATGCTCGCCGATGCCCTGGTCTATGGCCTCGCCCTGGCGGCGACCACGCGCGGCCCTACGTGGCACCTCACTTCTGCCCGTTGGTCCGGCCACCTCCAGGTGCTCCTCGGCGTCGGCGTGCTGGCGGAGTCGGTCCGTCGGTATCTGACGCCGACGGCCCCGGTCGGGCTCGCCATGATCGGGATCGGTGCGGTGGCGCTTGGGGCGAACATCCTCTGCCTCGTGCTGTTGAGCCGGTTCCGACACGGACGGGTCCACATGCGGGCCGCTTGGATCTTCTCGACGAACGACGTGCTCGCCAACCTCGGCGTGATGGCATCCGGTGGGCTGGTGCTCACCTTCGGCTCGCGGTTCCCTGATCTCATTATTGGCTCCCTCATCGCGACGATCGTCATTCGTGGCGGCTTGCGGATCAACCGCGACACACGCCTGGAATCCGCGCGGCTGACAGGTCCACCCGGCGACTGATGCCGCCGACCGTCGGGTGAAACGTGGGAGGCTGTCAATCGGTCGGCGCACCGTACCGCAGCAACCGCAGCGCGTTCCCCACCACAATCAGGGTGCTCCCCTCGTGTACGAGAACGGCAGGGCCGATTCCCGCCACTCCGGTTGTCGTGACCAGGATCAGCAAGCCGATGACGGCGAGCGAGAGCACGAGGTTCTGGCGGATGATGGCGCTCGCCCTTCGGGACAGCCCGACCGCAAAGGGCAGGCGTTCTAGATCGTCGGCCATCAGGGCCACGTCCGCCGTCTCCAGCGCCGCGGCGGTGCCGGCACCACCCATGGCAATCCCTACCGTGGCGTGCGCCAGCGCGGGGGCATCGTTCACCCCGTCGCCGACCATGGCGACCAGACGGTACTCCGCCTGCAGTTCCTGAATCGCCGTCACCTTGTCCTCCGGAAGCAGGCCGGCGCGCACGTCATCGAGCCCGACCTCGCGAGCGATCGCCTGTGCCACTCCGGCGTTGTCGCCCGTCAGCATCACCAATCCGGCCACGCCCTGGGCATGCAGGCGACGCAGCACGTCCGCGATGCCTTCACGGGGTCGATCTGCCGCTCCGATCACGCCCAGCCACCGATCGCCGCGGCGGACGACCATCGTGCTGCGCCCGTCAGCTTGCAACGACTCCACGGTCTGGACCAGCGCTCCCGGGATCTCCACGTCTTGCTCCTGCCAGAGGCGGAGCGTCCCGATCTCGACCCGCGCATCCTCCTGGAAGGCAGTGATCCCTCGAGCGGTGACCGACTCGACATCTCGCGACTCCGGCAGCTCAAGCTGCCGCCGGTCGGCGGCGGTGACCACTGCTTCGGCGAGGGGATGCTCGGAATGCCGTTCGACCGACGCTGCCACGGCAAGCAACTCCGCCTCCTCCACGCCCTCCGTCGGGACTAGGTCGGTGACCTCAGGCATTCCACGAGTGATGGTCCCGGTCTTGTCGAATGCGATGGCCCGCACCTGACCGAGGATCTCGAGGTGTGCCCCGCCCTTGATCAGGACACCGGATCGCGCTGCCTGGGCGATGCCCGCAAGGACCGTTGCCGGGGTGCCAAGTGCCAACGCGCAGGGCGAGGCGGCGACGAGCAGCGCCATGCCGCGATAGAACGACACGTCGAGCGTCCACCACCCGAACAACGGGGGAAGGGCGATGAGTGCGACATCGGTGACGAGCACGACCGGCACGAACACACGCTCGAAGCGCTCGGTGAAGAGTTGCGTGGGCGCTTTCTGGCCCTGGGCCTCCTCGACCAGGCGGATGACGCGATCGAGCGTCCGGTCACCCTCGGCGGCGACCGTCCTGACCTGGAGGACCCCGGTTCCGTTGATGGTGCCGGCGAACACCTCGTCACCCGACTCCTTTGCCACCGGCACCGACTCTCCGGTGATCGGTGCCTGGTTGATGCTCGAACGCCCGTCAACGACGACGCCGTCGACGGGCACCCGCTCCCCGGACCGGACCAGCACCACGTCACCGGGAACGAGATCGGCGATGGCCACCTCCTCCTGGGAACCATCACGGATCACCATCGCACGGGCCGGTGCCAGATCGGCCAGGGCGCGGATGGCGCGTCGAGCCCGACCCAGGGCGGCATGCTGCAACGCATGCGCGAGCGAGAACAGGAACAGCAGGAAGGCGCCCTCGGCCCATTCGCCGAGCACCGCGGCACCGGCCGCAGCGAGCAGCATCAGCAGGTCGATGTCAAAGGCGAATCGGCCCCGCCGCAGATCGCCAACCGCGTGGCGCACCAGGTCGAGGCCGCCGAAGAGGTAGGCGCCGAGGTAGATCATGACCGGCCAGCCAGTCCCAATCCAGCCACCACGTTCCGTGACGAATGCGACCAGCAACAGCGCTCCCGCGGTAAGGCTCCACGCGAGCTCGCGATGTCGCGCATACCACGATCCCGGTCGGGCCGGCTGCCCGGAAGCATCCCTCTCGTCCGGCGCCAGCCACGTCGCCACCGACCGCTGGATCGCCTCGGGACTCACAACCTGTCGGTCGTACTCGATCGTCGCCTGCTGGCTTGCGAGCGACACGCTGGCGCGCAGGACTCCAGGGACGTCCGCCACGCGTCGCTCGATCCTCCGATATGCATCCTCACTCCCCACCAGCCGCAGCGGCACGATCAGCTGGGCATACCGGTCCCCCGTCCGGGCCCCCACCGCCATGACCGTGCGACGAATCTCCGGCAGCGTGAGCTTCGATGGGTCGTAGTGCAGGCAGAGGAGCGTCTGGCCTCCGCCATCCTCCTGGATCACATGAGCCTGCTCGACACCCACCTCCTGCTTGAGCTGGTCCTCAAGCAGACCAAGGCGCGCATCTCCCACCGAAACCCCGGGCAGGACGAGGGGGAGGTCGATCCGGATCCGTTCAGCCATCGACACCTCCCAGCACCACGGCTGCGCTCGTGTTCCGCCGCCGCTCCGCCCAGCCTTCCCCCATCAGGTAGAGGATCGGAAGCACGAGCAGCGTGAGGGCGGTCGCGGTGACCAACCCGCCGATGACGACGGTGGCCAGTGGGCGCTGCACCTCGGCACCGGCGCCATGAGAGAGCGCCATCGGCAGGAACCCGAGCGAGGCCACCAAGGCAGTCATGAGCACCGGACGAAGCCGGGTGAGCCCGCCATCGCGCACAGCATCCTCGAGTGCTGCCCCACCGGCCCGAAGGTCATTGATGTAGCTGACCAAAACGACGCCGTTCAGGACGGCAATGCCGAACAGGGCGATGAAGCCCACTCCCGCCGAGATGCTGAAGGGCATCCCGCGGAGGAAGAGGGCGAGGACGCCACCGACTGCTGCACAGGGGATCCCGGTGAACACAAGCCCGGCCTGTCGAAGCGACCCGAAGGTGGCATAGAGCAGCACGTAGATCAGCAGCAGGGACAACGGCACCACGAGGGCGAGGCGGCGAGATCCTCGCTCGAGGTTCTCGAACTGACCCCCGAATTCGACCCGGTATCCGGGAGGCAGCTCGACGGCACCGTCGGCAAAGATCGTCCGAACCTCCTCGACGAGCGACCCGATGTCGCGTCCTCGCACGTTGCCTTCGATGATCACCAGCCGGGAGCCATTCTCATGCGAGATGTCGGAGGGCACCGACGTCTCACGGATGTCAGCAAGCTGGCCGAGCGGCACGCGCTCTCCTCCGGGTGCCGCAACAAGCAGGCTGGCCATCGCCACCGGATCACGGCGCGCCGGCTCGGGGAACCGGACCGCCAGCGCAAACCGACGCTGGCCCTCCAGGACGGTGGTCACGACACTGCCACCGATCGCCTCAATGGTTCGCATCACGACGTCCGAGCTGATGCCGTACCGCGACAACCGATCCTGGCGTACGATGATCTCGAGCTGCGGCAGCCCGGTGAGCTGCTGCGCGCGGAACCCCGTCGCACCCTCGAGCCGCGAGACAGCGGCTACCGTCTCGTCGGCCTTCCGCCGCAGCACGTCCAGGTCATCGCCGAAGATCTTGATGGCCAGGTCGGAGCGCACCCCGGCGATCAGCTCGTTGACCCGGAGCTCGATCGGCTGGCTGAAGGAGTACACGAGCCCGGGAATCTCCTGCAGGACGCTATCCATGCGCGCCTCGAGGGCGTCCTTGGTGCGCGCCCGTACCCACGATTCCCGGGGCCCGAGCATGACGAGCATGTCGGTGATGTTGACACCCATCGGGTCGGTGGCGATCTCGGCCCGGCCGGTCTTGCTCACCACGTGGGTGATCTCATCGGGGAAGGCCTCCTGCAGGCGCCGCTCGATCAGCGTGGTCTGCCGCACGGATTCCTCCAGCGACACGCTCGGGAGGCGCAGGAACTGGATGGCGAATGATCCTTCGTCGAGGGACGGGATGAACTCGGTGCCGAGCGCGGGGAAGAGCGCCAGGGCGCCGGCCACGGCGATTGCCGCCCCCGCCAACACGCGGCGTCCGCGGCGCAGCGCCCACGCCAGCGCCGGTTGATACAGTCTCCTGGCCCGCTGCATGACCCAGCCCTCGCGCTCCACGACCCCCCGACGGAGGCCAAGCGAGATCAGCACCGGCGTGAGGAGGAAGGTCAGCAGCAGGGAGCCGGAGAGCGCGAACACGACGGTGAGCGCCATCGGCTTGAACATCTTCCCCTCGACCCCCTCGAGCGAGAGGATCGGGAGATAGACCACGATGATGATCCCGACCCCGAAGAGGATCGGGCGCGCCACTTCGCTGCACGCCTCGCGTACCCGCAACAGGAAGCCATGGCGCTCGTCGCCGTCGTCCCCCAGTCGTCGCATGGCGTTCTCGACCATCACGACCGAACCGTCTACCACCAGTCCGAAGTCGATGGCGCCGAGGGACATGAGCGACCCGGCGATGCCCGCCTTGAGCATCGCACTGAAAGCGAACAGCATCGAGAGCGGAATCGCCAGGGCCACGATGAGGGCGGCCCGGAGGTTGCCGAGCAGGAGGAAGAGCACCGCGATCACCAGCGCGGCACCCTCGATCAAGTTGCGGCGCACGGTGGCGATGGTGCGGTCGACCAGGTCGGCACGGTCGTAGTACGCCTCCAGCGTCACTCCCGGCGGAAGGGTTCCCTTCACCCCCTCGAACCGCTCGCGCACATCGGCCACGACGGTGCGGGAGTTCTCCCCGATCCGCATCATCACGATACCGGTCGCCACCTCCCCACGGCCGTCCTTGGTGACAGCTCCCTGCCGAAGCGTGTGGGCCACGACTACGTCGGCCACGTCACCGACCAGCACGGGCACGCCTTCCCGGGCGGCAATCACGACCTGGCGGATCTGATCGAGCGTCGCGACCTGGCCCACCCCGCGGACGAGGAGTTGCTCCGCCCCGCGGGTGATATAGCCACCACCGGCATTCCGGTTGCTCGCCGCCACCGCGTCGAGCACCTGCTCGAGGGTGAGGCCGTACTGGATCAGGGCATCGGGCCGGACCAGGACCTGGTACTGCTTCTCGAACCCGCCGAAGGAATTCACCTCCGCCACACCGTCAACCGCTCGGAGCTGGAGTGCGACGATCCAGTCCTGAACCGTGCGCAGGAACGTCGAGTCCTGGCGGGCAATCGAGTCCGTGGAGAGGGTGTACTGGAAGATCTCGCCCAGCCCGGTGCTGATCGGCCCCATCTCGGGAGTGCCCAACCGCTCCGGGATGTCCTCCCGCGAGAGCTGCAGCCGCTCCTGCACTTGTTGCCGGGCGAAGTAGATGTCGGTGCCGTCCTTGAAGACCACGGTCACCTGGGAAAGCCCGAACTTCGAGATGGACCGGATCTCGTCGAGTTCCGGGAGGCCAAACATTGCCAGCTCAACCGGCAGCGTGATCTGCTGCTCTACCTCGAACGGCGAGAGGCCTGGGGCGTTGGTATTGACCTGGACCTGGACGTTGGTCACGTCGGGCACGGCATCGATCGGGAGCCTGGCCATGGACCAGAGCCCCAGTCCGACAAGGCCCGCGGTCATGGCGAGGACCAGCAGGCGGTTGCGCAGGGCGAAGGCAATCACGTTTCGCATCGTCGCCCCTCAGTGACCGTGCTCACCGATCTCGCCAGCCGCGAGCTCGGATCGCAGGAGGAACGCCCCGGCGACGACCAGCGAGTCGCCAACCGCCAGGCCAGAGGTGACCGTAACGAGCCCCCCGGAGAGGTCGGCGCCGATCGAGACTGGCACGGCTCGAAAGGTCCCCGGTTCATTGCCGGGGACGAAGGCGACGGTGCGCCCCTCCAGTTCCTGGATCGCGGCGCGGGGCACCGCCGGGAGCAGACCTCCATCGCCGTCTCGATCGACCTTCGCGGTTGCAAACATTCCCGGGCGAAGCGCCCCGTCAGGGTTGGGTACCTCGATCCGGGCGCGTACCGTCCGGGTCACGGTGTCCAGCACCGGGGCGACGTACACGATCCGGCCCGAAAACGTGCGGTCCGGCCAGGCAGGCGTGGCCAGCGAGACGTGTGTGCCATTCCCCAGCGTGCTGAGATCGCGCTCGAAGACGTCGAGCAACACCCACACCCGCTGCAGGTCGGCCACCACGAAGAGCTGGTCCTCGGGGTGCACCATTTCGCCACGCGTGATGTGTCGTTCGACGACATGACCGGCGAACGGGGCGGTAACTGTGAACTCGCCACCCGTGCCGCCGCCTGCCCCGAGCACCCGGAGTCGTTCCTGGACACCCTGAAGGGTCGCCTCGGCACGCCGTAGCTCCGCCTCGGCAGCGAGCCGCTCCTTGCGCGAAGCGATTCCCTGCTCCTCCAGCCGCCGCTCACGCTCGAAATTTTCGCGGGCGATTGCCGTGAGCGCCTCAGCTTCGATCGCCTCGCTTCGGAGTTGCCCGACTTCAGGGCTTTCGAGCACAGCGAGGACCTGGCCGGGGCGCACGCGCTCACCGAGGTCGGCACGCACCTCGAGGACTCGCCCAGGCGTGCGCGAGCCGATATGGCTCACGCGGTTGGCGTCATACGTGATCGTCCCGGTGATCGACAGGCCCGGGCCGGACACGGCAATCACCGTGTCAACCCGGATCTCGGCCGCTGCGATCGCGGCGCTGTCGAGATGCACCATGTCAGGGCTGGCCTCGGCGTGTTCCAACTGCGCGTCAGTGGTATCCTGGGCCGCGCCGCAGCCGGCCAACAGCGCCGCGAGCATCATCGCCCCGATAGGCTGGATGGTCGTTGTCACGGGTTCTCCTCTTCGCGGATGGCACTGGGGATGGCGACTGCGGCCTCGAGACGGACCAGCGACGCGCCTCGTGCCTCCCAGGCCTGCCAGTAGTCGAGCTCGGCATCGAGCAATTGATTGCGGAGCAGCAGGAGGGACGGGAGCGACAGCTTCCCCTCGCGCCAAGCAGTCTCCAGGAGGGGACGGTTCTCGCGTGCCGGCGCCAGGACCAGCGCCTGCAACGAGTCGGCTTCTGCGATCGCTGATCTCCAGGCCTGGTGGCTCGCAGCCACCTCATTCCGCACGACGAGCTCAAGACGGGCGAGCTGATCGCTCGCCTGGTCAAGCCGAGCATCCGCCGCGGCACGCCGGCCCTGATTCCGATCGATCAGGGGCAGCGGAAGGGCGACACCGACCCCCAGCCTGGCGGATTCGTCGCCTGCGTCTCTGGCTGCGACGCCGCGAAGTTCGAGCTCGGGGAGGGCCTCTCTCCCGGCCAAGCGGCGCTGCGACTGTGCCTGCTCGACCGCGCGCCGCGCCGCCGCGACATCTGGGCGGCGTGCCAGTGCGAGCATCAGGAGCGAGTCGGCCGGCAGCATGGCGAGGGCGGACGCTGCGAGTGCCGGAGTCACCAACCGCAGGGGCTGACTCGGAGGGGCTGCCACGGCTATGCGCAACGCAGCCTGTGTCTCCAAGGCGGAACGCTCGGCGGCGATGACGCGTGCCCGTATGCGGCCGTGTTCTATGGCGGTGAGGTTTGCCTCCAGTTCGCTGATCTCGCCCGCCTCGAGGCGGACCTGCGAGGCCTCCTGGAGCCGCGCGGATGCGTCGGCAATCTCCCTGGCTAGCCCGAGCCGGCGCTCGGCCGCGACCGCGGCGAGGAGGGCCAGCCGTGCGCGCAGGGTGGCGTCGCGAACCGCCTCGGAGACGAGCGCATCCACCCGCCCGAGATTGGCAGTCGCGACATCGATCCGAAGCTCCCGCTGCCCCGCCCAGGGGATACGCCCCGACAGGGCGACGGAGTATTCCCGCGGCTCGGCCCCCACCCGGCCGACCTGGAACACCGTGGCGTCGAGCGTCGGATTCAGTCCTTCCACGCGGGCCTGGCGTAGATCGCCCGAGGCGACCGTGATCTCACGGCGAATGGCCCGGAGGGCCGGGTCGCGAGCCACGGCCATGACGCCGACGTTTTCAAGCGTCAGTTCGAGCGTATCCGCCACGGCAGGGTAAGCGCCCTGAGCGTTCAGGGATGTTGGGGCAACGGCGGCGTGCCAGACACAGCTGGCAGCCACTGACGCCCAAAGACGGCAATGCATGCCTCTCCTCGCAGGATCCGGTGTCGGGGCGCACGTCCGTCTCCCAGCCAAGGCTGGGACGGACGCGTGTCACGATCGTGGTGGTTGTCGGGTCGCGTTGGTGCGAGGGACTGGAAACGGGGCGCCAGGGCGCCGCGACATCAGTCCGGAGAGGTCAGGAGCGCGGAGGGTGAAACGGAGGGGAAAGGGCGACCTTTGGTGGCGAGACGCCAAGGCGCTCGGCGCCCTGGACTAGCGCCAGCGAGGTCACGTCGAACGATCCCGGGGAACCCGCGAAGACCAGCCCATGCTGGTGCATGCAGTGGTCACCCCCACTGCCATGACCCGGGTGCTCGGCGGGCTGGCCATCATGAAGGTCGCTGACCGTGCCGTGGTCGTGTCCCGCGGTGGCCAGCACGCTTGCCGCTGGATGAGCCCGCTCCGCGCATACGGAGGCCACGACCGGCTCGACGATCGAGCCGGTTAGCAGACCAAGCAGCGCGACAGGAATCCAGCGGTTGCGAATCAGTGGCCCATCCTCCTCGAACGAGGAGCTTGGCCTCCTTGGGGGGTTCCAGTCAAGAGGTGCATTGGGCGTCCTGACGTCCTGCCCTCCCCAGGATTCTCCTACGGCCCTCGGGCCCCTTCCGCAGTTCCTTCCGCAGTTGGTCCCGACATCCTGCCCCATCCGACCCCCTCCGACAGGGCAGGTTGCCCGGTCCAGCCCTGATTCCACGGCTGTTGGCCCCTGTCGGCGGGTTTCGGTTTCTCGGCTCCGGAGCAAGAGGTCGCGCGTTCGAATCGCGCCGGGCCCATGATGAG
>ERZ795053.1216-NODE-1216-length-32913-cov-11.453740_pt1 | contig 32913 bp, 24 predicted proteins | sample MGYA00375137_ERZ795053 | MGnify/ENA primary metagenome ERZ795053 (study PRJEB30182, sample SAMN05720284) | activated sludge metagenome | isolation source: Anaerobic digester | place: Hong Kong | collected 2014-12-17 ...
AGTATTGAGTTTGTCCACTGAACCCTACGGCTGTACTTCATAATGAAATGGTTCTCCTCGTCGAACTGGATTAGCTCAACGGGTTTTCCCAGCAGCTTAAGAGCCGTAAACATTTGAATGCTTTCTCCCACAGGCACGTTGGTGTCGGCACTTCCGTGAAGAAGCAGCAGCGGAGTGGTAATTTTATCGGCACTAAATAGGGGGCTTTGGTTAACGTACAAATCCTTGTTGTTCCAGGGAAAACTATTTGCGCTGGCCTCAGCGCTGTAGGCGTAACCCCAGTAACCCTCGCCCCAGTAGCTGGTAAGCGCACTGATACCTGCATGCGATATTGCTGCCGCAAAAATATCGGTTTGGGTTAACAGGTACTGGGTCATAAATCCTCCGTACGATGCGCCAATACAGCCAATACTGCTTGCATCAACAAACGAATGTTCAGCGCTAAATTTTTTAGTTCCCTCAATTATTTCATCGGCGGTAACTTTTCCCCATGCGTTTACATGTGCAGCCGAAAAATCTTGTCCAAAACCAGTTGCCCCGCTAGGTTGTAGTACATAAACAACGAACCCGTGAGCAGCGTACAGCTCCTTTGGGTATCTTCCACCAAAATCACGGCCAACGGGCGATGTGCCACCGTAGTAATATACAATGGTTGGGTATTTCTTTGAGGCATCAAAATTTGGGGGCAGGTAGTAACGGCCTTTTATGGTTTTTCCCAACGATGACTTGAAGTTCCACTCCTTGGTTTCGCCCAGTGCAACTTGCTTGTACGTGTCCTTTTCAGGATCCTCAATAAGCGATGATTTGTTTGTTTTCAAATCCACCAGGTATGCTTTTTTCCAAGAGTTCATGCCATTTCCGGTGTAAACAGCAAGTTGCTTGGTTTTTGCAAAGTCGATTCTGTTTATTACTTCCTCGGCAAGCTTAAGTTGCGTGAATTTTTCTGATTTCGTGTTGAACAGGTAAACATTGTTCCTGTCTTCGTCATCGGTGTTGAAATAGATGTTGTTTGTGGTAGGGCACCACCACGAGCTGCTAATTGATGGGTTGAAATTCTTTGTAATGGCTCTAACTTTCTTCGACTCCATTTCGTAAATGTACGCTTGGGTATCGTACCCGTTTGGGAGTTTACCGTCGCTAACGTTAACGCCTAAATCGCCAAAGGCGAGCGGTGCAGATGTAATGAGCAACTTTTTACCGTCGGGGGAGTAGGAGGCACCCATGGCAAAAAGCTTGTTTGCAAAAATGGTGTCGATTTTGTGTGTTGCCAGGTTCATTTCAATAAGAGTGTGCTTGTCGTAGGGGCGCTCGGAGTAGTCGAGATGGCTAACGGTAAAAATAATTTTTTTACTGTCGGGGCTTATGTCCTGTAGCCAGGTCGATTGGTTTCCCCAGGTGAGCCTTTCAGTTTTACCCGATGAAATTTCGGTTTTGTAAAGAAAACTCCGCTCGCGCCATCCGGGCTGACGATCCTCCATGGTGAGAATACGCTTCACATCCCCCTTTTTGCTATCGTCCTTATCGTCAATGCTATAAATAATGAATTGCTCGTTTGGAGCCCAAGTGTAGCCAGAAACTTCTTTTGCTTCGTCGAGAATTCTTGCCTCGTTTAGCTTATCGAAATCAAAAACCCAAAGGCTTCCACCTGCAATGTACGATAGCTTGTTCCCTTTTGGCATCCATTGAACGCTCGAAACTTCTGATTGGCGGAACGATGAGAGCGTTTTCCCATCGGACAACCTTACCACTTTTCGGAACCATGAATTCTTCTCCTTTTCGGTGTTAAGCTCAGAGATTGTAACTAAGACAAAGTCGCCTGCTGCTGAAATTGCAGCGCTGGAAAGTTTGGGACCCTCCAGCAGCTGGTTAATGGTTAACGGTGCTATGGGATTGGTTGATACCACTAGCGTTTCAGCAACATAGTCCTCCGATGGTTTGAAGCAAACTTTAAGTGTAGACGGGTTGGTGAGAGTGTCGGGCAGGAGGACTTTTACCAAAATCCTGTGTTTTCCTGGAACCAGCTTCACCTCCTTCGAAATTGGTTTCGATTCGCTGCTTGCGGTGTATCTGTCGGCCAGCTTGCTGTTTATCACGAAAAGTTCGAATGGTGCTGATGAATTGATGCTTAGCATCCCTTTCCAAAAATACTCTGTTGAAACGTAAGTTGAAAAGAATGCAATTCTGTTGCCTTTCTCGTTGAACGAGAAGCGCAGCATGCTATCGGCATCAACTGTTTGCTCGTTCCAAATTAGGTTGGTTCCCTTTATTGCTTCACCGTTTTTTGGAGAAAAGGTTTCGAGGTTAAAAAGGGAGGACTTGAGCAGCTCGCTGGTTTTAAATAGTTCGCCCTGAGTGTTCTCTTTCTGCGAAAGTGCAGGTTCAAGAACCTCGATAGAACCGGCCGCAAGCCATTTATCCACTAGTAGTTCTTGCGCTGAAAGCGCAAAAAATGTAAGACTTAAAATGCATAGGAGCACTATTCTTTTCATAGTATTGCGATTAATGGTTAAAATTTCAATGTTTGTATGACTGGCAAAGAGGCGAAAAGTAAAAATCACCAGCCGATAAAAATGCATAAATTTGCTCAAAAACCAAAAAAGGATTACTTTTGCCCACCGATTTATTTGGCCCCGTAGTTCAATGGATAGAACGGAAGTTTCCTAAACTTTAGATTCAGGTTCGATTCCTGGCGGGGCTACAAAGGGTGCATTAAGCGCCCTTTTTTTATTGTATGGACAATCCGTTTTTCATTTATGCCCTTGTTAGCCAATTTGATGGCAGGATTTACGTCGGCATGTCGCAGGATATTGACCGGCGATTGACCGAGCACAATGCAGGGAAAGTGAAATCCACCAAAGGGTTTGTTCCTTGGGTGCTTTTCTTCAAGGAGTTGGCTGGGAACGCAGAACAGGCAAGGACAAGGGAAAAATACTACAAAGCGGCATCGGGCAAAAAGAAGTTAAAAGCGATTCTCCAAGCCAAAGTTTCCTAAACTTTAGATTCAAGTTCCCTGCCCGACTGCGTCATTCAGGCGGGCCTGCCTGCGTGACGCGTCAGCAGTCAGGCAGGGATTCTTGGTGGGGCTACAAAGGGTGCAAAAAAGCGTGTAATATCAAAAAAAAATGTTTTTGGTGAAATCGACTTTCTGAAAACCAATGCAGGTTTCACTAGGTTGCTTCAACCATCAAAGAGCAAACGTTTGACTTTGTAGAGCACTTTGTGATTAGCAATCGACAAGGTAGTTAGGTGGCATTACAGATAATCCTTACAGAAATTATCAGTGTTCCCTATTCTTTAACCATTACCTAAAGGGCGAATCCGCTCCTGAATGGATGGTTAAAGGTGTTCCGGCAATTGAAAAGGGCGAAAACCTCGGTTACTAGTATTTTGCTCCAGCAGCCGATGCGGAGAAGTACTGAACTTTTTCTCCGGTAATGTCCGATAGAAGATTGTCGGCCAAGCGGCTGGCGCCAAATCGTAGCCAGGTATTGTTGAGCCATTTTTCGCCGAGAATCTCCTCAACAATCATGTAGAAAAGGACAGAATCTGGTGAGTTCACCATGCCTCCGGCAGGCTTTATTCCCACCATTTTTCCCGTTTTTTCGTGGAATTCTTTTGCTGCCAAACACATTACGAAGAGGGCTTCGGGTGTAGCTGCCGGATCCATTTTGCCGGTTGATGTTTTTATGAAATCGGCCCCAGCCTCCATGGCAAGGAACGAGGCAAGCTTAATGTCGGAAAGTGAAGGAAGCGCTCCGGTTTCAAGAATAACTTTAACCTGTGAATCTCCAGCAACTTCTTTTATTTGTTGAAGTTCGCTGAAAACAGTGAAGTAATCGCCAGCCAGAAAATGCCCGAGTGAAATAACCACGTCAATCTCGTCAGCTCCCATTTCAAGGCACATTTGGCACTCGGAAAGTTTTATGTCAATAAATGTTTGCGAAGCAGGAAACCCGGCTGCAACCGAAGCAATTTTTACATCCTTGGCAGTGAGCGATTGGCGTACCGCATTTACAAGCGATGGGTAAACGCAAATGGCTGCAACGTTGGGAATGCTTGGGTAGTTTTCCTGAAACTTGCTAACCCGCTCGCCAAACATTTCGCCACGCTCGAGGCTGTCGGTAGAGTTTAGGGTTGTAAGGTCTATTAAGCTGAAGCACTTTTTTAGCTGCTCCTTATCTTTTGCTCTCTCGGCAACTTTCGATTTAATAGTATCGATTGATTTTTTTACAAAATCCTCATCAACATCAATGTTGAATTTTTCATCTAGTGAAAGGTTCATAGGTTCTTCAGATTATTTGAAGTACAAAAATACGAATTTCTTTTTACCAACTATTTTATTGCTTCAGCTTCGGATTGTTCAGGTGGCGAGTGGCATCGCGGGAGTTCCGTTTTTCAAAAGATTTTTCGGTAGCTTCCTGCAAATCAACCCCAGTTTGGTTTGCTAGGCAAACCAGAACGAAAAGTACGTCGGCAATTTCCTCGGCAAGCGCGTTCGGGTTTTCACCGCTTTTAAACGATTGGTCGCCGTACTTTCTAACCATTATTCGGGAGAGTTCTCCAACCTCCTCCATCAGTATGCCCAAATTTGTAAGTTCGCTGAAGTAACGAACCCCCTTGGTGTTTATCCATGCATCAACCTCATTTTGAAGTTGTTTTAATGTAAAATCGGCCATTACTCCTTACTTTTTGTGTCGATAATTATGGTAACCGGACCATCGTTAACCAGCGAAACCTCCATCATTGCGCCAAAAATTCCGGAAGGAACATTCTTCTTGATTTCCATAGAAAGCTTTTCGATAAACGATTCATACAACGGTATTGCTGTTTCGGGGCGTGCGGCCATAATGTACGAGGGGCGATTCCCTTTTTTTGTTTTTGCGTGTAAAGTAAACTGGCTAACAACAAGAATTTCTGCGGCAACATCAACAACCGAAAGGTTCATTACACCGTCAGCATCGTCGAAAATTCTGAGGCGCGAAACCTTGCCAACCATCCATTCCACATCCTCAACCGTGTCGAGCTCCTCAAACCCTGCAAGGATAAGAAGTCCCTTGCCAATTGAACCAGTTATTTCTTCTTCAACTTTTACCGATGCGCTGCTTACGCGCTGAATAACAACTCTCATTTTGAAATTGATTTTTGATAAACAAAAATACACAACCAAATCAACTTTATTGGAAAAACTAGTTTCAATTTTTCTGAAGTATGCACTACTTTTGTTGTTAATGGTCTGGCTGAATGATTTTTGTGATTCTTGTTTAAGTTGAGGAGCATTTTACTTGGAGAAACATCGTAACTTAATAGCTATATTTGTGGCCCATTTTGAAAGAGATGAAAGTGCTAGATATCAGACAACCTCGCTGGTTTGCAGCGTATACTAAACCCCGCAACGAGAAGAAGGTATACGAGCGGCTAACCGAAGCGGGCATTGAAACTTTTCTTCCGCTTCAGAAGCGGATGAAGCAGTGGAGCGACAGGAAAAAAATTGTTGAAGAGCCGCTGTTAAGGTCATACATTTTTGTGCGAATTACAGAGAAGGATTACTACAATGTGCTTAATACGTTTGGCGTGGTTCGCTACGTTACATTTGAAGGGAAAGCGGCACCAATTCCCGATAAGCAAATCGATATTCTTAAGCTTCTGGTTGGCCAGCAGGTTGATATTGAAACAACTGATGAATCCATTGAACCGGGTGAAAAAATTGAGGTAACAATAGGACCACTGCGAGGATTAGAGGGTGAACTGGTTGAGCACAAAGGGAAAAGCAAAGTAGTCGTTCGGCTCGACCACATTTCGCACTCCATTCTGGTTACCCTGCAGAAGGGTTACATTACCAAGGCAAGGCCAAGCTAAAAACTACGGTTCAATTTTTGCCACACGGGCAGCGTGCCGTCCTCCCTCAAAGTCGGTACTTAAGAATGAAGTAACAATTTCCTTCGCCATGTCAACCGAAACAAAACGTGCGGGAACCGCACAAATATTGGCGTTGTTGTGCATGCGAGCCAGCGATGCAATTTCGGGAATCCAGCAAAGAGCCGAGCGTATTCCCTTGTGCTTATTGCTGGTGATGTTAACCCCGTTTCCGCTTCCACAAAGAACGATTCCCAACTCAAATTCAGAACTTGCAACTGCCTCGGCCAGAGGGTGAATGATGTCGGGGTAATCAACACTTGCCTCAGAGTTTGTGCCAAAATCCTTCACTTCATGTCCCTGCTCCCGAAGAAATGGAACCAGCTCCTGTTTTGTGGAAAATCCGGCATGGTCGCAGCCTATGGCAATTCGGTATGTTCTCATAATTATATGCTATTTTTGCAAAGATAAATCCAATCGAATTACCAGCAATCAAAAACGGGCGAAAATGTCGGGAATTTATATCCATGTTCCTTTCTGCAAGAAGAAATGCGACTACTGCGACTTCTACTCGGTTACTTCGCTCGGGTTGATGGATAGTTTCGCCAGGGCTGTTGAGAAAGAAATTGAGCTTCGTTCAAACTACTTGCAGGATTCTAGGGTTGAAACCATTTACTTTGGTGGAGGAACGCCCTCGTTACTGTCCGAATCTCATCTGGGTTCAATTTTCGGCTCGTTACAAAAGAACTTTAACCTTTCCGAAAGTTTGGAGGTTACCATTGAGGCGAATCCCGACGACCTGAACCCAGCCAAACTGAAAGAGTTTCTGGGTGTTGGATTCAACCGAATTAGTATCGGTGTGCAGTCGTTTAGCGATACCGATTTAGCTTATCTGGGGCGCAGGCACAATTCGCAACAGGCAGTTGATTCAGTTATTTGGGCGAGCGAGGCGGGTTTTAACAACATTAGCATCGATTTAATTTACGGGCTCCCAATTTCATCGAGTAAAGTTTGGAAAGAGAATCTGGTTAAGGCCTTTGCTTTGCCCATTAAGCACCTGTCGAGTTACCATTTAATTTACGAGGAGGGAACGCCGTTGACCCGAAAGGTCGATAGGGGATTGGTACTCCCGGTTGAGGAAGAAACCAGCGTAAACCAGTTCGAAATTCTTCAAAAGGAAGCTGCATCCAACGATTTTATTCACTACGAGATATCGAATTTAGCGGTGGAGGGCTTTTTTTCAAAACATAACACATCGTATTGGCAGCAGGTTCCATACCTTGGGCTTGGGCCCTCGGCCCATTCTTACAACGGGTTTTCGCGTGAGTGGAACCCTCGTTCTGTTAATAGCTGGCTCAATTCCGTTTCCGAAAATGCGGTTGCCACCGAAAAGGAAATTCTTTCGGAAAGGGAAAAGCTGAATGAGTACCTAATTACATCGCTTCGAACCATGTGGGGAACGAATGTTGATTACGTTAAGAGTGAGTTTGGTGAAGAAAGTGCAGCGAAGCTTCAAAAAAATGCCAAAAAATTTATTGAACAAGGATTAGTGACCCTTCAAAACAACCACCTGGTAATTCCTCAAAAGCACTTCCTGGTATCCGATGGAATAATAACCGATTTGCAGTTTGTTTAACTTTTATAATTAATTGCTTCAAATCTCTTCGCATTTTAAACCTCTTTAAATGCAAATTTTTGTAATTTGTGGGGCGAAAACGTTTTGTATCTCTAAAAAAGTTTTACAATATGAAAGTTATATTGAATTTGAGAATATTGAGCCAACTAAGGAAATATCTATTGTCATTACTAATCGTTATTGCTCTATTAACTCCAGAAGCAAATGCACAAGAAAGTTGCGAGGGAGACACCCTGGGTGCCTACCTTAGCAAAGTGTTTGAAGGATTTTCTGAAGACGAAAAAGCAACCTGGCTGCTTGAGCAGAGTAGAACTATGTTTTACCAAAATCCTGAAATAGCTTTAAAATACTCTATTCGTTTATACGAACTTGTGGAGGAACTTAGCAGTTCACACCTGCAGGTTCTTTCAAGTTTTAATCTAGCCCGAGCATACATTAACCTTAGTCGGTATCCAAAAGCCTACAAATACATTTTGGAGGGAATTGCCATAGCGAAGCAAAAAAATGAAAAGCAGCTGCTTGGAGATGGTTATAGAATTTTGGGTGTTTGGTACGATATGCAAGGCGATTTAGTTAATGCACTTGATAATTACCACAAATCCCTTGCTGTATACGAAGAACTTGGCGATGAGCAGCTAATGGCTACCTGCTACAACAATATTGGAATTATGCACAACGAGTTAAATAACCATGACTCGGCCATTGAATTCTACAAAAAAGCTATCGAGATACACGAAAAGATGGACAATAAACGAAGTTTATCAAAAGCATACTGTAACCTTGGAAACGTGTTTCAGGAAACGGGTGATTTTATGTCTGCTCTTACGTACCTGGGGAAAGCGCTAAGTATAGATAGAATGATGGAGGATAAGCAGGGAGTTGCTGCAAACTTGCTTAATATTGGGCTTGTATACTTCATGATGCGCGATTACGATAAAGCGTTGTCAAATATGAACCAATCTCTTGAACTCTCGAAGGAGTTAAAAGATACTTATCGAGTTATCGACCGGTACTCTGCTATTAGCGATGTTTACGATTCGTTGGGCGATTTTAAGAACGGAGAATTTTATGCTCAGGAAGCATTGGATTTGTCGAGGGAAATTGGGTCGTTGCGTCAGCAGGCATATGCCGTTCAGCAGCTGGTTTTTAGCTTCAGCAAACAAAAGCTATTTGAAGAAGCGTTCACCTGTCAGAAGGAGTTAAACCTAATTAACGACAGCCTGTATAGCATCGATAAAGAAAGAGAAATTGCTCTTATTAACACCAAGTATCAGGTTGAAAAGCAGCAGGAAGAGTTACAAAAGGCCATGCTGCTTTCAGCAAAAGACAGGGTAATACGTAATGCATTTATTGCCGCCTTTGCGCTGAGTTTGTTTTTAATATTTATTGTTTTTAATAGTTACCGAACCAAGCTGGTAGCCAACAGAATAATTAATGAAAAGAATGTTGAGTTGGAACAAGCTAATACCGAAATAATTGCACAGCGCGATGAGGTTGAGGCGCAGCGCGATATGGTTATTAGCCAGAAAGAGAGGCTGGAGGAGGTGCACATGCATATAACTAACAGCTTGCGCTATGCGCAAAGTATTCAGGCAGCAATTCTTCCTCCCGAAAAATTACTCAATGAAATTAGTGCCAACCACTTTGTGCTCACAAAACCCTGCGAGCTGGTTAGTGGCGACTTTTTCTGGACAACCTCGTTCGACGACTATCATGTTTTTTGCATTGCCGATTGTACAGGACATGGAGTGCCTGGTGCGTTTATGAGTATACTGGGAGTTAATGCTCTTAACGACATTGTTGGCAGGCACAGAGTTACTAATCCGTCAGAAATTCTTGGTTACCTTCGTGAGAGTGTGATTGAGGCGTTAAGCCAGAATGATCCCGACCACCTCCATAAGGATGGCTTAGATATTGCACTCTGTGTTCATAATAGGAAAAAGCATGTGCTAGAATTTGCTGGTGCTGGTATTCCACTTTGGCTGATTGCTAAACCTAATAGTAGAGAGCTTAGCGCTCTGTCTTCTTCCGAACCTCTTGCGGGTGGTGAGTATTCCCTTTATGAAATTAAGGGGAATGTTTTTCCTGTTGGATTCTCCCCCCGTATGGAAACATTTACCCTACATTCCATTCCTATTCCAACTAGGTCTTTGTCGGTTTACCTTGCTACCGATGGATTTGCCGACCAGCTTGGCGGAGAACCAAAGGGAAAGTTCGGTGGACAGAAATTAAAATCCTTAGTTCTACAAAATTCTCAGATAGATTTTTCAACACAAAAAACCAAGTTGAACGATGCATTCGAAAGCTGGAAAGGAATTGGTTTTCAGGTTGATGATGCAACCATACTTGGTGTAAAAATCTCCTAATAATTTACTTTTATAGGGTTGGGTTAAAAATTTAACAAAAATTTAACAGAAACGTTTGAACAACCGGAAACGTTTTATGTTATTTTTGTACCCAAAGTTTTTAAATTGATTTTACCATGAATGAAGATTTAAAGAATTTATTGGAAAGGGTACGTGAACTTTACTTGCGCTACGGCATTAAAAGTATCACCATGTACGATGTTGCATCTCGCTTAGGTATCTCAAAAAAAACGCTTTACCAGCATGTTTCCGACAAGGATGATTTGGTGGGAAAGGTGGTTGATTTGATGCTAGAAGTGCAGAGTAACGATATGGAATGCACACATGATTCAAATTTGAACGCAATTGAGCAGCTGCTAATGGTTAGTAAAATGATTAACCATGGGCTAAAGAAGATGAATCCTTCAACCGAATTCGATCTTAAGAAGTATTATCCTCACCACTTCCAAAAACTTATGAATGTAAGGCGACAGCGAATGTATAAAAATATTGTTGCCAACATTCAGAAAGGGAAGGAGGAAGGGTTATACAGGATGGATCTCGACGAGGATGTAATTGGGAAACTTCAGGTTTCTCGGATAGAGAACATGGTGGAGAATGAATTTTTTGGGATTGATGAATTCACCTCACCACGGTTTTTTCAGGAAATTTTCATTTACCACATCCGCGGTATTGCCAACGAGAAAGGAATTAAATTTTTAGAAGAGAAATTACACGATTTTGATATTCACGATATTAGTAAACTATAAGTTATGAGAATGAGAAACCATTTTTTTTCAACTTTTTTGGGAGCATCACAAGTTTTCTTGCTCCTGCTTTTTTGTACACAATCAGGTTCTGCGCAGCAGAATCAAACCCTGAAATTCTCGCTTACCGAGGCTCAGGAGTATGCAGTTCAGAACAATGTTGAGAGGAGAAACGCCGCCCTCGATGTTGATATTGCCAAAAAGAAGGTTTGGGAAACCACCGCTTCGGGATTGCCTCAACTTTCGGGAGGAATTGATTTTCAGGCAATTCTTAACGATTTGCCTACGCTAACTTTTCCGGGTCCTAACGGTCAACCCATGGAGGTAGAAGTTGGCGAGAAAGTAAATACAACGTTTAGCATTACCGCTTCGCAGCTAATTTTTAGCGGACCCTACATTGTTGGTCTGCAAGCATCGAAAGCCTACAAGAACCTTTCAGAAATTGCGCTGCAGAAAACTGAGCGCGACCTGAAAGCCAACGTTGCTTCGGCCTACTACACCGTTCTTCTTCTCGATGAAACCAGCTCAATTCTCGATTCAAGCGTGTTGAATCTTAGAAACACCTTTAAGGAAACCGAGGAGATGTTCAAAGCTGGCTTTGTGGAGGAGGTTGTTGCCGACCAGGTAAAGGTTTCGCTTTCAATGGTTGAGTCGTCGGCAAGTGAAACCAGAAACCAGCTGCAATCGGCCAAAAACCTGCTGAAGTTTCAGATGGGAATCGAAAATTCAGGGAGCATTGAGCTAACCGAAAACCTCGACGGGCTGCTGGATGGATTTGCTCCCGAGGTTGATGGGGCAGCGACCCTTAACCCCGACCAGAATGTTGACCTGAAAATTATGTCGAATCAGGTTGAACTTACCAGCCTTCAGCTGAAGCTCGAAAAATCGAACTTTCTGCCCAATATTGCTGGTTTTGTTATGTACCAGAAGCTTGCAAAGGAGCCAGAAATAAACTTTACGCCCACCGCCTTGGCGGGAGTGAACCTTTCGCTTCCCATTTTTTCCAGCGGAATGAAACGGTCCAAGGTTCAGCAGGCGCAAATAGCTCTCGAAAAATCGAGGAATAGCTACGAGCAGGTTAGGCAAAGCTTAGAAATGGAGCTGGCCGATGCTACAGCCCAGCTCGCTGTTGCCTGGGAGAAATTTCAGAGCCAGAAGGAGAATCGCGATTTAGCCAAAAAAGTTTACCACAACTATCGGGTTCGTTACTCTAAAGGCGTTGCATCGCAGCAGGATTTAATTCAGGCAAACGATAAGTACCTGCAAGCAGTTGGAAACTACATGGGAACCGTTGTTGAGCTATTCAACGCACGCCTAAGGGTAGATAAAGTAATGGGAAAACTATAGCATTTGAGAATAATTAATTGAGTAAAAACAACAAAACAATAATATCCAATGAAAAAGTACCTGTCAATTCTTCTTGTAGCCATGCTTGCCGGTTGCTCAAGCACCGAAAGCCCCGAAGCTATAAGAGCTAAAATTTCAGCGCTTAAGGATCAGTCGCTTGACATTAACCACCAAATCAACGAGCTGGAGAAGCAGCTCGAATCAATGGAGAACGATGAGCAAATGAGCGGCTACGTTCCGGTTAAAACCGAAACGTTAACGAAGCAGCTTTTCGAGCATTTCATAATTGTTAACGGAAAGGTTGAGCTGGTTGAGGAGGCAATGGTGAGCCCCGAGGCAAACGGGCAAATCACAAAAATTCATGTTGAAAAGGGACAGCGAGTTTCCAAGGGCGATGTGCTAATAACTCTGAATACTAGCATTATTGAAAATTCAATTGCAGAGTTGAAGCTTGGCCTCGAGCTGGCAACCAAAATTTTCGAGAAACAGAAAGGGCTATGGGAGCAGAATATCGGCAGTGAGCTTCAGTACCTCGAAGCCAAAAATGCAAAGGAAAGCCTTGAGCACAAGCTCAAAACACTGAACTCGCAGCTTGAAATGTCCATCGTTCGTGCTCCGTTCTCGGGTATAGTTGACGATATTTACCTCAAGGAGGGCGAGCTGGCTTCGCCGGGTCGTGCCGTGCTTTACCTGGCAAATTTACAGAAGCTGAAAATTGTAACCGACGTTTCCGAAACGTTACTCCCCAAAATTCATGTTGGCGATGTGGTTAGCGTGAAATTCCCAACATATAACGACATAAAACTGCAGGCACCTATTCACCGAATCGGAAACCTTATCGACCCCAAAACCCGAACCATTAAGGTTGAAATTTTGGTGGATAACATTGAGGGGAAAATTAAGCCCAACCAAATTGCAATGCTAAGCATAAAGGATTTTGAGGCAAAGCAGGCTTTGGTAGTTCCTAGCATTGTTGTAAAGCAGGATAGCCGTGGAGAGTTCCTTTTTGTAACCGATAAGAATGAGGAGGGGAATGCTATTGCTACCAAAAAATACGTAACGTCAGGCCTTTCCTACTTCGATAGAACAATGATACTCGATGGCATTTCTGAGGGTCAGAAAGTAATAGTTGCCGGATATAACCAAGTTGGAAACGGTAGCCTCATTGAAGAGAGGTAGTGAGTTCCACTGTTTTTCTATGATAAGAAATCGTTAATAAATGATTAGTACTCGCAAATTGCGATTAATACCAAGAGTATGAGTGAAGAAAAAATAATTAAGCCACGAGAGTTCAGGTTAACAACTCTGGCCTTAAAGAATAAGAATACGGTTTACCTGTTAACGTTAATAATTGCTGTTTTTGGGTTACTGTCGTACCGAGGGCTCCCCAAGGAGCTGTTCCCTGAGGTTGTTTTCCCAACAATTCTGGTGCAAACCGTTTACCCCGGTAACCCACCAATTGACATAGAAAACTTAATTACCCGACCCATTGAAAAGGAAGCCGAAAACGTAAAGGGGCTAAAGAAGTTAACTTCAACCTCCCTTCAGGATGCATCAATGGTTATGGTTGAGTTTAACACCGACATTCCGCTTAGCGAAGCTTTACAGGAGGTAAAGGATGCGGTTGATCGCGCCAAAAGCGAACTCCCAACCGATTTAATGACCGACCCCTTCGTAACCGATGTCGATTTTTCTGAGTTTCCAATTATCAACATAAACCTTTCGGGCGATTTTTCGCTCCAGGAGCTGAAGCGTTACGCAGAGTACCTCGATGACTTGATTGAGTCGGTTCCTGAAGTTTCCAAGGTTGAAATTCAAGGAATTGAGGATAGAGAAATTGTGGTTGAGGTTGATTTGGTACGCATGGAAGCGTTGGGTTTAACCTTCTTTGATATTGAGAATGCCATTGCCTACGAGAACGTTTCCATGTCGGGAGGCGATATTAAGCTCGGCAAAATGCGCCGCTCAATTCGTATTGTTGGAGAGTTTGAGAAGGTTAAAGAAATTGAGGATATCGTTGTAAAACGCGATCAGGGACGAACCATCTACGTGCGCGATGTGGCACAGGTGTTCGATACGTACAAAGAGGCAACAACTCTGGCACGCCTCGACGGGCAACCCGTGGTTTCGGTACAGGTTATTAAAAAGGGTGGAGAGAATCTGTTGAACGCAACCGACCAAATTTTCGATATACTGCACAAAGCGCAGGAGAGCGGCGCACTTCCGGCAACAATGAATGTAACCATTACCAACGACCAGAGCGAAACCATTCGCAAGCAGCTTTCGAACCTCGAAAACAGCTTATTTCTGGGAGTAATACTGGTTGTTCTCGTTCTGTTCTATTTCTTGGGAACCCGCAACGCCCTTTTTGTTGGGCTGGCCATTCCCCTTTCCATGCTGCTATCGTTTATGGTTCTTAATATTATCAACTACCAAATTAACATGATTGTGCTATTCTCGCTAATTCTTGCGCTGGGTATGCTGGTTGATAATGCCATTGTGGTGGTTGAGAATATTTACCGGTTCGTTGATAAAGGGTACAAGCCGCTTGAGGCGGCTAAACTTGCCGTTGGAGAAATTGCTATCCCCATAATCGCTTCAACAGCTACAACTCTGGCAGCATTCCTGCCGCTGGCTTTTTGGGGGGGAATTACCGGTGAGTTCATGAAGAATCTCCCGGTTACACTTATTATAGTTCTCACCTCATCGCTTGTGGTTGCGCTGGTTATAATTCCAGTAGTATCATCGTCGTTCATAAAGCATGGCGAGACCATGCACGATAACAAACCAAATAAAAGGAAAGCGTACCGCTTATCCGCAATTTTGCTAGGGGTTGCAATTCTGTTTTACGTTGTAAAGATTGTTGCTCTGGCTAACATTCTGGCAATATTCGCGATTATTGTTTTTCTAAATGCAATTTTCTTCTGGAAGGTTGAACGTTGGTTTAGGAACGTTTTTTTGGTGAAGCTTGAGAATATTTACTCCAGGTCACTAAACTATGCTTTACGGAGGAGAAACCCCTACTACTTTTTTGCAGGCACTATAGGCTTACTCTTTTTTACCATTATTCTTTTCTCTGTTCGAAGCCCCGAGGTGAAGTTTTTTCCCACCAGCGATCCGAATTACATAAATATTGTGGCAGAGTTGCCAATTGGTAACGATATTGCTGTAACCGATTCGGTTGCTAAACTAATTGAAAATGATTTAGACAGGCTGCTTGAGCCTAATCGAAATATTGTGAAATCAATTCTTACAACCGTAGGAAAAGGCGATCCGGAGGAGTGGAGTATGTTTGGGGATCAGGTTAACAAGGCGCTCTTTACAATTACATTCGTTGATTTTAAGGACAGATTCGGAGTTAATACATCTGAAATAATGCAGATGCTTACCTCGGAGTTAATAAGGAAGTATCCGGGAGTTGAAATGTCGTTTACGCAGAACCAAATGGGACCTCCAGCCGGTAAAGCAGTTAACATTGAGGTTAGTGGTCCGGATTTCGAAAAGTTACTGGCAATTTCCGATTCCATAGAAGCGCACATCAATTCGTTTTCGGTTGATGGAATCGAGGGGCTTAAGCTCGATTTAGATATTGGCAAGCCAGAACTGTTAATTGAAATTGATAGGGATAAAGCACGCCGGTTTGGCCTTAGCACTATGCAAATTGCCGGTGCCATACGAACATCTCTGTACGGAAAGGAAATATCACGATTCAAGGATGGTGAGGAGGATTTCCCGGTACAGCTCCGATTTTCCGATAAGTTTCGTTACAACCTTCCAACACTGCTTAACCAGAAGGTTGGATTTATGGAGGAGGGCAGGCTGGTTCAAATTCCCGTTTCGGCCGTTGCCGATTTCAAGTACTCCACAACCTACGGTTCGGTAAAACGTAAGGATATGAACCGCGTAGTAACCCTGTACTCCAACGTACAGGCGGGTTACAATGCTACTAAAATTAACAACCAGCTAAAGCGAATTCTTACCGATTTTAGCATGCCCGAAGGTTACAGCTACGCATTTACTGGCGAGCAGGAGGAGCAGGCGGAATCGATGTCATTTTTAGTTTACGCCTTGGTTATTGCGCTGGCAATAATTATTTTAATTCTGGTAACCCAGTTTAACTCTCTGGTTCGTCCGTTAATTATAATGACCAGCGTGCTTTTCAGTACCATTGGCGTTTTTGGGGGAGTATCAACGTTCAAAATGGATTTTGTGGTGGTTATGACCGGAATTGGAATAGTATCCCTTGCAGGAATTGTTGTGAACAACGCAATTGTTCTAATCGATTATATTGGTTTGCTAAAAGACCAGCGGCGAATTAAGCTTGGGTTACCAGAAGGAGCATTCCTTCCCGTAAAGGATGCAACTGAATGTGTGGTTGAAGCGGGGAAAACCAGGCTGCGACCGGTATTGCTAACGGCCATAACAACAGTGCTAGGACTTATTCCAATGGCAATTGGCATGAACTTCGATTTTGCCGGAGCGCTTAGCCATTTCAATCCCGACCTTTACTTTGGTGGCGATAACGTTATGTTTTGGGGCCCCATTTCGTGGACAGTAATTTTTGGGTTAACGTTCTCCACGTTCCTTACCCTTGTAATTGTTCCGGTAATGTATCGTATTACCGTTAATTTGCAGCGAAAGTATATGATCTGGAGCGGACAGCGCGACAGGTTGCACGATTAAAATAACACCTTGTAAATGCGAAAAGGGGGCGACCTAAATGGCGGCCCCCTTTTCTTGCTTTTATATTACCCTAAAACTTTTTAAAAACCTCAACATCATCAATTACAATCCTATCCATGTCAGATATTTCGTAATGGCGGAATCCGATACGTATTTTCTGACCTGCAAATGGTGTTAAATCCACCTCACGGGACTCGTAAACCCAGTTGGTAATACTTTCAAGAAGGGTCTCTTCCCATACTTTCTCTGTGAAATTGGCAGGATTTGTTCCGCTTGTTGACACAAAAACTCCGTAGTGTTCTGCTCTGTAAGCAGGAGTATTTGCCGTAGGGCATACGTTGAAGTTAAGCAAAATCTCAAGCCCATCCTCAACGTTTGTTAGGTCAATTTCTTTCGACACCAACCAGTTATCTGGTGTAAGTGGGCCTGCTGCCTCGTCCCACGATTGTGAGCGCATGTGACCTTCGCCCTGGCGAATTGCCCAGTACCAGCTTAGCTCATCGCCATCGGCATCAATGGCAAGCCAACCTTCTGGCAACCATGTGTCGAGGGTGCTATCGCCTTCACCATCAAATGTTTCAAGCATTAACGTTTCCTTTAGCAACATCCTAATGTTTACCGAGTAGGTTAGGTTGTTGTAGTGTAAATCGTTGTTGCTGGTTATGGTAAGGGTAATAGTATATTCTCCTTGCTCGGTGAAAATCTCGGTAGGATTCTCATCGGTAGAGGTGTTCCCGTTCCCAAAATCCCAAAGGTACGAGTTGGCAAGTATCGATTGGTTGGAGAACTGCACCTCGAAGGCTATGTCTTCGTTGTAATCAATCACGTTCATTGTGTAGGTGAACTTTGCCTGACTGCTGGCGGTAGGTACGGGGTAATCGTCTTCCTTACACCCGTTTAGGAATACTAATGCAGCCACTATCAGGCCAATAATCAACGTACTAATTCTGTATCTTTTCATAGTTATGGAATTTTCTAGTAACCAGGATTCTGATCGGTTTCGTTAATGGCGTTGTTGTTGGTAATTTCAGCCTTAGGAATTGGGAAAAGCGTGTAGTTCTGTGATATTCCTAAAACAGATGTTGCGGTTTCGGTTCGAACCAAATCGAACCAGCGGTGACCCTCGAAGGCAAATTCAAGGCGACGCTGTATCTGAATCTCCGAAAGGAAGTCGGATCCGCTGTAGTTTACCAGCGAGGCACGATTCCGAATGGCGTTTATATCACTCCGAATATCGTTTTCATTCGATCCAGGCGTATTGGCAAGCGCCTCTGCACGGGTAAGAATCATATCAGCCAAACGGAATACAATTACGTTATCGGTTCCGGTTGCAATATCGCGGAACTTGAACCCTTGCCCATCGGTACCAACCGAGGAAGCCAAGCGAACATCGTTTGCAGAGAAAAGGTTTACCAGCTCATCGGTGGGCCAGAACTCCTTCCTACCGCCCAGAATGCTTGGAGCGAAGTACTGGGCTAACCTGGTCCAATCCTGCTCGTTAAATGCAACTCTGAAAATTATTTCAGAATCATCTTCCTGAGCAAACAGGTCGTCGAAATTTGGAGAAAGGATGAAAGGACCATTCTCAATAACATCGTTGGCCATGGTGTATGCTAAATCGTACTCCTGAATGGTGAGGTACACTTTTGCCAGCAACGCTTTGGTACTCCAAATGTTTGCCCTGAAGTTGGGGTTGTCGGGAATATTGTTTAGGGCAAAATCTAAATCTTGGAGAATTAAATCGTAAACAACTTCCTTACTTGTACGAGCCACATGAAGCGCCTCGCCTGCATTTAATGTGGGCAGTTCACGGTATGGAACATCGCCAAAAAGGCGAACCAGGTTGAAGTAGTGAAGCGCCCGCAGAAAGCGGAGTTCTGCCTTAACTGCAGCAATTTCATCGGCGGTCATATCCTGAACGCCATCAATTCTGTATAGAACATTATTTACCCGGTTAACGCCATCGTACATGGCAGCCCAAAGGTTGAGAACTATGGAGTTGTCGGCCTTATGGTTGAATAGGTCAATTGCTCTGAAATCGGCAATGGTTCCGGTGGCATCGAGGTTATCGGCGGTAAGGTCGCCAATGGCAACCAAATCGCGTCCGTAGTAACCTGTAAGCTGAAGCGCATCGTAGCAGCCGTTAAGCGCTTTGCTAACGTCGGCTTTGGTGCTAACCGCAGTTTCCTCGGTAATGCTCATGGCAGGCTCCACATCGAGCAGGCTGCATGAGTTAAGCAGAAGGCTTCCGAGAATAATAATTATGTATGCTTTTGCTTTCATCTTCATTCCGGTTTAAAAGTTTGTGCTAATTCCAATGGTTACTGTGCGAGCCTGTGGGTAGGTGAAGAAATCGGTTCCAATGTATGTGTTGCTCGAACCCGCAAAGTTCACATCGGGATCCATTCCTGTGTAGTTAGTGAATGTGTATAGGTTTTGAACGGTAAGGTAAACCTTTGTGTTCGACATTTTTAGCTTTGAAACAACCGATTTTGGCAGGTCGTACGATAGGTTTACGTTCTTAATTCTCAGAAAGCTTCCATCCTCGATAAACCGTGTCGACTTTAGGTTCGCATTGTTGTTGTAACCCAGAACTGTAGCACGAGGAACATCGGTTATATCACCAGGTTGCTTCCAACGCCTAAGAACTGCAGTTGTTTGGTTGTCGTCACCACCTAAACCTTCAATGTACATTCGCGATCCGTTATATATTTCGTTTCCGTAGGTGTACTGCAGAAGCACGTTGAGCGTGATGCCTTTGTAGGAGAATACGTTTGTAAAACCTCCTACGAATTTTGGGTGCGGATTACCGATTATCTTCTGGTCAGAGGAAGTAATTTCGCCATCGCCGTCTATGTCTTCATACACGCAATCGCCGGTGCTGGGGTCAACGCCAAGCCACTGATACCCGTAGAAAACGCCAATTGGATGACCTACAAAAATGGAGTTGTTTCCCCGATTCCCTCTGGATTCATCAATAATCCTATCGATATCGCCGTATAGCTTAGTTACCTCGTTGCGGTTGGCCGAAATGTTGAGCGCGGTTGTCCAGCTGAATTCTCCCTCAATGTTGTTCGATGAGATGTTGAACTCAAAACCTCTGTTCTGCATTTCGCCAACGTTTTTGCTAACAAACTCGAAACCAGCCGAAGGAGGAAGTGGTTGGTCGAGCAGTAGGTCGGTAGTATTCTTTATGTAGTAATCGAAGTTAACAGTAATTCTGTCCTTTAAAAATCCGAGATCGATTCCGAAGTTGTTTTCCAGCGTGTTCTCCCACTTCAGGTCGGGATTTGGAAGTTGAAGGGGAGCAATTCCCGATTCCCGGCCATAGTTAAAGCTTGCACCGTACAGGCCAAGGAAAGCAAAGTTGCCAATGCGGTCGTTTCCGGTAACACCAACTGACGCTCTCAGCTTCATTTCCGAAAGCCAGCTTAAATCGGCTAGAAACTGCTCCTCAGAAATTCGCCATGCGGCGGAAAACGATGGGAAGAAACCGAACTGCTTATTCTCCCCAAACCTCGACGAGCCATCGTAACGTGCGTTGAAAGTAAACAGGTAGCGGTACTTGTAGTTGTACTTTAAACGCCCAAAGAACGAAAGCAAAGTAGAACGGGTTGACGATGCCGAACCCGAAATAACTGCCGCCGAGCCAACGTACTGCAGGGCGTTGCTTGGGAAATCTTGCCCGCGAACATACGTGTTCTTGTTGTCGAAAACTTCGAGGCTGTTTCCAACCATAACTCCAAAGTTGTTTTCACCAATGGATGTGTTATAGTCGAGCGTTGTGCTGCTAGTGATATTTGCTGCTTTCGAGAAGGCTTCAAAACCAAGTCCGTTGTAACGGGCACCCTGTCGGGTTGTGGTTGGGTCGAAACTATGCTCGGCATAGTTCACAAAATCGTAGCCTGCCTTGGTTAGCAGAACCATGCCAGTAATGGGTTTAAATTCAGCAAAAATATTTCCAAGCGCCCTAAAGCTTCGTGCTTCGTTAATTGCTTCCTTTCCTATGGCAACTGGGTTTGCAAAGAAACCTCCTTCGTAGTAGGTTCCATCGTCGTTGTAAATGGGTGCCGTTGGGAACGATGAAATGGCGTTGGGTAGCGGACCGTTGGTGGACTGGTCGCCCTCAACCCGGTTGTTCATGCTTCCGGTTAAGCTAATGCTCGATCCAAGTTTGAACCAGCTGTTCACGTTGTGGTCAACGTTAAAGCGCCCTGAAAGCCTTGAAAAATCGGTTCCCAAAAGAATTCCTTGCTGATCGAAGTAGCTTCCCGATAGGTAGAAGGAAGTTTTGTCGCCTCCGCTACTTGCCGAGAGCTCGGCGCTGGAAATGGGCGAGGTTCTGAAAACCTCTCCAAGCCAATCGGTGTTAACGGCATAATTATCAATATAATCCTGCGTATAAAGTGGTGAACCACCATCGTTAACAGCAATATCGTTTTGCAGATCAAGGAACTGTTTCGAGTTAAGCATTTCCAGCACGTTGAATGGTTGCTGAAATCCGGTGTATGCGTTGAAACTAAATTTGGTTTCTTGGGTTTTTCCACGTTTTGTTGTGATTAGCACAACCCCATTTGATGCACGCGCACCGTAAATGGCTGCAGCAGAAGCATCGCGAAGAATGGAAATGGATTCAATGTCGTTGGGGTTAAGGTCGGAAAGTGCGCTGGTGGTTTGTCCCTGAAAGCTAACCTGACTAAAATCGCCGCTAAGAATGGGAACCCCATCAACTACGTACAATGGTTGGTTACCTGCGTTTATGGAGCTGTTTCCTCTAATGCGAACCGTCATAGCAGCACCGGGAGTTCCAGAGTTTTGCGTAATTTGAACTCCGGCGGTTTGACCCTGCATAATGTTATCGATGGATTGGATGGGGCGCTCCTGTATCCCTTCGGTGTTAATGGCTCCGATTGAACCGGTCAGCAAACGCTTACTTTCGCTTCCGTAACCGATAACAACAACCTCATCGAGTTTGGTGAACTCCTGCTCAAGGGCAACATCAATTAGCACTTGACCAACCACAGGAACCTCCTGCGTAACGTAGCCCACAAAAGAAAAAATCAGGATTGGGTCGGCTGTGGCCACTTCAATCCTGTACTTACCATCGAAATCGCTGGTGGTTCCGTTGGTGGTTCCCTTTACCATAATATTCACTCCCGGGATGGTTTCCCGGGTTTGCGAATCGATAATGGTACCCGTAACCGTAATTTTTTGAGGGGGTTGAGATCGGGTTGCTTCGTCCTTCGCAGTAAGTACAATTTGTTTACCCTCAATTTTATACGATATTTTTGTTGATTTAAAAACCTGATTGAGGACTTCGGTTAGGGTTAGTCCCTGGACGCTAACCTCAACTTTTTGAGCAACATCCACTTTTGTGTCGGAGTAGAGGAATGTGTAACCCGACTGGGTTTCAATTTCTTTAAGGACTTGCTTAAGAGCAACATCCTTCATTTCAAGGGTAATGCGTGTATCCTGCGAAAAAAGTTGCTTGATTGGAAAAATTAGAAATCCAATTAGCAGCAGAATCACTCCTAGTTGCATAATCCTTGGTTTTGATTTTACATGCAGCATAGCGATAAATGGTTTGGATTAGTTAATTGTTGAATTATTTTGCAGCCCTTTGTGAAACGATTACCGTGTTGTCCACAATTTTAAAATCGATTGGGGCCGATATTTTTAGCAGATTAAAAATTTCGTAAATAGATTCATCGGTGAAGGTAGCGGTGAACCTGTACTGGTTTGCCAGCTGCTGAGGAACAACTATTCGTACCCCGAAGGTTTCCTCCAAAGTTTTTGCCAGCGTAGCAAGAGGGGTATTGTCGAACCGGAGCTGGTTAGCGAACCCCAAGCTGAAATCATTTGTATTAACAGAATTCACTGAAAAACTTTGGTTTGCTTGGTCCCAGGTTGCTTTTTGACCCGGTTTTAGGAACAACTTATCGACGCTATTGCCCTTCGAGGGCAAAATGCTCACGCTTCCCGAAAGCAGCGTAGTTTCCCACGTTTTGTTTGGCGAGGTTTTTACAATGAACCTTGTACCCAAAACGTTAATGGTAGCGTTTTTTGTTACAACATGAAAGGGACGGTCGGTGTTGTAGGAAACGTTAAAAACAGCATCGCCGGTAAGGGTGAGTTCTCTTTCTCTCTCATCGAATTGTTTTTTGTACCTAATTGATGCCCCCGGATTTAGCCAAACCCGCGAACCATCGGGAAGAAAAACTTCGGCACGAACACCATCCTGCGCGGTTATGGTAACCAAGTTTCTTCCGGGAATTACTCCTGTAAACCAAAAAATTCCGCTCATTGCAATAAGCATAAGACCAATAGCAGCAGCAGCATAGAAACGTTGAACCGATAGCTTAATTACCGTTGGTCGCTCCCTATTACTTTTCGTTCCAAGGGCAAGCCGCCTGTAAATGGCCGTTAATATTTTTTGGTTATCGGGTTTTGGGAACTGCTCCGATGCATCATCAAAACTATCCCACTGTTTCTGCATTAAACTTTTTACTTCAGAAGTGTTAAGCAGCTCATTCTCCTCATCGTTACTGGAGATTCCTGCCAAAAACTTTGCAAAAAGTTTTGCTTTATGTTTCTGTTCCATTCTCATTGTAAATGGTTTTCAAAAAGGAATACACATGTAATTATGTTCTCCCTTAATTTAGGGTTCAATATTTTTTGTATAAGTAAATAACTTGCTTAAATATAAATCAAATCAATTGAACCTAAAGTAAGGTGTTTTCATGTAAATTCGCCCTCAATTATTGACTGACGTGTTGTTTATGCTTAAATTGCAGAGATGTAAAAAATTAGTACCCATGAAAAATAGAAGCTTAGTTTTAGTTAAATTGATGCTAATTGGAGCAATTAGTTCAACGCTTTTTTTAGGCTGTGAGAAGAATCAGGACCTTACATACCTGAAAGGAACGGGAAGTGTAACTGACATTGATGGCAACACTTACAAAACCATAATTATTGGTCATACTTTTCTCGACATGGGTGAGCAGGAGTGGATGGCAGAGAATTTAAGGGTTACCCGCTTCAACGATGGAACACCGATACTTCTTGGTACTTCGCAGCAGGAGTGGCATAACATGGTGCAAACCAACGAACCACAGTTTGCCTGGTGTAACTATAATCCTGCTGTTGAGGGTGAAACCTACGGAGCCCTATACAATTTTCATGTTACTGTCAGCGACAAAGGGTTATGTCCTGATGGTTGGCGCGTTCCCACAATCGATGATTGGGAGAAACTTTGCATATACTTTGGGGGGCACACCGATGCCGGAGGAATTTTAAAAAGTGTAAGTAATCTTTGGTTGAGTCCAAATACTGATGCCACCGATGAAATTGAATTTGCATCAATTCCAAACGGTTTAATTGGCGGCGATGGCTCGCAGCATTTCCTTGGCGAAATGGGTTGGTACTGGTCGTCTACTTCGTTTGACAGCGGGAACGCATACGCATTCCACACCAACTATAATGATGCAATACTTGGCTGGAGTTTCCAGCCAAAGTGGGATGGCAGAGCCATAAGATGTATTAAGGAGTAGGTTTGCAAACCATTTAAAAATGAAAACTATGAAGAATTCAACAATAAAACATTTTCTGCTCCCCTTTGCAGTTGCTCTTTTCTCCATTTCAACGGCTAGTGCTCAATTTGAGCAGAAGTTAACGTTGCAAACCTCTGCAGGTTTTGTGGGTGCTATTGCTCCCGATTCGTTTACCGATATTTTTACAACAGGTTTTTCAATTGATGTTGGGGCACAGTACAATTTTAACCGTACATTCAGCTTGGTAACCATGGCAAAGTATTCAACCTTTTTCTTTATACCAGAGGATGAGTTTAGCTTGGAAACTGCAAAGTTTAATCTTTTGGGAATTAGCCTTTGTCCAAAAATCCGCTTCTTTTCAAGCAGCAAGGTAAATCCTTACATTTTTGGTGGAGCCAGCATAAACTATATCAGCATTGCCTTTAGCGTTGATGGGGATGAAACCCGCAGCTCAAAGTCACCAACTAGTTTAGGAGCAATAGCCGGACTAGGAGTTGATTTTAGGGTAAGCGATAATATAGCAATTTTTTATCAGGGCGGATTAAACCGGGTTGATATGGAAATGGTTATTATTGATTCATTTTACCAGCAGCTGGGTGTAAATATTAACATGTTTAAATCAAAATCGTTGTAAAAACAACAACAAAACCCTATAAACTAATAGTTTAAACAACATGAAACTACTAAAAACCCAATTGGTAATATTAATGCTCTTTTGCATTTGTTTTGTTTTTTTAAACAACAAAGCGTATGCACAATTTGAACAAAAAATTACTCTGCAAGGATCTTTGGGATATGTTAGTGCAATTAATCCGAGTTGGTTCTCAGAGCATTATCCAAGCGGAGCATCTATTGATCTAGGTATTCAGTACAATTTTAGTCGTTCTTTTAGTGTTGCAGTACTTGCTCAATATGGAAATTTTTGGGGGTTGTATAACGAAGAAGATGAACCTGACCATTACATGGAAGAAATGGCTGATTACTATCAGCTTGGAATAAATCTAGCCCCAAAGTTTCGATTTTTACCTGGGAAAAGATTCAATCCGTACGTTTTGGGAGGTGCAAATATCAGCTTTATAAGTTTTGATTACACGTATTATTATATTGACTATGAAACAAATGAAATCGAAGATGTGTACGAAGAAGAGGTTATTCCTGTAACATTTGGTTTTATGGGAGGTGTTGGTTTTGATTATAGATTAACCGATAACTTTTCACTTTTTCTACAGAGCGGAGTAAATACTGTTTGGGATAATGATGAAGATTACCCTGAATTTTTAACTTCGTTTTATACCCAAGTTGGAGTAAATATTAGCCTCTTTAAGTCGAAGTCTTTATAATTTAATCTATTGAAAAACTAACCAAATTATTGATATGAAAAGGTTGATTTTTACAATTTCACTGCTTGCAGTTTTTATGGCAGGTTTTGCACAGGAGCCTGTCTCGTTAAAAGAAACTCTTAGCGAACGCAAGCATCAAATTGTATGTGTGGCTTACAGCCCTGATTCTCGCTTAATTGCTTCGGGTGGCTTTGATAATCAGATAATAATTTGGGACAGTTCAACGGGAACAGTAAAACACAGGCTATCGGGATTAAAGGCGTTGCCACTCTCCTTAACTTTCAGCATCGATTCGCGCTACCTTATTTCCGGAGGGAAGGATTCCAGAGTAACCATTTGGGATGTTTCAACAGGTGAAGAAATTCGCAGCATAAAAGCACACAAGGATGATGTTACCGAAGTGGCTATTCGTGCTGATAAAACCATTGCTTCGGCGAGCAAGGATGAAACCATTAAATTGTGGGATTTTAACGGGAATCTTCTTCGTGAGCTACAGGGGCACAAAAAGGAGGTTATGGCCGTTGCCTTTAGCCACGATGGAGAGAAGTTAGTTTCGGGAAGCGCCGATGGCACTGTGAAGGAATGGGAAGTTGCCACAGGCAAAATGGTTCGCAGCATCGATGCGCACGATGGCTGGGTACGAACGGTAGCGTTCAATCACAACTCAACCCAAATTGCCAGCGGTGGCGACGATGGAAAAATAAATATTTGGAACACTTCCAGCGGCCAGCTACAGAACACAATAATTGCCCACAGCAAGTGGCTCGAAACGCTCTCATACAGCCCCGATGGCAAGTATATTGTTTCTGGCGGACACGATAACTACATGGTTGTGGTTAACGCCATTACCGGGCAAATAATATTCAACTCGCCAAAGCAGGAATATTACGTGTTGTCAACTGCTTTCGATCCATCAGGTAACAATGTTATTTCATGTGCCTTAAACTCAATAAACCTTTCGGTTTGGGACGTTTCATCGTTGTCAATAGCTGCCGCAACTCCACCCGATGAAAAGCCCAAGGTGAAACCATCCATTACCTGGAAAACTGCCAATAATCAGCAAACCGATAATTTATCGTTCAGGGTTACTGCCAGAATTAAAACGGAATCGCCAATATCAACCGTTGAGGTTTTCCTTAACAACAACCGTTTCATTACACGAAACGATATTGGTCAAAAAAATCTACCTACAGAAATAAACTTCGAAGAGGTTCTCTTCTTAAATGAAGGGAAAAATGAAATTAAAGTTGTTGCATACAACGATGCTGGAGAGGCAAAATCAGAAGTGCTGTATGTATCCTACATTCAGCCTCAACCCGAACCCGAGCCCGAACCTGTTCAGGTTGCCATTGTTGAGGAACCAGAAGAAGATGTAAAAACAGAGGAAATAGTTACAGAACCCGCACAAGAGGAAGCTCCTCCGGTAATTGAGGAGCAAAAACCAGAAGTTAAAGAGGAACCAATAATTGAAGATAAACAGCCGGAAGTTGTTGCGCCAGCTGCATCGCAGGAAGGATCCGATTTGCTAAAAGATATTCCTAAAAATCCCACAAATCCATACCGATTTGCTTTGATTATTGGTAACGAGGATTACAGCTCGTACCAAACCGGACTGGAATCGGAAGCAAATGTTGCTTTTGCAATTAGGGATGCTTCTGCTTTTAAGGAGTACGCACTAAATGTTCTTGGAGTTCCGAATGACAATATAATTTTCCTAACCAATGCACGAGCCATTGAAATGGACAATGCCATAGGCAAGTTGAATCCAATTATTAAGGCGTTGAACGGCAAAGCCGAAATTTTCTTTTACTACGCCGGACATGGTTTCCCCGATGAGAAAACGAAGGAACCCTACCTAATTCCGGTTGATGTTAGCGGAACTAATCTCAGATTTGCTGTACGTTTGAAGGATTTGTATGAGGCGCTTACCGAGCATCCATCAACCCGAATAACCGTTTTCCTCGATGCTTGCTTTAGCGGGGGAGCACGTGAGCAGGGTTTGGTGGCAGCACGAGCAGTAAAAGTTCGTCCGAAGGAAGATTTGCTGAAAGGAAACCTGGTAGTTTTTACCGCCAGCAGCGGCAACGAGTCGTCGTTACCCTATAAGGACAAGCAACACGGATTGTTCACATACTACCTGCTTGAGAAGCTGAAGGAAACCAAAGGCGAAATTTCGTACAAGGATTTGGCCGATTTCCTTTCAGAACAGGTGGGCGTTCGCTCGGTTATTGTAAATAACAAACCCCAAACTCCCCAAACTAATGTAAGCGTTGATGCAGAGAAAGTTTGGAGCGATTGGAAAATAAAATAATTTTTAAGGGATTACACAAAACTTTTGCCCTGGCAAAAACACATCCATTCGTATATTTTGGGCTCCCAAAAGGCTGTCGGTTTGGGAAATGCTTGCGTACATTGCGTTTAATACCAGAACTTGGCTCACGCCAAAAACGGTTGCGCTATCGCCTTCAACCAGAATTGCAGTTGATTCATCAATCCCAATGGCCAGCTCGTTGGGATTTTCAATTGCAACCGAAATCAACCGGTTCATCCTCGAGCGCCAAATGAAGTGCTGGTCAATTATTGCGGTTTCAAGTAAACCCAAGCCTTCCGTAATTTCAATGTTTTTGGGTTGAATGGTTCTGTAGCCCTCCATATTGGGGTTTATGAGCTGGTTCCCAGTAATCATTTTTTTACTTTGAACTGCTGCTCCAGCGCTGGTTCCGGCAATTACGGCTCCCTTTTGGTATGCAGCGTGAAGCGCATCGAACAGAGGAGTTCCCTGGGCAATATCCATAAATCGATTCTGGTCGCCGCCTGAAATGTAAATCATTCCAGCATTTACAATCGAATCAATTTTTTGTTGGGCCATGGGTTCACCCTTCCTGAAATCGAACCATGTAATGTTTTTTACTCCAACATTCTTAAATTGGCGCATGGCGTAGTATGCGGCGGTGTCAACATCCTCGCTGGCAAATGGAAGCACAACAATGTATTTTCCTTCGTTTACTCCAGAAAGCGCAACAAGCTGTTCAATCATTTCGGGTGGCCGCTTACCACCGCCAATTATGTATAGTTTTCCAAGGGCGTGGTTAATGTTTTCGGATGCATTTTCTTTACAAGAAACAACAAACAACGAAAGAATTAATGCTAGTAAGAGGGATAAAAGTTTTTTCATGCTTTGTGAATTTTTCTTTCTAAAATTACTCATAAAGATGTTTGTACCCTTAACAAATCATCATGTTTGATAAAATTTCCTGAAAAATTTGTAGGTTTGAAATAAAAAAACGGCATGGTACAGTTACATCGCCCACAAAGAATGAGTAGGGGCACTGGTTTTAACATCAAGTACTTCGTACTTATTATTGCGGCTATGGTAATGTTGGTTTTTTGGGCATTTCAGCGATTGTATACTGGAACTCCATCGAACTGGCTTATTGTTGCCGCAGTTGTTCTTGCTCTGTGGGGATTTGGTTGGGCGATATGGGATATCGTAATGGTTTGGAAAAGAAATCGGAGCAGGAACGAAAATATGGAAAACTAGTTAAAGCAGAAGAATGTAGGAGTAATTCCAGCGCTAATTGTATCAATCGGAGTTCCGGTTGATGAAAGTTGGTACACAATACCCTCGCTCATAAAATCAATTGCATCGGAGATGTAAATGTCACCGTTTGCCGGATCGACCGAAAGTGCCCGAAAGTTTTTTCCATCGCCGGAGAAAATTGGTTCTGATGGAAGTTCGCTGCTGGCAATATCCATTTTATACAGATGGTTCCGGATAAAAAGGATGGAATCGCCGGTTTGATTCATCGCAATTTGTCCGGTTTTATCATTTTCCGATGGAAAATCAAGCCGCAGTTCTACGGTGTTATTCGATGTGTTAATTCGCATCAGCGATGGGTTTTCGTGTCCAAAAGGGTTTCCGGCGAAACCGCCATCGTTAACAACCCAAATATTCTCATTCTTATCTATTACCATCCAGAAAGGTTGAATTCCAACAGTTATTGAGTCAGCTAGCGAAAGATTATTTAAATCAACCATAAGAATTTTATTATCGTAGCTCCAGCAGTTTGTGTACACTTTGCTGCCTACTCTTACTAAATTTTCAGTGGAATGCTGGTAGAATGGCAGCGTGTTTCCTCCGGTTTTTATTGTTCCTTCAATAGCTCCCAAATTCATGTTAACTATGCTGATGCTTCGGCCGTAAAGGTCACTAACCAAAGCTCTATCTTCATCAATAAACAGAATGTGCCGCGGGGATGTAAGTCCTGTTACTGTTTTTTGAACAAGCAAATTATTTGAATCGATAACGTAAATGCATCCAGAGTTGTTAACCACAATGCATGCTTTGCCATTTCTAATGGTCATGCTATAGGCAACATCGCCAAGAGGAATTCCGTTTGCAACGGAAAAAATATCGTTATAAACTTCTTTTGAGTCACAGTCGTAGTAGCTGAGGCTGGAGTTTCCGTACAGGTAGTTTCCTTCGTTCACAATAAAAACGCCTCGGCTTCCGTACAAATCAATGGGTGAAATTTCAATTACCGAATCGTCCATGCATGAGCTAAATGCAATGGAAAATATTATAAATAAAATTGTTCTAAACTTTTTCACCTTAATTAGTACTAAGCCAAAATTTTAGTCCCCGCCCGAGTTCCGAAGTCGCTTACGCGCAGGCAGTGTGAGACTTCAGAACTCACTCCCTACAAATTTCAGTTCTCAGTTAGCAATTTTCAATTTGCAAGTTGTTGTTATAAACTCTAAACTTCCAACTCCAAACTCTTTTCATTCATCCATTCATTTCAAAGTTCTACTCTAAAAAGCAAACTATAGTTTCTTCCAGGCATTGGCCGCCAAAGAATGGTTTGGTAACTTTCGTTAAGAAGATTATCGATTCTAAGTTGCAAACCAATCTTCTTATTATATTTAACAAAATCCTTTCCCAAGGCTACGCTGCTCATGTAGTAGGGGTAAAGCCTGCGGTACGAATTTGGGTTATTGCTGGTTGTTGTAAACCGTTCGGAGTAGTGAGTGAAATTGTAGGTTGCATAGAAACCGTTCCATACTGCGTATGCAACAACTCCTCCGGAATGAACCGGAATGAAGGGAAGTTGCATGCCATTTGATTCGGAACGAATAATTCCACCGGAACTTTCAATGCTTGATTTGGTGTAGCTGTAGTTCCCTTTCAGGTTAATATTCACAACGCTAATGATAGTACTGGCTGATGCAGAAAGTTCAAATCCTCTGGCTTCAACCAACTCAAGGTTCAACGGTTCCCAGTAACCTTTCAGGTGGGGAAGCCATATTATCCAGTTGCTTATTCTTGAACTGAAAACAGCAAGCTCAAAATTCTGGCTAAATCTGTCAGATTCATTGTTATATTGAAATCCACCTTCCAATGTTAAACCGTTTTCGGGCTTAAGGTTTGGATTACCCCCGGGTTGCCAGTACATATCGTTCAGCGATGGGTAGTGGTAGTTTCGCCCAACGGAACTTTTTAGAACCAGATTTTCTTTTGCTAAAAATCGGTATTCAGCTGTTAGCGTTGGAATTATTGGTGTTATTTTTTGGTCAACAATTTCCTGATGAACAATAGCCGAAATTGAAACTCTTTTTACAGGCTCTATTGTAGTTGAAATCCTTATTGCTCCTTGTTTTTGCGAACCTTGGTAGTTGTTCCCTAAAACCTTTTCGTTGCTATTTACTTTGTGATAGTTGAACTCACCTGTTAAACTTGCATCAATCCAATCTGCAAAATCGTAGCTTGCGTTTAGCTTGTTGTACCAGCTCCATGCGTTACTATTCGATTCAATAACCGGAAGTTTATTTCCTTCGATTGAAGTTTTTTGCAGATTGTAGTTTAATGTTCTGTGCGATAAGCCCGACGAAGCTGACAGCTTAAAGATTTCGCCATACGTTTCCCATTCTGCAATTGAATTCAGAATCCTGTCGTTTTGCCTATTGATTTCATTACTTGAGTAGTTTGACATTAACCTGGGGATTCCTTTTTCATTCTCCTGTAGCCAAACTTTTGCTGAAATAATATTGTTTGAGTTTGGCCTAACGAAAACCTCGTGCAGTAAACCCAACTTCTCATAATCAGCATTCTGCTGAATTTCAATGGGAGTGTCAATTTTTGCAATGTTCTTATATGAAAAGTTGTTCAGCGAACTCTCCCTAAAAATTCTGGTTTGGCCTTTTATTCTAGTATTTCCGTATGTTGATTTTACTGCGGTTGAGTAGGTTTGAAAACTTCCAAAAGATTGGTAAATGTTGGCTCCGAATTTTTTATCCCAATCGGGAGAACTTTTTAAATTCACGGCGCCACCAAGCCCTCCGCTTCCAAATTTCATTGACGATTGTCCAAAATGTATGCTAATATCATCAACAAAGTAGAGGGGAATAAGCGAAAAATCTACCTCTCCGCTCATGGGCGAATTGATTTTCAAGCCATTCCACGAAACCAACGTGTGCGAAGCCCCGGTTCCTCGAAACGATGCGGTGGCCGTCGCCCCACGTCCGTAAGTCTTTATAAAAATTGGGCTGTTTTCTATCAGCAATTCAGAAAGGCTAAGGTTGAGTTTTTCCCTAAAAACGAGGCTATCAACCCGAACTATTTTTGCTCCGGCAGGAACGTCAGCTATAGTGCGGTTTTTGTAAATCGTTACGCTTTCAATCTCCAGAGTATCTGTTGTTATACCCTGAGCATTAGTAACTTTCATCGTCCAAAATAGGACAATAAACCAAATTAAAACCGATGAAAGAATAATGCTTTTTTTCATATAAAAATATTCTCTAAACCTTATGGAGCAGGAGCGAAGGGAAGATTTTTATGGCAGATTTTTTCCCTTCGCATCCTCTCCAAAAAATGCTCTGCCAAACCTTGACAGATACCTGGGATTTTGTGAGGGTTGGATGAAGGGGTTATCATCCTCGCTTTTGTCCCGAAAGCGCATCTGAATTGTGGCAGTGAATGGCAGGTCTTCTGACTTTCCCGATTCTTAACACCTTCCCATCCTTTTTCAGCGTAGAACAGTGGTTTGTTGTTAAGAACAAAACGTCGAAAAAAAACGACATCGGGATCACAGCAGCGGGAACTGTTGCCGAATTCCTGTAAAAACTACGGGGCACGGCATTCCCTTTTAATCCATGGAACGAAAGTTCCTCCGGAACCATTACGTTGCAAAGATAATACAATTTTGGGTAAGTTGGTTTGAAAAGACTTGGAATCCCCGATAAAAAGAATCGGGGTAGGCTGTCCGCCAGTATTTTGGCGGACATTCCAAGGTCGAGGGAAAGAGGGAGATATTTTTAACCACCCCGTAGGGGTGAAATAGCGATAGAAAATTGTAACCACGATATTTACCACCCCAGCGGGGTGGAATAGCCATT
>ERZ795053.1217-NODE-1217-length-32891-cov-10.809569_pt1 | contig 32891 bp, 32 predicted proteins | sample MGYA00375137_ERZ795053 | MGnify/ENA primary metagenome ERZ795053 (study PRJEB30182, sample SAMN05720284) | activated sludge metagenome | isolation source: Anaerobic digester | place: Hong Kong | collected 2014-12-17 ...
CGTCGGTCAGCTTCGGCCAGTTGAACTGGATGTTCTGGCGGGTGGTGAAATGGCCATAGCCCTTGTCCCAGCGGTCCGCGATATGGGCAAGCTGGCGCATCTGCGCGGCCGACAGCGTGCCATAGGGCACCGCGACGCGCAGCATGTAGGCGTGAAGCTGCAGGTAAAGCCCGTTCATCAGGCGCAGCGGGCGAAACTCGTCCTCGGTCAGCGAGCCGTCGATGCGGCGTTCGACCTGGGAACGGAACTGGGCGTTCCTTTGCGCGACAAAGGCGGCGTCGAAGTCCGAATACCTATACATTGCCGGTCTCCTGCTTGCCGTGGGCGTAGTTCGAGGGGCCGCGGGTGCGGAACGCCTCGCGGAAATGGGTGGGTTCGGGGCCGTCCGGCCCGGCCTTGGCGTCGGCCAGATAGGCGCCGACGATCAGGCCCTTTTGCGACTGCGCATGCAGAAGGCGAAGCTGCGCATGTGCCTCGTCCTCGATCAGCTCCGCCTCCTCGTGGCGGCGCGACCAGCGGTCATCGGCGGTCAGGTAGATCACGTCGCCCTCGACGAGCGCGTTTGCGGTGACGACCTTGGGGGTATAGCTGCGGGCCATGGCGGACTCGTCGATGGTGAATTTGCGCTTCCAATATAGGAAATTTTCCCATATCTCCGCCATGACCCGGCGCGAATAAGGAAGATTGTTCCTCTTTCGGCGCAAGGTGGAACCTTTGTCTTCAAACCGGAGGAAAAGCCGAATGTCTGTCCGTCTCGATGACATGGACCGGAAAATCCTTGCCGAGCTGCAGGAGGACGCGGGCCAGTCGCTCGACGAGATCGCGCGCAAGGTCGGTTCCTCCAAGACGCCGGTCTGGAACCGCATCCGCAAGCTGCGCGAGGCCGGTGTGATCGGCCGGCAGACTGCCATCCTCGACCCCGAGGCGCTGGGGCTGGAGGCGTGCTTCTTCGTCCTCATCCGCACCTCCGAGCACGAGGCGGACTGGCAACGCCGGTTCCTCAAGGCGCTGAAGGACCGGCCGGAGGTTCTGGAAGCGCACCGGCTGGCGGGCGACATCGACTATATCCTGAAGGTCAGGGTGAAGAATGCGCGGGCCTACGACACCTTCTACCAGGCGCTGATTTCCGAGGTGCGCATCCATAACGTGACGGCGCTTCTGTCGATGGAGGAGATCAAGTCGACGACGCTTCTGCCGCTTTGACGCGGCCCCGGGGGCGGCGCGATCGCGGCGAGGCCGGGGGGCTGTCTGCCCCCCGGAGCCCCCCGAGGATATTTGTGAAAAGAAGAAGGGGTCAGCCGGCGCGGACCATCAGGCTTTCGAGCCCGTGGAAATGGTAGAGATTGGCGTAGCGGGGCGGGGCGGCGAGGCTGAGGCCCGGGCAGCGCGCGAAGAGGATCGGCAGCGCGATCTGAAGCTCGAGCCGGGCAAGCGGCGCGCCGACGCAGAAATGGAGCCCCGCGCCGAAGGAAAGGTTGGCCTTGACCGGACGGCCGGGGTTGAAGCGCGACGGGTCGTCCCAGGCGCCGGGGTCGCGGTTGGCGGCGGCGAGGAGGCAGCCGACCTGGTCGCCCTTGCGGAAGCTGTGGCCGGCCATCTCTATATCCTCGTAGGCCCAGCGGGTGAAGAGATGGAGCGGCGGATCCTGGCGGAAGATCTCCTCCACCGTGGCCTCGACGCGGTCCGGGGTCAGGACTTCGCCGCCCATCCGGTTCTCCAAAAGCGCCTTCACACCGTTGCCGATCGTGTGCACCGTCGCCTCGTGGCCCGCGTTCAGAAGCAGGATGCAGGTCGTGATGAGTTCGTCGGTCGAGAGCTTTTCCCCCTCCATTTCGGCCGCGATGAGGCTGGTGATGAGGTCATCGGCGGGCCGCGAGCGGCGGGCCTCGACATGGGCGCGCATGAAGGCGACGAAGGCCTCGGTCGCGGCGACGGCGGCGTCTTCGGTCGCGCGGGTGCGGCGCGCCTGATACATGCCGACCATCGCGTTCGACCATGCCAGAAGATCGTCGCCGCGCTCTTCCGGCACGCCGAGAAGGCGGCAGATGATGGTGACGGGCAGTCGCGTCGCGAAGGCCCTCAGAAGGTCGAGATCGCCCGTCGGGAAGCGGTCGATCAGGTCATGGCTGAGCGCCGCGATCTCTGGACCGAGTGCGGCGATGCGGCGCGAGGTGAAGGCGCGCAGGACCAGCGCGCGCAGCCGCGTGTGGCGCGGCGGTTCAAGTTCGAGCATCGAATGCGCCTCGACCGCGAAGAAGGGCTTCAGGTGGTCGGGGACGGCGGGGCGCCGGTCGGCGGGCACCTCGCGGCCGAAACGGCGGTCGCGCAGGATCGCGCCCACCGCGGTGGCCGATGTGGCGCAGACAAGGCCGTAGTCTTCCCAGAAGAACAGCTTTCCGCCCGCGCGGGCGCGTTCGTAGAACGGATAGGGGTCTTGCACGAAGGCGGGATCGGTTGGCGACTGTGACAGGCTTTGCATGGAGACCTCCGGATGGGCAGGAAAGCCAAAGCCGGGGGGCTTTGCAAGCCATTGACCGCCGGTCGCGGATGTCAGCGACGGGGGCCGGGCGCGGCGGCGCCGCGCTGCGCGATCAGGACGCCGGCAAGGACCACCAGCGCGCCAAGCGTCTGCGCCCAGTTGAAGCCGCCGCCGAGCGACCAGGCGATCACCATGACGTAGAAGGGGGCGGCGTTGAAATGCATCGAGGCGACGCCGATGCCCAGGCGTTCGACACCCAGAAGCCAGAGCATCTGCGACAGGCCGATCGACCCCATCCCGTAAAGAAGCGCGACGCCGAGCGTGCCTGCGGGATCGAGCGTGACGGCAAGCGCGCGGGCGAAGCCGCCGGCCGCAAGGCTCGGGATCGCGAGCGTCAGCGCGGCGAAGGCGAACGGCAGCGCCGCCCGGCCGAGCGGCGAGAGCCGCGCGAGGTCGGTCACGGTGGCGCGCGACCCCCAGCAGTAAAGGACGACCGAGACGAGCATCGCCAGCGCCCCGAGGCCGAAGTGCAGACTGCCGAGCCCCGCCGCATAGGCCAGTATGCCGCCTGCGAGCGCGAGAAGGAGGCCCGCGAAAAGCCGCGCCGTCAGCCGGCGCCCGTCGAGAGCGCATTCGAGCGCGATCCCCACCACCGGCGTGGTCGCGGCGACGATGGCGACGGTCACGCCATCGGTGCGGTCCTGTGCGAAGGTCAGGAACCAGGCGCTGATGCCAAAGCCGATCCCTCCGACCAGCGCGACCCTGCGCCAGGCGATGCCGCGCAGGGCGTCTTTCCCTTCAACGGCAAGCCACAGCGGGACAAGCAGCGCGGCGGCCAGTGTCATCCGGATCGTCGCCAGGTGCAGCGGATCGACCTGCCGCAGGAGGACGTCGCCGGCCGGAAAGCCCGCCGCCCATATGACCATCGCGCCCGCGGTGAAAAGGTTGCCCGACAGCGTGACTTTGGCCGGGCCTGGGGCGGTAACGGTCATCTTCGGTCCTGACGGGGGCACGTTTCGCCACATGGTCGCGCCGGGGCGCGGGCGCGGCGCGTCCGTTCGCGACCTTGGGGTGACGCAAATGTCAGGCGGGGGCGGCGGAAAGCGCGGCGACGATGGGGCCGAAATCCTGCGCCTTCAGGCTTGCGCCGCCGACCAGCGCACCATCGACATTGGCGACGGCAAAGATCTCGGCTGCGTTGGCGGGCTTGACGGAACCGCCGTAAAGAAGCCGGATGGCCGCGCCCTCGGCGAAGCGATCGACAAGGCGCGCGCGCAGGAAATCGTGGACCTCGGCGATCTGGCCGAGCGTCGGGGTGCGCCCGGTGCCGATTGCCCAGACCGGTTCGTAGGCGATCACCGTGTTGGCGCCCGTCGCCGCGTCCGGGACGGAGCCCGCAAGCTGCGCGCCGACGACATCGAGCGTGCGTCCCGCGTCGCGGTCATCGCCCGTCTCTCCCAGGCAGATGACGGCGACAAGGCCCGCGGCCAGCGCCGCCTCGGCCTTGGCGCGGACCAGCGCGTCGGTTTCGCCGTGATCGGCGCGGCGTTCGGAATGGCCGAGGATCACATGGCTTGCGCCCGCGTCGCGCAGCATCGGGGCCGAGATGTCGCCTGTATGCGCGCCCGAGGCGGCGCTGTGGCAATCCTGGCCGCCAAGATGGATGGGCGCGCCACCCACTGCCTCGGCCATGCGGGCCAGAAGCGTGGCGGGCGGGCAGATCAGGATGTCGCAGGCGGGCGCCGACCAGGCCTCTGCCAGGGCGCGGATCTCGGACAGGCTTGCGCCGGTGCCGTTCATCTTCCAGTTTCCGGCCGCCAGTTTCCGCCGCATCCGTCCCTCCGTCATTGCAGTTCGCGCAAGGCGTCCCGGGCGAGATTGCAGGCAAGCGCGGGTTCGTCAAGTGCCGCGTGCGGCAGCCGCCAGTAGGGCATGGCGACGGGCTTGCCGCCGGGGCGCGCATAGGTCCAGCGTTCCCAGCCCTCGGCGGTGATGCGTTCGGCAAAGGCGCCCGCGCCCTTCAGCCAGAGCGTCCCGTCCGAATGCAGCAGGGCAAAGATCACGCCGTCGCGGTAAAGGCAAAGGCCGCCCATCATCTTGCGCTGCGAAAGCCTGCCCAGCCCTTCGAACAGTTCGAGTGCGAAGGCGATGTCGGCGTCCGAGACGCTCATGCCCCGGCCTGGCCTTCCCCCGGCATGTCCTTGAACTTGATCGATTCCCCGCAGCCGCAGGCCTCGGCGACATTGGGGTTGTTGAACTTGAACCCGCTTTCCAGAAGCGAGGTTTCATAGTCGATCTGGGTGCCGAACAGGAACATCTGCGCCATCGGCGCGATCATCACCCGCGCGCCGTCCTGTTCGACGACCTCGTCCATCGGGCCCGCCTCGGCGGCGAATTCCATCGTGTATTCCATGCCGGCGCAGCCGCCCTTCTTGACGCCGATCTTCAGTCCGTGGGCGTTGTCGCGCGCCATCAGCCGGGCGATCTGGGCGACCGCGCGGGGCGTGAGCGTGACCGGTGGGGTGCCGGGAATGCCGAACATGTCCGTCTCCGTTTCCTTCAGCTTCCAATCTAATGGGCGGCGGGCGCGATCTCAAGCGGGGGAAGGGCGGCCATCAGCCAGACCGTCAGATAAGCGAAGACCAGAGCCCAGGCGAAGGAGGCGAGGGTGCCGATGATGACGTATTCGCCCCTGTGCTGGTCCTTCGACGTCGCCTCGAACCGCAGGACCGACTTCGCGGCGATCAGAAAGCCGATCCCCGCCGGCTGGCCGACCAGAACAAGCAGGAAGATCAGCCCGCGTTCCAGAAGCCCGATCAGCTTTCCGCCGTTGGGCAGGCCGTCCGGCGCGTTCGCGGCCCAGGGCTGCATCAGGAACCCGACCGCGAATCCGCCCGCGCGGGTCGCCACGACGAAACCCGCGGCAAGGGCCATCATCCAGGGCAGCCAGAGGGTGCCGGCCCAGGCCCCGCCGGGCCAGAGATCCGGGCGCCAGGCGGCAAGCGCGAGGATCGCGGCGACATGGGCGCCCTGATCGGCCAGAAACCCGCCCAAGGCCCGGTTCCCGAACCGCGCCTTCACCGCGTCCGTCGCGACATGCACAAGCGCCAGCACCGGAAGTTCCCAGGCATCGGCCCGGCCCAGCGCCGCCTGCGCCGTCGCCAGCACGACCGCGCCATGAAGCACAAGAACCCCGGGCCGCGCCTTGTTCGCCGCGATCCAGCCGGTCTGCAGGACGAAATCGGCCAGGACATGAGCGAAAAGAAGCGCGGCGAGGGTTTCGGTCATGTCGGTAAGGCCCAATCCTTTTGCTCGAACACCGCGAGCGCGTTTTCGAAGGCCCGATGACCCGCGCCCGTCAGGCGCGACTGCATGGCCTGACGAGTTATGCCAAGCCTGTCGGCCAGTTGTTCATGCGTCTGTGCCTCGAAGCGAAGCGCGAGGGACATGGCTTCGGCCTGTGGCTGTGACCAACGGGCGGAAATCCATTCGGCCAGATCGAAGACCGCTGCCTGCCAATCTCTGTCGGACACGCCGTCGCTCTCGTCTGCGCGCCCACCCGCGATGACAAGGCGGCGATGTCGAGGCATGTCGTCCAGATGATGACCCGACACGGCGAAGGCTGTGCCCGAGGCGTCGGACAGATCGTGCGAGCCGAGCGAGGTCCAGCGTCCGATGCCAACGGAAATCCGGGTTTCGATCCCCAGATCCGCCGCGCGCAAGTCTGCAATGACCAGGAGCGGCGCGCGCAGGGCAAGCTTGGCCGTGCGCAGGACGATCTGCCATCCATCGCCCCGGAACCGGGTAAAGCGGCAATCCCCATTCGCCATGTCCGATAAAAGGACGGCCGACGCGCCGATGCATTCCATCGCCGCATCCACCGCTGCGCCGTCATGTCTGCGCGACTGCACGATATCGCCAGTGAGGACCGCGACAACGGGGTCATAGATCTGCGATAGCGTGGGCTTTCCCTGCATAAAGCAAGCCTATAGGCTTTCATTTAAAAAAACAAGCCAAATGACTTGCTCTTACATGAACCCCAGTTCCAGCCGCGCCTCGTCGGACATCATGTCCATCCCCCATTGCGGCTCGAAGGTCATCTCGACATCGACCTCCTTGACGCCGTCCAGGGGTTCGACGGCATCGACGACCCAGCCGGGCATCTCGCCGGCGACGGGGCAGCCGGGCGCGGTCAGGGTCATGACGATGCGCACCGCGTTCTCGGGCGAGATGTCGATGGTGTAGATCAGGCCAAGATCGTAGATATTGACAGGAATTTCAGGGTCATAGACCGTCCGGCAGGCATCCACGACGCTTTCGTAAAGCGGGTGGTCGGTCGTCGACGGCTTGATCAGGGGCGTGCCCTCGATCGGCTCCTTGGCTTCGGATGTCATGGCGTCTCGCTCTGTACCTGAGCGATTATATAAGAAATCGGGCCGCCAAGGTCCAGAGGCGAAAGGGCAGGGGCCGGGTCAAGCGGCGGCGGCCCTTTCCTTCAGATGCAGGATCAGTGCGCGGATGTCGGCGCGGCGCGCCCGGGCCGGCGGCAGCACCGCGACATAGGGCATCGGCATCGGCATCTGCGCCGGGTCCATCAGCTCCAGCGTGCCCGCCGCAAGGTCGGCCAGCGCCATCCGCCGCTGCACCAGCGCGACGCCCAGGCCCGCCCGCGCGGTGGCAAGCGCGAGGCCCGACTGGCCGACGCGGGTGCCCCGTGCCGGGTCCGCCGTCCGGCCAAGGCCTGCATGGGCAAGGAAATTCGTCCAGGACGGCTGGGTCACATAGTTCCGGCCCCAGTGGGTATGGATGAAATCCGCCTCGTCGAGATCCTCGATCGAAAGCCCGGGAAAGACGCCCGGCGCGGCGACGGGCACGATCACCTCGGCGAACAGTTCCTCGACATGCTGGCCGCTGTAATAGGTCGACCCGTAGGTGATGCGGATGTCTGCGCCCTCGCGGCCAAAGCCGACGGGGTCATCCTCCACCCGGATGTCGAGACCGCCGCGGCTGACGAAGCCCCGAAGCGCCGGGGCAAGCCAGTGATCGGCGACCGAAGGCAGGACCGAGATCACCAGGCGCGGGCGTGCTGCGCCGTCGCGCAGCTGTTCGGTCAGCGCCGCCATCTCTCCCAGCGCCTGTTCGAGGCGCGGATAGATCTCTCGTCCCGCGTCCGTCAGCACGATCTGGTTACCCTGCCGGATGAACAGCCGCTTGCCCACATGATCCTCAAGGTTGCGGACCTGCTGGCTCACGGCGGCGGAAGTCACGCCAAGTTCCTTGCCCGCCTGAACGAAGCTCAGGTGGCGCGCGGCCACCTCGAAGGCCCGCAACGCGTTGAGCGGCGGCTGGGAATGCACGAGATCCTCCGAAAGATTTTCTTATGGATACCGCAAATCAACTCGTTTGCAAGACTTGGGCGGCCGGGGAATGTTGCGGGAAAGGGGAGACAGCCATGCATTCCATCATCGATCTTGACCTCTATCCGCTCGACCGCCCGCAAAGCCCGCAATGGCGGACGCTGGTTGCGCGTGCCCGGGACGATCTGGCGCGCGATGGGATGTTCAACCTGCCGGGGTTCTTCCGTCCCGAGGCGCTGGCCGCCGCGCTGGCGGAGCTTCTGCCGAAGTTCGAGACCGAGGCCTTTACCCACAAGCGCCGCCACAACATCTATTTCCGCAAGACGATCGAGGGGCTGCCCGCCGATCATCCCGCGCTGCGCGAGGTGGAGACGGTGAACCACACGCTTTGCGCCGATCAGGTCGGCGGAACCGTCGGGGCGCTTTACGAGTGGCCCCCCTTCGCGGCCTTCATCGCCGCGACGATGGACAAGACCGCGCTTTATCCGATGGCCGATCCGCTCGCCGCGCACAACGTCATGCGCTATCGGGAGGGAGAGGGGCTGAACTGGCATTTCGACCGGTCCGAATTCACCGTGACGCTTCTGCTGCAGGCGCCGGACGGCGGCGGAGACTTCGAATACCGCAGCGATCTGCGCAGCGACGGCGACCCGAACTACGACGGTGTCGCGCGGCTGCTGGAGGGCGCCGACCCGGAGCTCAGGCGGCTTGTCCTCGGTGCCGGAACGCTCAATGTCTTCCGCGGCAAGAACACCGCGCACCGCGTCACCCCGGTCAAGGGCGCGACGGACCGGATCATCGCCGTGCTGACCTACTATGAACGCCCCGGCGCGCGGTTCACGCCGGAAGAACAGATGGGGTTCTACGGGCGCGTCGCCTGAGGCGCAGGTTTTTTCGTCATGACGAATAGGCAAGCCCGCGCGGGTGCGCTATAGCGCGGCGGCCATGACCCAGCGTTTCTCATTCTCGCTCCACGCCACCGACGGGAAGGCCCGGACCGGTGTCATCTCGACCCCGCGCGGCGATATCCGCACGCCTGCCTTCATGCCGGTCGGCACCGCCGCCACGGTCAAGGCGATGTTGCCCGAAAGCGTCCGCGCGACCGGGGCCGACATCCTTCTGGGCAACACCTATCACCTGATGCTCCGCCCGACCGCCGAACGCGTCGCGCGGCTGGGCGGGCTGCACCGCTTCATGAACTGGGACCGGCCGATCCTGACCGACAGCGGCGGGTTCCAGGTGATGAGCCTCGCCGACCTCAGGAAGCTGACCGAGGACGGGGTGACCTTTCGCAGCCATGTCGACGGGTCGCGCCACCACCTGTCGCCCGAACGCAGCATGGAGATCCAGCGGCTTCTGGGGTCGGACATCGTCATGTGTTTCGACGAATGCCCCGCCTTGCCCGCCGACGACCGGCGTGTGGCCGAAAGCATGCGCCTGTCGATGCGATGGGCTGCGCGGTCGAAAGCGGCGTTCGGCGACCGGCCGGGGCACGCGCTATTCGGCATCCAGCAGGGTGGCGTCACGCGCGAGCTTCGCGACGAAAGTGCCGAGAAGTTAAGGGAAATCGGATTTGACGGCTATGCCGTCGGTGGCCTCGCCGTGGGCGAAGGGCAGGCGGCGATGTTCGGGGTTCTGGACTATGCGCCAGACATGCTGCCGGAAGACCGGCCACGCTATCTGATGGGGGTCGGCAAGCCCGACGACATCGTCGGCGCGGTCGAGCGCGGGATCGACATGATGGATTGCGTGCTGCCCTCTCGGTCGGGGCGCACCGGGCAGGCCTGGACACGTCGCGGCCAGGTCAACATCAAGAACGCACGCCACATGGACGACCCGCGCCCCCTGGACGAAGCCTGCACCTGCCCGGCCTGCCGAAGCTATTCGCGCGCCTATCTGCACCATGTCTTCCGTACGGGGGAGATCATTTCCTCGATGCTGCTGACCTGGCATAACCTGCACTACTATCAGGACCTGATGGAGGGCCTGCGCAAGGCGATCGCGGCGGGCGGGCTGGACGCTTTCGTGAGGGATTTCCACGCCCTGCGCGCCGAGGGCGATATCGAGCCGATCTGACCTTGGGCGCGCCCGGCGGGCCGGGGCGACGCTCAGGCCGGGGCGCGACGGACCGACATCTGCGCAAGGCGCGACCGGATGGCGGGCGGCAGCGCCGCGTCATCCTCGGTCAGGTCGTGCAATTCACGCACCATCGCTGCAATCGACGTGATTTCCGGATCGGTGAAATCGCGCGCGTCGTGCGCGAAACTGGCGATGGTTCGGGTCGCCGCGCCGGCGATTGCAACCGTACAACCGAAGCGGCACCCATGCTCTGCGGCGCGGGCCATGACCTCTGGCGACCCAAGTGCCGCAATGTCGGACCAGCGGACCCAGCCGGTGTTCGAAAAGCCCCAAACCACCGTCGGATCCTGTGCGACAAAGCCCTCCCGCGCGTAGATATCCTGCCATTCGCGCGAATAGGCTTGCAGCATGTAGCGCGGCCAGTTGAACCCGATATGAAGTCCGATGGCGTGGCCGGCAGGCCCGGCGGCCGCGATTTCCCCGAGGAGCCGGAAAAGACGGGCCTCTGACGTGGCGGAACGTTCGCAAGGGCGGGACTTTATTTGCGTTTGCATCCGTGGCATAGAATCCGCATGGCACATTTCAGGCCAGATTTGCAGAAGCATGCCCTGCCACCTGTTCACGAATCCGTGAATGTCTGGCCGCCGATCGCGGGCGACATCCGCAGGGTCTTTGCCGCGCTGGCCCCTGCAGGGCATTATGTTGCGCTGCGGATCGGCTTTCTGTTCCCGCAACTCGAGGTCAACGCCTTGCCGTCCGACTGGGTCGACCGGTATCGCCGCGAAGGCTACATGCCCCAGGACCCGCTCATGCGCTGGCTGCATGCGAACGAGGGTGTCGCGCGCTGGAGCGCGATCGGCCTGGACGATCCGCGCGGGGTCCTTCCGGACGCGGCGCGTCACGGTTTGCGATTTGGTCTTGTCATGGCTCTGTGCGAGCCGGGGCCGGACCCGCGCCGCAGCCTTGCCTCCTTTGCGCGCGCGGACCGGGAATTCACTTGCGCAGAGATCGCCGCGATCCAGGACCGGTTCACCCGATTTGCAACCGCCGCCCGTCCGCCCGCCGTACTGACCCCCGCAGAGGTCGAGGCGCTTTCGATGGTGCGCGACGGCCTTCTGATCAAGGAGATCGCGGTCATGCTCGGGGTGACCGAGGGCGCCATCAAGCAGCGTTTGAAAGGGGCGCGGCTGAAACTTGGCGCCAAGACCGGCAGCCAGGCAGTATCGGTCGCGGCGGCGACCGGGATGATCTAGGCGGCGGCTGGCGCGACCGGCGCCGCTTCGGGCAGGGAGGCCGTGACAGGGCTTGCGCTCGGGGCCTCGGCCCGCGCGACCAGGCTGTCGCAAAGACGCCCGTAGCTGTCATCGAGCCAGGCGGTCAGCACCGAGGCAAGCGGCATCGGGCCATGCGCCACGGTCAGCGTGACGCGACGGCATGTTCCCAGATCCTCCACCCGGACTTCGCGCCAGAGGGGGGCGGGCCCGCGGTCGGCGCGGTGGCGGATACGGCGGGTGCCGCAGGAGGTCAGCGTCTCCACCTCGGCAACCGTTGCCGGGTCCGCGGCCCCCTCGATCAGGCGGTCGAGCGCCGCATCGGGGCTGGCGATCGCGCGCAGCGCGATGGCCCAGCCGTGCGGATCGGCATGGCCGCCGCCGTGATCAACCGCCCCCATCGCCCGCAGGAGCGTGTCGGGGCTTTCGCGGCTGAACCGGGTCGCGCGGGCGACATGGCCGCGCCGGACGAAGCGCCGCGCCGCCCAGTCGCTGAAGAAGATCCGCGCGAACACCACCGCAAGCGCGATCACCAGCGTCGCCTGAAGCGCGGGCGCGCGGGCGTCGGGCAGGACGCCGGGGGCCGCCAGCGCCGAGGCGCCGGCAAAGACGAGACGGGCAAGCGCCATCGCCTCGACCGTGAAGCGCAGGCGCGGCAGGAACAGCGCGGTCAGAAGCGTCGCCGCGCCGATGACGAAGGTATAAAGAAGGGCCGCGAACACCGGGGCCGGAAGCCCCCAGACACGAACCTGGCCGAAACGCGCGTAAAGAAGATAGCCCGCCACGAACACCAGGATCGAAACCACGCCCAGCCTGCGCCGTTCGCGGTAAAGCCGCCTGCGTGCCTCTTGGATCGTGAAGAACACCGTTCGCCCCCTTTGGGCGCAGAAGGGCAGCGCAATCGGCCGGAATTGTGGCCTTGGCGGGCCGAAACGGGGGAAATCGTTGCCGATCGTGCCCGGGCTGTACTCCTTTCTGGCGGCTTCGCCCTTGCCAATCGCGCGTGAAAACGGGACAGTCCGGGCGGAGTTGAAGCAGGACCTATCCCGCCCCATCTATAGGGACGGAACAGGGGATGGCCGGGGCTGCCTGAAACGGGGCCGGCGCCATCCTGCAGGAAAGGAAGAATGATGAGCGAGCAAAAGACCCAGACCTATCCGGTATTGCCGCTGCGGGATATCGTGGTCTTCCCGCACATGATCGTGCCCTTGTTCGTGGGACGGGAAAAATCCGTCCGCGCGCTCGAGGAGGTGATGGCCGATGACAAGCAGATCCTCTTGTCCTCGCAGATCGATCCCACGGTCGACGAACCGGCGACCGACGGCATCTACCGCGCCGGCGTGCTGGCCAATGTGCTGCAACTGCTGAAACTGCCCGACGGCACCGTCAAGGTCCTGGTCGAGGGCAAGGCGCGCGTGCGGATCACCGATTTCATCGAGAACGAGGCCTTCTTCGAGGCCAAGGCCGAACCGCTCGCCGAGACCGATGGCGACACCGCGACGGTCGAGGCGCTTCTGCGCTCGGTCGCGGAGGAGTTCGAGAAATACGCCAAGATCAAGAAGAACATTCCCGAGGAGGCGTTGGCCACGGTCGCGGAAACCCGCGATCCGGCAAAGCTTGCCGACCTCGTGTCCGGCCATCTCGGGATCGAGGTGGGCCAGAAGCAGGAACTTCTTGAGACGCTGGAAGTCGCCGAGCGGCTGGAAAAGGTCTATGGCCTGATGCAGGGCGAAATGTCGGTCCTGCAGGTCGAGAAGAAGATCAAGTCCCGCGTGAAAAGCCAGATGGAGCGCACCCAGCGCGAATACTATCTGAATGAGCAGATGAAGGCCATTCAGCGCGAACTGGGCGACGGCGAGGACGGCCAGAACGAGCTGAACGAACTGGCCGAGAAGATCAAGAACACCAAGTTCTCCAAGGAGGCCCGCGACAAGGCCGAGGGCGAGCTGAAGAAGCTGAAGTCGATGTCGCCGATGTCGGCCGAGGCGACGGTGGTGCGCAACTACCTCGACTGGCTCCTGAGCCTGCCTTGGGGCGTGAAGTCGCGCGTCAAGAAAGACCTGCGCGCGGCGCAGAACGTGCTGGACGCCGATCACTACGGGCTTGAGAAGGTCAAGGAACGGATCGTCGAATACCTGGCCGTGCAGCAGCGCAGCCAGAAGATGAAGGGTCCGATCCTCTGCCTCGTCGGGCCTCCGGGCGTCGGCAAGACCTCGCTTGGCAAATCGGTCGCGAAGGCGACGGGGCGCGAGTTCATCCGCATCTCGCTTGGCGGTGTCCGGGACGAGAGCGAGATCCGCGGCCACCGGCGGACCTATATCGGCTCCATGCCCGGCAAGATCATCCAGGCGCTGAAGAAGGCCAAGACCACGAACCCGCTGATCCTTCTCGATGAGATCGACAAGATGGGGCAGGACTTCCGCGGCGACCCGGCCTCGGCCATGCTCGAGGTGCTGGACCCCGAACAGAACAACACCTTCATGGACCACTATCTTGAGGTCGAATACGACCTTTCGAACGTGATGTTCCTGACCACGGCCAACAGCTACAACATGCCGGGGCCGCTTCTTGACCGGATGGAGATCATCCCGCTTGCGGGCTACACCGAGGACGAGAAACGCGAGATCGCCAAGCAGCACCTGATTGCCAAGCAGGTGAAGAACCACGGCCTCAAGAAGGGCGAGTTCAAGCTGACCGATGCGGCGCTGCAGGAAATGATCCGCACCTATACCCGCGAGGCCGGCGTGCGGAACCTCGAACGCGAGATATCCAAGCTCGCGCGGAAGGCGCTGACCAAGATCGTCCGCAAGGACGTGGACAAGGTCGAGATCACGCCCGAAAACCTCGAGGACTTCCTCGGCGTCAAGAAATTCCGCTATGGCCTCGCCGAGAAGGAGGACCAGATCGGCGTGGTCACGGGGCTCGCCTGGACCAGCGTTGGCGGCGACCTCTTGTCGATCGAGGCGCTGAAACTGCCGGGCAAGGGCCGGATGAAGACCACCGGCAAGCTGGGCGAGGTGATGAAGGAATCGATCGACGCGGCATCAAGCTATGTGCGGTCGATCAGCCCTGAAATCGGGGTGAAGCCCCCGGTCTTCGAGAAGACCGACATCCACGTCCACGTTCCCGATGGCGCCACGCCCAAGGACGGCCCTTCGGCGGGTCTGGCCATGGTGACGGCGATCGTGTCGGTCCTGACCGGCATCCCGGTCCGCAAGGACATCGCGATGACGGGCGAGGTCACGCTGCGCGGCAACGCCAGCGCGATCGGCGGGCTGAAGGAGAAACTGCTGGCGGCCCTTCGCGGCGGGATCAAGACGGTCCTCATCCCCGAGGAGAACGCCAAGGATCTTCCGGAGATTCCCGACAACGTGAAGTCGGGGCTGGAAATCATCCCGGTTTCCCACGTCCGCGAGGTTCTGCGGCTTGCGCTGGTGCGCCAGCCCGAGGCCGTCGAATGGGACGAGGCGGCCGAGGAAGCCGCCGCCAAGGCCGCGCTGGCCGACAAGGCGGGCGCATCGGGCGCGGTCGCGCACTGAGACCTGAGGGGCCGGGACGCATCGTTCCGGCCCCGCAAAGGCACCGCCGCCAGATAATTGTAGCAGGCTGACCGCGTGTCGGTTATCACATGTGCGCACCCAGATGGCGGATGATCATGCCCAAACCAAAGTCCGAAAAGAAGGCTGGCGCGGCAAAGCCGGCGGCAGAAGCGTTGGCACCCGCCACAAAGGGTGAAGGCCTGCGCAAGAAAGACCTGATCGACCGGGTCGTGCAGGCCTCGGGCGCCAAGCCGGGCGACGTGAAGAAGGTCGTCGAGGCGACGCTGGCGCTTCTGGCCGAACATATCGGCCGCGAGGACGCGCTGGCCCTTGCGCCGCTTGGAAAGCTTTCGGTCGCCAAGCGCAAGGCGACCCCCAAGGGCGAGATCCTGACCCTGAAACTGCGCCGGGGCGGGGCGGAAAAAACCGCGAAGGAGCCTCTTGCGGCGCGGGACGAATAGCGTTACCTACCCGCCCCAACGGGTGATTAGCTCAGCGGTAGAGCGCTTCGTTCACATCGAAGATGTCAGGGGTTCAAATCCCTTATCACCCACCATCATTCCGAGGACGCGCCTTTGCAGGCGCGTTTTTCATTGGGCGCGATGCGCGGGTTGGGTGCGATGGGCGTTTATCCCGAACTTTATGTCCTGCGCCACGGCGAGACGGTCTGGAACGCCGAGGGACGGATGCAGGGCACGCTCGATTCCCCGCTGACGGAACGGGGCTGCGCGCAGGCGCGGCGGCAGGGCGAGATCCTCGCCAGCCTTGGCCTTGGCGGCGCGACCCATCGTTTCTTCGTCAGCCCCCAGGGGCGCGCGCGCCAGACCGCCGGGATCGTCCTGGGGCCGCTTGGCGTCGTTCCAACCCTCGACGCGCGGCTGCGCGAGATCGGCCTTGGCGCCTACGAGGGGCTGACCCATGCCGATATCGAGCGCCGCTTTCCCGGCGCATATGACCAACAGGACGCGTTCCTGTGGTACGACACCGTCCCGGGGGGCGAAGGGTTCGCCGCGGTGGCCGAACGGGTCGCGGGTTTTCTGTCCGACCTGGATGGCCCGGCCGTGGTGATCGCGCACGGGATGCTTTCGAAGTTCCTGCGCGGCGCGGTTCTCGGCCTTGACCTCGCGGCGACGGGCGCGCTGCCGGGCGGGCAGGGCGTGGTCTACCACCTGAAGGGCGGTGCCCATCGCCGCCTTGACTGAACGCTTCGCACTTGCCCGGAACGGGTGGGCGCGATATGTCCCGTTTCGCAGGGTCGTTAGCTCAGTTGGTAGAGCGCCTCGTTTACACCGAGGATGTCGGGAGTTCGAGTCTCTCACGACCCACCAGTTCTCTCGCCCGATCTTCCTCGACTGGACCTGGCACAGGCCCCCGCATTTCCTTCCGCGCGCCGGAGCGGACCGATCGGTGATCACCTGAGGCTGGCAGGCACGGCTGTTGCACATCGGTATCACTTTTCAAGCATGGGCGGCGGAAGGCCGAGGAACCGGCCCGAATTGCCCCTGGGGCTGCTAGACTGGAAAAAAATACAACCAGAACGAGCAGACGAGGCAGGTCAAATGATACGGAACGCGCTTTGCGCCGCTCCGCTTCTCGTGGTTGCGTCCTGTGCAACCGTGGGTCCGGACTATTCCCCGCCAGCAATTTCGCTGACCTCTCATTTCTTCGGTGAGGCCTCGGCCCCTCTTGTCGATGCCGCCTACGAACAGTGGTGGACAGGCTTCGACGATCCCGCGCTGAACGAACTGGTGTCGCGCGGGCTGGCGCAGAACCTTTCGATCCGCGGTGCCCGCGAACGCATCCGCCAGGCCGAGGCGGCATTGGCCCGCGCAGGCGGGGCCGCGCAGGGAAGTGGCGGAATTTCGGCAGAGGCCCTTCGCAGCCGCGACGGCAGTGGCAGTATCGACACGCACGAGGGGCTGACGGGCAATGCCGCCTTCGTCTTCGACCTTTTCGGCGGCTTCCGTCGCGGACGCGAAGCGGCACAGGCCAACCTGGACGCCGCGCGCCAGGACGAGGGCACGGTGCGGCTGGCCTATCTGTCCGACATTGTCGATGCCTATGTCGCGGCGCGGTACTACCAGAACACCGCATGGCTGACCCGTCAGGCGATCGAGTCGCGCCGCGCCACGCTGGCCGCGGTGAACCGCCAGTTGACGGCTGGCGATGCGACGCGGCTTGAAGTGACCCGAGCCGAAGCGTCGCTACGCACTGCACAGGCGACGCTTCCGCCGGCGCAAAGCGGGTTCGAAACCAACGTCTTCCGCATCGCGACGCTGCTTGCCGAACCGGCGGGCCCGATCTTCGAACGGATGAAGGCGGGCGCGCGACAGCCGCTGCCGCGGCGCGCTGCCGGCTCTGGCACACCGGCCGACCTTTTGCGCAATCGCCCTGACATTCGCGCCGCCGAACGCGACCTTGCGGCGGCGACCGCGTCCATCGGCGTGGCCGAGGCGGCGCTCTACCCATCGCTCACGCTTTCGGGCGTCGTCACCGATGTCGAGGAACATACCTGGAGCTTCGGCCCAAGGCTTGCGCTTCCGGTCTTCAACCGCGGCCTTCTTGATGCCAACCGCAGGCAGGCAGTCGCGGTCGCGGCCGAGGCAGAGCTGGCCTGGCGTGCGACGGTCCTGAACGCGGTCGAGGAGGTCCAGGCGGCACGCGCCCAGACAATCTACTGGCGACGCCAGGTGGCGGCCCAGCGCGCCGCCGTAGAGTCGACGACCGAGGTCCAGGCGCTGACGCGGCGCAGCTTCGACAGCGGCGAGATCCTTTTCTCGGACGTGCTCGATGCCGATCGCGTGTCCCTGGAAAGCCAGATGTCGCTGGCCGCGGGCGCGCGCGATCTGGCGATCAGCTGGGTCCGCCTTCAGGTGGCGACGGGACGCGGGTCGCAGGTCGGACTGACGGTCGCGCCGACTGGCCCCATGCCCCTGGCCGCAAACTGATCCTACTGTTCGCGGAAAGCCCGTGACATGCTGTCGAGGACGGGTTTCGCGATGTATTGCGCGAAGGTCCGTTCCTCGGTCTTGATCATGATCTCGACCGGCATCCCGGGCTTGGGCGCGAAATTCTGGACGCGCGCCAGCTCTGCCGGGGTCAGCGAAACCCGGACGACATAAGCTTCGCGCCGGGCCTGCTGGCCGGTGTCGGAGGCCACCGCGTCCGCCGAGACATATTCCACCGTGCCGTTGAGGATCGGGGTCGTGCGCTGGTTCAGCGCGATCAGCCGCGCCGTCGCCTTCTGGCCGATCTTGACGCTGTCGATATCGCCGCGCGGCACCAGCGTCTCGATGATCAGGGGCGCATCGTCGGGCAGGATCTCGGCGATGGCGCGGCCGGTTTCGATGACCCCGCCCGAAGTGTGGTAGTAAAGCCGGACGACCGTGCCCGAGACCGGCGCCAGGACCTCGGTCCGGTTGAGCACGTTCGCGGCCTTGCGGACCTGTTCGCGGACGCTTTCCGCCTCTGCCTGGATCGCCTGAAGCTCTGCCAGCGCCGCCTTGCTGTATTCGTCGCGCGTCTTGTCGATCTGGGTCTGGAACTTCTGGCGCATTTCGTCGATCTCAAGGATCTCCGCCTCGATCCGGGCAAGCTGTCCGGTCGCCTCCAGTTCGGCGCGTCGCAGCATCGTCACCTTGTCGCGCGCGACCATGCCGCCTTCCAGAAGCGAATCCTTGATCTTCAGGTCGTCCAGGACGATCTGCAGTTGCGCCTCGAGCGACTGGCGTTGCAGCACATAGCCACGCTGGCGCGCGACAAGCGCGTCCATGTTGCGCTCGATCAGGGCGATGTCGTTGTGCAGGCCGGACCGCGCCACCGAGAAGGCAAGCTTCTGGCTTTCGAGGATGGTCGCGACCTCAGGGTCGCCGCGCTGCGATTCAAGCGCGTCGTCATAGACCAGTCTGTCCTGATCCAGATGCTGCGCCATCAACCGTGCCTCTGTCGCCTCCAGCCGGGCCTGGCGGATCGTCAGTTCACGCTTGGTCGCCTCGGCCAGGGTTTCGTCAAGCTTGAGGATCGGGGCCCCGGCCGCGACGCTGTCGCCCTCGCGCACGAGGATCTGGCTGATGATCCCGCCCTCGAGATGCTGGACGATCTTGTTCTGCCCGGTCGCGACGAAGCTGCCCTGGGCGATCACCGCGGCGGCAAGGGGCGCGCGGAAGGCCCAGACACCGAAGCTGCCGAACGCCACCACCATAAGCGTCAGGCCGAAGATCGCATGCCAGCGGATCGAACGCGGAACGCTGTCGTACCACTGATGCGCATTGGGGATCTGGGCGACGTCAGCCATTCTTCAACGCTCCTGCGGTGTCGGTCCCGGCAATTCGTCCGGTCGCCGGACCGTCGGACTTCAGCTTGGCCAGGACGGCATCGCGCTTGCCGAAAAGCGCGATATTGCCGTTCGCAAGCAGCATGATCTTGTCGACGACATTCAGAAGCGCCGGCTTTTGCGTGATGATCACGGTGGTGATGCCGTTCTTCTGGGCGTGCCGGATCGCCCGCCCAAGTGCCTTGTCGCCGGCGACATCGAGGTTGGAGTTCGGTTCGTCAAGCACGACAAAGCGCGGATCGCCGAAGAAGGCACGGGCCAGCGCAACGCGCTGCTTCTGCCCGCCAGAAAGCGGCGCGCCGTCCGCGGCCACGACCGTCTCGTAGCCCTGCGGAAGTTGGGCGATCATGTCGTGCACATCGGCCAGCACCGCCGCGCGGTGAATTTGTTCGTCGCTCGCATCCTCGCGCATCCGGGCGATGTTCTGCTTGATCGTGCCGGGAAAGAGCTGCACGTCCTGGGGCAGGTAGCCGATGTTTTCGCCAAGCTGGCGCGGATCCCAGTTCCGTAGGTCCATCAGGTCCAGCCGGACATTGCCCGATGTCGGCAGGATCGACCCGACCAGCATCTTCCCGAGCGTCGTCTTTCCGGCGCCCGAATTGCCGATGACCGCCAGCGCGTCGCCCGGGGTAAGCGAAAAGCTCAGCCCGTTCAGGATCACCTGCTTGGTTCCGCCCGGGACGTAAAGGAGCCGTTCGACATCAAGCCGCCCCATCGGGCGCGGCAGCCGCAGCCGTTCGAACTGAAGCCGCGAGGTTGTCAGGAGCCGCACGATCCGGTCATAGGCCGCGCGGCTGAGAAGGAAGGCATGCCACCCCTCGATCGCGCCCTCGATCGGCGCCAGCGCGCGCCCGGCGATGATCGAGGCGGCGATGACCATGCCGCCGGTGATCTGGCCATCCAGTGCCAGAAAGGCACCCCAGCCCAGCATGCCGACCTGCGTCAAAAGCCGGACCCCGCGCGAAACCGCGGCCGAGACGATGTTGCGATCCTGCGCGCGCACCTGCGCGGTCAGCGATGCGGCGGTATCGCGGCCCCAGATCGACACCGCTTCGGGGATCATCGCCATGGCGTTGATGACCTGGCTGTTGCGCGACATGGAATCGAGGTGGAGATTGGCGCGGGACTGTGCGGCGGTGGCGACCGCGAAGGGCTTGGCGGTGACCCTTTGGTTGACAAGCGCGATGATCACCAGGACCAGCGCCGTCGCGCCCACGATCATTCCCAGATGCGGATGCACAAGGTAGATCGCCACCATGAAAAGCGGCGCGAAGGGAACATCTAGGAACGATATCAGCGTGCCCGAGACCAGAAAGCCGCGAAGCTGCTGCAGGTCGCCAAGCGTCTGGTATTCGCGCCCGTTGCTGTGCAACGAGGCATGGGCCGCCGCGCTCAGGATCGGCGCGCCAAGACGGGCGGCGACCTCGACCCCCGTCCGCATCAGCATGAAGCGGCGCACGGCATCAAGCATTGCCTGCAGGACGACCGCGCCGACGATGACCACGGTCAGCATGATCAGCGTATCGACCGAACGGCTGGTGAAGACCCGGTCCGAGATCTGGAAAAGGTAGATCGGAATCGCGAGGATCAGGAAGTTCGTCGCGCAGGTCAGCAGGAAGACGAAGAAAAGGTTGCGGCTGACCGCCGCCAGCCCACGCCTCAGCGCGGCCCCGAAATCCTCCGGTCCCACGCGCTGGTGGAAGTTCGTGCCCTTGCCGCCGCTGCCTGTCGTGTCCGCCTTCAGCGGGATGGGGCCGGTCGTCCCTTCGATCGTCCCGAGCGATCCGACCCCGGATCTGGGGTCCGCGGTCCTGGCGTCGCCGGGCCCGGGCGCCCGGGCCTCGGTCGCCGCCGGGGTCCGGGCGGGCTCCGGCCCGGCTGCATGCAAGGGTCCGGCCGACTTCTCGGGCGTTTGCACCGTCCCGGCCGGGGTTCCGGGGATATCCCGCACCGGCACGGCGCCTTGCAGTTTCGAACCGGGTATCGCCGGGGCTGGCCGCGGGGCGGTTGCGCCGCGATCCCCCGTCCCGACAGGAGCCCCTGCGGGCGACGCCGGGCCCGGTCCCGACGCTGCCGGTCCCGACGCTGCCGGGCGTGCGCCGGCGGGGGGGGGCTGCACGGCTGGGGGCGTCTGCACGGGGGGGCGCCCCTCGGCAGGTTTCGGCTCGATCCTCTGCCCCCGCAAACCGGTGGCCAGTGCCAGCTTCATCGCGGGGGTCAGAAGCAGCGTGCGGGGGCCGCCGACTGGCTCTGCGCCCTTGCGCGAGGTGGTGAAGACGAACCCGTCCTGGGCCAGAAACTCTTCGGGGCTCCGATGATCGTTCACGAACTTCTCCTGACTGGTACCCGCATCCTCATGACAACAGTGTCTGCATCACATCGAAATGCCCCGATCCGGTATCGAGGTCGCCGCAGCCCGCTTCTTCCATCTCGACCGGGGTGTCGATCATGTCGCTGGCCAGGAAGGCGACCGCCTCGTTTGCGAGCCCCTGGCAACTCACGCCCTCGGGTGCGGCATCCATGTCGATCAATCCCGCCTGGTAGATAAGCGCATCCGAATAGACCTCGCCTCCTGCCATGATCACACTGTCAACGCCCTCATCGACAATGGTCGCGGAATTGAGCAAGGCGTTTTCGCCCGTCGTAACAGTCACCTCGCCCTGCGCCTGGGCCATGAACTCCTCCAGCGCGAGGTAGACCTGGTCGGCGTCGCCGACATGATTGGTCTGCTGGATGACGTTCACCTCGATGAAATCGCCGGTGATGTAGAGCACCGAAAGCGTTTCGCTGCCCTCGAAAAGCGTGTCGGCGGCGACGGCGGACGACACCGTCAGCCCGCCTTCCGCCATGGAGTCCAGCCCGGTCCTGAACGTGTCCGTCAAGGGGGCCATCTGGTCGAGCCCGGTGTGGTCGATCGTGGCGCTGTTTTGCAGATAGTTGCCGCCGCCGACCACCGTCGCGGGCATGGACCCCCAGACCGCGCCCGGGCCGCTGACCAGATCCTGGTCAAGCAGGACGAGCGTCTGTTCGATCATGTTGATCGAATACATGTTGCTGCCGACCATGATCAGGTCGTAGTGGAACCCCAGTTCGACCATCGTGGTCAGGTTCGACAGCGTGTTCTCCCCCATCACGATCGAAGTTGACGTGGCGGAGATCATCACCTCGATCCGGTCGTGATCGGTCGAGAACGCGTCCTGCCTGACCCAGTTGAACAGGATCACGTCGCCCTGGACGATCGTCGTTTCCCAGGCGATCGGCAGGACCGGCGGGCCGGCGGGGGCGGCCGGGTCCGCATCACCTTCCACGGGCGCAGGATCGGCGCTTTCGGTGGCGATGCGTGCGGCGTTGACCACGGCGGAAACCGCCGCGCCGCCGGGGCTGAAACCTTCGGACAGGACGGCGACCTGGCTGATGATGTCGAGGTTGACGACATCGCCCGCGACCGCGATCACGCCGGCATCCACCCAGTTGCTGACGATGATCGCCTCGTTCGCCGAAAGGTTGCCGCCGGTCGTGACGTGATGCCCCGGTTCCACCGCAAAGGGGTTCGGGTCGTCGCCGAGGGGCGTCATCGGGGGCAGGTCTTCGGTTTCTTCCGCCTCGACCGGGCGGAGTGAGGCGGGCATGTTCTCGACGAAGTCCGGCATCTCTTCGGCGGAACTGCCGTTGACGATGGTGCCGGTCGCGTCTTCGCCCCGCATGAGCGTGATCGCAGCGCCCTCCACGACCGGTGCCTCCAGCGCATCGACCGCCGCGGCAAGGGAAACGGCATCGTCGAACGCGGGCACGTTTCCCATCGGCAAAAGCGTGGCGAGACCGGGTGAAAGCTCCGCCGCCCGTCCGGCCAGTTCGCCAAGCCAGGCATCATAGGCCGCGATGTCGACGAAGGCGTGGTCCTGGCCGAAGACCAGCAGGTCGTTGTCCGAAAGCCGAAGGAACTGCTGCGTGACCGTCGCGATCGAATTGGGCGGGGGAACCAGCCAGTGGTAGGACACGCCGCCCGGCGCCTGCATCTGGGCCGGCGGGAGGTTGTGCACGTTCGCAACGGCGACAGTGTACCCAGGTGCGGCAACCGCCGCCGCTGGCCCGGCGACGGAAGAGGTTGCAACCGCATGAAAGACCTGGCCCGGTGGCGGGCCCACCGGCATCTCCGGGTCGAACCCTTTCAGATCATAGGGTGCCCGGATCGAGATGTTGATATGGACCGGCTCGGCGGGCGCTTCGGGGTCGTCCTGCACGGCGCGAAAGGCGTCGTAGCTGTCGCGCAGGCGCAATGCCTCGATGTCCAGATGGAAGTCGCCGACGAAATGCGCGATTGCCTCGGTATTGCGATCCAGTGGCATGATCGTCGCCTCTCAGTGCCCTGTGCCTGTCGGGCCTTGAAACGGTTTGGTGAAGGTGCGGACGGGGCCGGCAAACCGGCCCCGCCCCTTGATCTTCGGATCAGCCGAGATCGTCGTCGCCGATCACGGTCGAGCTGAGCGAACCGCCAACCACGGTCATGTCGACCGTGTTGCCAAGCACGTTCGCGCCCATGACGATGTTCTGGTTGAACGCCGAGACATCGATGACCGCGGCTGCCGATGCGTAGGATTCGCCGGTGACATAGCCGTCGTCGCCGTTGTTCGAGCCCCAGTTTCCGACAGAACCGCCGGCCCCGCCATCGCCCGAGGTCGCCGTGCCGCCGTAGCCGCCGATCGCATCGCCGAGGTTCACGCCGCCGACCGTCGCATCGCCGCCGTTGGCCGAACCGGAGGCCGCGCCGCTTGCCGTCGCCGCACCGCCATAGCCGGTGTCGCCGTTGGTCGCGGAGGCATCGCCGCGCCCGGTCGCGGTGCTTGACGCATCGTCGTCCGACCATCCGCCGCCGCCGTAGCCTGCGATCGCGCTGGCCATGCCGTCGGCCGACCCGTCCACGTCATGATCGGCGAAGATGCTGGCAAAGCCGCCATGGCCGCCGTCGGCATCGGCATCGCCGTCACCGTCGGCATCCGCTTCCGACTTCGCCGCGCCCATCGCGAAGCCAAGCGACCCGGCATCGCCGCCATCGCTGTCGGAATCGGCCGCGCCGCCGGTGCCGTTGGCATTGACCGCGCCGCTGTCGGAGGCGGCGTCGCCCGTGCCGTCGCCATTGGCGTCGGACCCGGCCAGGCCAAGGTTCAGCCCCAGCGCCCCGGCATTGCCGCCATCGCTGTCGGCATCGCCTTCGCCGCCTTCACCGCCGTCGGTGTCGGCAAGGCCAAGGCCAAGGCCGTTCCCGTCGGCATCGCTGTCGGCGTCGTTCTCGCCCTCGCCGCCTTCGGCGCCCGCAAGGCCGATGTTGGCAAGGCCAAGGCCGTTGCCGGCCGCGGCGCCGGCCGCACCGCCCGTCGCGTCGCCGTTACCGGCCGTGCTGGTGCCCATGCCCGTTCCGGTTCCGGCGCCGGTACCGGCCGCCGCACCGCCCGCACCGCCATTGCCATTGGCCGCGGCATTGCCGCCGGTAGGATCGGAATCGTTGTCGCCGTCCACATCGGCTTCGGACCCGGCAAGGCCAAGGCCAAGGCCAAGCGCGCCGGTATCGCCGCTGTCGCCATCGGTGTCGACATCGCCGCCATCGGCATCGCTGTCGCTGTCGCCGCCGTCGGCATCGCTGTCGGCGTCGCTGTCGTTGTCGGCTTCGGACCCGGCAAGGCCAAGGCCAAGGCCCAGCGCGCCGGCATCGCCGCCACTTCCGCCGTCACCATCGACATCGCTGTCGCTGTCGACATCTGTTTCGCTGTCGTTGTCAGCTTCGGCCCGGCCGCCGTCGCCGCCATCGCTGTTGCTGTCGGTCGCGGCACCGCCAAGCCCGAGGCCAAGCCCAAGCGCGCCGACACCGGCATCACCGCCGTTGCCGCCCTCGGCATCGGCATCACCGCCGCTGCCGCTTTCGCCTTCGCCACCTTCGGCCTTGCCGCCGAAGCCGAGCCCGCCGGACGCGCCGCCGCCATCGGCATCGGCGTCACCCCTTGCATCGCCGCCGGTCGAGGCCGCACCGATGCCTTCCTTGGCCGAAGCGAAACCGCCCTCGGCGTCACCCGACATCTCGAACGATCCGGAGTTCGAGACCCAGGGATTTTCCAGACGGTCGTTGTCGGTCAGGTTCGCGGACTGGGTGTTGACGATGCCCGTGGCGGTGCCGCCGCCACTGAAGGCGCCTTCGAGGATATCCTCGACGCTGACGTCATTGCCGGGGTCCAGGTCAACCTCGATATCGTCTCCGGCACCGACCGCGAGCCCGACGTTGGAGTCGTCGATGTCGATGACATCGTCATCGCGCGGGATCCATTCGCCCTCGCCGAAGTCGATGTTGATCGAGTTGGTGTTGCTGTCGTCGCCGCCATTGGTGTTGGTCTGCCGCTGCGACTGTTCCTGCCCCTGATCGGTCGAGGTAGAGGTGGAGGTGTCCACATCGGTGTCGTTCTTGGCTTCCGCGTCGGCATCTGCATCGGCGTCGGCATCCGCGTCGGCGTCAGCCTCGGCTTGCTGTTGCTGAAGGTTGGCGTCGATCTCGGCCTCCTCGATGTCGATGTCGGCGTCGAGATCCACGTTCACCTCATCGACCTCGATGTCGTCGATCAGGAAGTTCTGGTTGGTGGCATTGCGTCTGTCAGACATTGTACTCTCCTGAAACGTTCGCCCAACCTCGCCGCCACACATTTCAAAGACGGCATCTTGCGGGCATGGTTGCGGTTCGAGTTGTCGACTGGTCGCACGGTTGAACTTGTGAACCATGGTACTGGTTCGGTTGCGCCAGCCGTCGCGGTCTGCGTTTCAACCTCCTTTCCCGCCTCGGTCCGCGCGCCCTCGCGCGGTGTCCCGACCGGCCTGGCGATTCGCCCGAACCTGCGGGCGCGCCTGCCGATGGAATGGCGTCTTCAGACTGCTGCCCCGAGAGGTCAGCACCCTAAGTTTCGCACTCGCTTCAAGGTTGTGGAAAGCTAGCCGGAGGATTAGCGAAGGTGGATTGAGCGCCAAAGTTTTGACACAAAAGAACCTTTTTTTCGCCCGGTTCGTCCGGGCCGCAGCGTCACCTGATCGAATCGTCAGGATGGACGGGTGGGCGACCGAAAAAGGAGCAAATGTATAGATCAAACGATCATTCGGACAGCTGCGGAAACTGACTGTTTCCCTCGCAGGAATACAATCCTGGCGCGAAAAGCCCAGATATTTACACCTAAGTTCCTGTCAGTGAAGCGATAACCGGCCCTGATACGCGGAAATCAAGCCCGACGCGCGAGGGGTACAGGACACCACTGGTAGTTCAAAAGATGGAAACGATGGAAAAATGTTGTGATCGGAAGGGCAGGGTTCGTGTTAGGTTTGGATGCGGAAGGGATAGAGAGGAACCTTTGGCAAGACAGGGAGGAAGGCTTGCGTAGGTAACTGGTGCGGTCGCGTTCTGCCGGCGCGGCGTTGTAGGTCCGAATTGTGGGGGAAGTCATGTTCATGATGAAGGAAGCCCGTCTGGCCGAGCGTATCGACGCCGGTTCTGCGGAAATCCTCTTTGTCGGAAGCCAGTTCTTCTTTCCGGATCTGATCCTTCGGCTTGTCCGAAGTGAATTCGATGTGGAAGGGACCCTGCGCCGGGATGATCTTGATGATGGCGGGCCCGAGCTTGCGCCCGCAACATTGCGCCTGATCGTCCTTGAGGAAGGCTTTGCATCCGGGCTGGCGGAGCGCTTCCAGCAGCTGCGCGGGCGCTTTCCCAATGTGCCGATCGCGCTTGCCTACCAGAACCGGGAACTGGCAAGCCGGCTGTTTCAGCAGGCCCAGACCGACCGCCGTCTTCAGGGGCTGCATTTCCTGCCCATCAACGCGCCCATCGGCAAGCTGGTGTCGATGTTGCAGATCTTGTTGATGGGCGAATGTGTCGTGCCCGGAGAACTGCTTGGCGTGCCGGGCGCCGCCGGCCATGGCATCCCGTCTGCGCCCGGCGCCTCAGCGGGTGGCCGGTCCCCGGCCGACGAACTTCTGACGCCGCGAGAGCAGCAGGTTCTTGAACTTGTCGCCCAAGGTGCACGCAACAAGTCGATCGCCGGTCGGCTTGGCCTTTCGGAACACACCGTGAAGCTGCACATCCACAACATCATCTCGAAGATCGGGGTGGAGAACCGGACCGAGGCCGCGAACTGGTTTCTTGCCCAGACCCGCGCGGGCGGGGTCGAACAGGCCGCCGAATGACCGGTCGTTCGCCGGGGCAGGCCTTCGACGAGGCGTTGTTGCTGATCGGGCGGCTCAACTACACCTGGACCAACACCGAAAGCCTGCTCGTGCACCTGATCGCGGGCCTCGCGCGGACCGACAAGGACACCGCGGTAATCCTGTTCCTGACGCTGAACACGATGCGCGCGCGGGTCGACGTGGTCGAACGCCTGGCCAAGCTTGACCGGGTCGCCGCCCCGGACCGCGCCCGCATCCTTGCCGCGACCCGCCAGCTGGTGCAGATCGCGGCCACGCGCAACCGATACAACCATTCGATCTATGCCTTCGACCCCGAAAGCGGCAATGTGCGTACCATCCTCATGCGCATCGCCGACAAGAAGGATGCGATCAAGATGGGGCAAAGCACCGCGCTTGACGCCGGCGCCATGGCCGAGATCGACACCGCCATCCAGGATCTTGGCGGGCTGAACCGCGAAATCTGGGCGATCATCCGCGACCTTGGCTATCCGCAATAGGCCGGGACTCGCGTCTTGACCGGCCTTTGGCCCGTCGCCCAGGATCGTTCCCGGCTTTGGCGCGATGAAAGGGGGCGGCCATGTGCAACCTTTATTCGAACACGACGGCGCAGGAGGCGATGCGCAGGCTGTTCGCGCCGCTGCCGGTCATCGACCGGCTGGGCAACCTGCCGCCCTTGCCTGAGATTTACCCCGACTACATGGCCCCGATCCTGCGCGCCTGCGCCGGCGGGCGCGAGCTTGTCATGGCGCGCTGGGGGTTGCCGACGCCGCCGCACTATCTTGCCGGCAAGAAGACCGACCGGGGGGTGACGAACGTGCGCAACACCGGGTCGTCGCATTGGCGGCGCTGGCTGGGCCCCGAAAACCGCTGCCTTGTGCCTTTCGATGCCTTCGCGGAACCGCGCGCCGGGGGCGGCAACGCCTGGTTTCGTCTTGCGGATGGCCGCCCCGGGTTCTTCGCCGGGCTTCATGTGCCGGGCTGGACCTCGGTCCGCAAGCTGAAGGACGGGGCGACCACCGACGACCTTTTCGCCTTTCTGACCACCGAGGCGAACGCCGACGTCCGTCCGATCCATCCCAAGGCGATGCCGGTCATCCTGACCCGGCCCGAGGAATGGGAAACCTGGCTGACCGCGCCGGCGCCGGTCGCCCTGCGGCTGCAACGCCCGCTGGCCGACGGCGCGCTGCTGACGGACCAAGGGGCCTGAGCGGCGCGAGGGCGGGGCACGCGCCACCAGGGCGGGCGCGTTTTTTGCCGCCCCCGACCCCTTCGACCTTGAGAGCGGCGTGGTCAGGGATTAGGTGTGGGACATCATTTCAGGACAGGTTCCATGATCCAGCGCCTTCTTCTTTCCGCCGCCGTCGTGCTTGGCCTTGCGGCGGGCGCCAGCGCCCAGGAAAAGGGCGATGCGCTGGCCGAGGCGCTGGCGCTGCCGGAGCTTTTCGCCATCATGCGCGAAGAGGGCATCGCTTACGGCCGCGATCTTGAGGCGGATCTTTTCACCGGTGCCGGCGGTGCGCGCTGGCAGGCCGATGTGGCGGCGATCTATGACACGGGCCGGATCTATCCGCTTTTCGTCCAGACGCTCGGGGCCGAGTTGCGCGGCGCCGACACGGACGCAATGATCGCGTACCTCGAAAGCGAGGAGGGCGCCCGCGTCGTCCACCTGGAGATCGCGGCGCGCCGCGCCTTCCTTGACACCTCTGTGCGCGAGGCCGCCGAAGCGCGGGTCGAGGAGATGGCGGCGGAGGAAGACCCGCGCCTTCTCCAGATCGAGGGGTTCATCGCCACCGCCGACCTGCTTGAGGCCAATGTGGCGAATGCGCTGAACGGCAGTCTCGCTTTCTACCGGGGCCTGTCCGAGGGCGGCGCCATGCCCGACGCCGTCAGCGAGGAGGAGATGCTGCGCCAGGTCTGGGCGCAGGAGCCCGATATCCGCGACGAGACGGAAACCTGGCTTTATTCCTACCTCGCGACGGCCTATGCGCCGCTCGACGATGCCGCGCTCGACCGCTACATCGCCTTTTACGACACGAGGCCAGGGCAGGATCTGAACCGCGCGCTGTTCGCCGCCTTCGATCGCGTCTTTACCGGCATCTCGCACGATCTGGGGGTTGCGGCGGCGCGGCAACTGACCGGGCAGGATTTGTAAGGCCGCCGCCCTTCGACCTTATTCGGGCCGATATTTGGCGCTAGCATCGCGCAAGGCAGGAAAGGCGCGATGACGGCAGGCGGCGACAGCGAAAGCGGCGACAGGCAAGGCAGCGACAGGGCGGTCGAACGGCGGCGGGTGTTCTACATCCCCGGATACGACCCGTTCCCGCCGCGCCGCTACCGGGAGCTTTACCGAAGCGAGGGTGCCGCGCAGGCCGCCGTTTCCGGCTACGGGCTCGAGGTGCGCGGTCTCGGCGGGCCCGCGGGCCTGTGGCAGGCGCGGCTTGAAGAGGGCGGCAGGCAAAGCCTCGCCGAGATCGAGGTGCTTGTCTGGGATGACATCGTGCGCGGCTCGATGAGCCAGACCATCCCCGCGACCTATCTGCAGGCCCTGCGCACCGCCTGGGTCTACCTTTCGGGCGGGGCCTTCTTTCGCCTCATGGCGCTGCGCAAGGGGCCGATGATCGCGGCGCTTTATCCGATCGCGTTGCTGGCGGTGCAGGCGCTGCTTGCGCTTCTGGCGGGGTGGGCGGCTTTCCGGGCGCTCGGGGCGGCAATGGCGGGGCTTGGCCTGCCGGGCGCCCTGCCGGTCGGGCTGGCCGCCGCGGCGGCGGTGGCCTGGGCGGTGTTGGCGCTATTCCGGCGTTGGGACAACCGGGTCTTCGCCTATTACCTGATGCATGACTATGCCTTTTCGGCGCTCGGGCGTGGCGCCTATCCCCCCGCGCTGGAGGGCCGGATGCGGGGGTTCCAGGCCCGCATCGCCGAGGCGCTGACGCAGGAGGGCATGGACGAGGTGCTGGTGGTCGGCCATTCCTCGGGCGCGCATCTGGCGGTGTCGGTGCTGTCCGACCTGATCCGGGGGGGCAGGGTGCCGGCGGGCGGCCCTGTGCTGTCGCTTCTGACGCTTGGCCATGTGGTGCCGATGGTCGCGGTGCTGCCCGGTGCGGCGCGTCTCAGGCGCGACCTGCGGTTCCTGTCGGCGCGGGACGACATCACCTGGGTCGATGTGACCGCGCCGGGCGATGGCTGCACCTTTGCGCTGTGCGATCCGGTCGCCGTCGTCGGTGCGGCCGGGCCGGGCAAGCGCTGGCCGCTCGTCCTCTCGGCGGCGTTTACCCAGACGCTGAGCCCCGAACGCTGGCGTGCGCTGCGCCGGCGCTTCTTTCGCCTGCATTTCCAGTATCTTTGCGCCTTCGACCGGCCCGGTGACTACGACTATTTCCGCCTCACCGCCGGGCCCCTGACCCTTGGCGCGCGGTTCGCGGGCAGGGCGCCGTCGCAAAGCCGGATCGAACGCGCGATCGTGCAGTTCGGGGACGCGCCATGACCGCGCCAGCCCGGCCACCGGCGCCGCTTCCGCCGAAGCCCCCGTCGCGGCCCGACCGCGTGTCGTTCTGGCGCTACCTCAGGCTTTTCCGGCAGGACATTCTGTCGGCGCAACCCGCCCGGCTTTACCGCGCCTGGATGGCCGAGTTCCGCACCCCGTTCTTCCGGTCCTATCTGTGCAACGATCCGGCCCTTATCGACCGGGTCCTGAAGGAATGCCCGGCGGAGTTCCCGAAATCCACCCGCGTGGCCGAGGGTCTGCGCCCGCTTCTGGGCAATTCCGTCTTCCTGACCAACGGCGCGGAATGGCAGCGCCAGCGCCGGATCATCGACCCCGCGTTCGAGGGGGGGCGCCTGCGCGACACCTTTCCCGCGATGCTGGCGGCGGCTGACGCGGCCACGGCGCGCCTGGACGGGCAGGCGGGCCGCACCGTCGAGATCGAGGAAGAGATGAGCCACGCAGCCGCCGACGTGATCTTCCGCACGCTTTTTTCCATCCCGATCGACCATGACCTTGCCCGCGCGGTCTTCACCCGGTTTCGCGACTATCAGCGGAGCCAGCCGCTCCTGAACCTTGCGGCCTTCGTCCCCTTGCCGCGCTGGGTGCCGCGCCTTCATGGGCGCCGGACCCGCCGGGCGGCGCGCGACATCCGGCGGCTGATCGCCCGCCTGACCCTTGACCGGATGGTCGCGATCCGCGCCGGCCGCGCCCCCGACGACCTCGCGACCAAGATCATGACGACGGCGGACCCCGCCACCGGCCAGTCCTTCACCGCCGAGGAGATGGTGGACCAGGTCGCGATCTTCTTCCTTGCGGGGCACGAAACCTCCGCCTCGGCGCTGGCCTGGACGCTCCAGCTTCTCGCCACCCATCCCGGCGCGCAGGACCGCGCCGCGGCAGAGGCGGCTTTGCTGCCCGATGCGCCCGGTTTCGCCGACATTGCGCGCCTTGGCTTCATCCGCGACTGCTTCCGCGAGGCGCTGCGGCTATACCCACCCGTCCCGATGATGGTGCGCGAAGCGACCTGCCCGCACCGGTTTCGCGACCGCGATATCGCGACCGGCGCGCAGATCGTCCTGTCGCCCTGGCATGTCCATCGCCACGAACGGCTTTGGGACGATCCCGACGCGTTCGACCCCGGCCGCTGGCAGACCGAGGCCGGGCGCCAGTCGGCCCGCGCGGCCTATCTGCCGTTCTCGGCGGGGCCCCGGGTCTGCACCGGCGCGGGTTTCGCGATGATCGAGGGGCCGCTTATCCTGGCAATGCTCTTGCGCCGGTTCCGATTTGCCCCGGCGGGTCCGGTGCCGGTGCCGGTCGCGCATCTGACGGTGCGGGCGCGCGACGGGATTCACCTGGCGGTGTCAACGCGTCGTTGACCATGCGGGGCGCGAAAGGTTGCGAACCCGCCCCGGCGCGCCTAGCCTGAGGCGGTGAAGTCACGCGAGGGGGTCAGGATGCATGCCGAGACACGCCTTCTGGGTGCCCGCGGCGCCGCACTCGTGCGGATCGCGATCCCGGCCCTGCGCGCCGGCGCGCCGGATGCGCCCGCCTTTCGGTCGCCTGACCGCGCCCCGGCGCGGCTGTCGCGCGCCGAGTTGATCCGGCTTTTCGCCGAGGAGCTGCCAACGCCACTTGCCGCCACGCGCGGGCAGGGCGGCTAGTCCCGCCCGGCGGCCGCCAGAAGGTCGCTCAGAACGAAAAGCCGGATCGCGGTGGCAAGGCCGGTGTCGCCGTCGCGCGCGTCGTCGATTTCCGCCGCCAGCGCGTTCAGCCCGACACCGCGTCGCGCCGCGATCTGGCGGAACGCGTTCCAGAACGCCTCCTCCAGCGAGACAGAGGTGCGGTGACCGTGAAGCGTGAGGGATCGTTTGACGGGACGTGGCATGGCGGCAGGCTAGGGCCGGCTGGGCAGGGGGGCAACCCCCCCCAATCGCGGTCCGTTCAGTCGTTGTCGCGGTCGCGCTTGTGGCCGTCAAGGCGCGCGCGGTCCTGGTCTTCGCGCGCCGCCTGAAGGTCGCGTTCGTCCTTGCGGCGGCCGAACTTCGCGGCATTGGCGTCGCCTTGCGCGCGGGCGGCCTTGCGGGCCGCCTGCTTCTTCGCGTTGCGCAGGTTGACGATCTCTGCGGCCATGACGGTCAGCC